>Ga0208768_1000041_pt1 | contig 100780 bp, 103 predicted proteins | sample AntAceMetag02UK1_FD_184760 | JGI IMG/M metagenome (GOLD analysis project Ga0208768, IMG submission 184760) | Saline lake microbial communities from Ace Lake, Antarctica - Antarctic Ace Lake Metagenome 02UK1 (SPAdes) (version 2) | ecosystem: Environmental > Aquatic > Non-marine Saline and...
AATACATCAACGGCTTCTATAACCCACGTCGCAGGCACTCAGCCCTCGGATGGAAAAGTCCCTTGGCATTCGAAAGAAAGGCAGCTTAAATGAAACTCAGGGTCGGAACGAAAGCGTGACAGGTCCAGTTTGCCGCATTCAATGGCGTTGCGAGCCGCGGTAGCTGGTATCGCTACACGCCCGGCGACTCTGGCCGAACCGAATTCTTTGATTCAAACGGCGTTGCCGCGCATCCGTTTCTGAGTCGCTATCCGATCGGACGCGTGGCGATCAATTCCGGCTTTGGCCAGCGCTACCACCCCCTCACCGGGCAATTGCACTTGCACACCGGCATCGACTTTCGGGCTCCCGCCGGCACACCCATTGAGGCGGCAGGCGACGGCATCGTTACGTTTGCGGGATCCAGCGAGGGATACGGCCGCCATATCCGCATCCGGCACAAACGCGGATACGAAACCCTGTATGCGCACATGTCGGGCTTTGCGGGCCTTGCGGCGGGCGCCACAGTCAACTCGGGCGACGTTCTCGGCTATGTCGGCGATACGGGATCGGCAACGGGCGCGCACCTGCATTATGAAATTCGGCGCAATGGCCGTTACGTGAACCCCATGACGCTGGAATTACCGTCCGGCCGCAACCTGGCTTCCGAGCCTGAAGAGTTGGCCGCATTCATGAAGCAGAAAGCCATGATCGACACGCTACGCGGCGCGACAGTATCCGGCATGCTGACGGCATCCAGCTTTCTGCCCGTGATCCAGCCGACCAGTCCATGATCCAGGATTCCTGATGGCCGCGTCCTTCATGCGAAGGCGCGGCCATCATTGCAATCCTAGTTCAGGCTGACACGGCCTTTGGCGAAATCGTTCGGGACGCCGTTGATGGAAAGCATATTGCCTTCCACCCCGACATGGATCGTTTCACCATCGGCGATACGGCCCTCCAGCAGGAGGCGTGCGAGGGGGTCCTGCAACTCCTTCTGGATCACACGCTTCAGCGGCCTTGCGCCATACACAGGATCATAGCCGCGCGCAGCCAGCCAGTTGCGGGCATCGAGGCTGAGGTCGAGCTTCATCTTGCGCGCCGACAGGAGATGCTCGAGGCGGCCCATCTGGATATCGACAATATGGTCGATCTCGCCGCGCCCAAGCCGGTTGAAGAAGACGATTTCATCGATACGGTTGATGAACTCGGGCCGGAAGTGCATCCGGATCGCGCCCATCACGCTTTCGCGGACTGCGTCGGTAATCTCACCTTCGGCGCCACTCGCCAAGGCATCCGAGCCGAGGTTCGACGTCATGATGATAATCGTGTTCTTGAAATCCACGGTCCGACCCTGACCGTCGGTCAGGCGACCGTCATCAAGCACCTGCAGCAAGGTATTGAACAGGTCCGGGTGAGCCTTCTCGACTTCATCAAACAGGATCACCTGATACGGGCGCCGGCGAACCGCTTCGGTAAGCGCGCCGCCTTCCTCATACCCGACATAGCCGGGAGGCGCACCGATCAGGCGGGCGACTGAATGCTTCTCGGAATATTCTGACATGTCGAGCCGAAGGATCGCCGTGTCATCGTCAAACATGAATTCGGCGAGCGCCTTGGTGAGCTCCGTCTTGCCGACGCCGGTTGGGCCAACGAACAGGAACGAGCCGATCGGGCGGTTCGGATCCTGCAGGCCCGCGCGCGCACGGCGCACGGCATTCGATACAGCTTCAAGCGCCGCATCCTGACCGACAACGCGCGCACGCAAGGCATCTTCCATATGGAGAAGTTTCTCGCGCTCGCCTTCCAGCATCTTGTCGACAGGGATTCCGGTCCACTTGGAAACCACCGCCGCAATATGCTCGGGCCGGACCACTTCCGAAACGAGGCCATCGTCCTCGTCATCGGAGCCTTCGACATCCGTGATCTGCTTTTCGAGTGCAGGAATGGTCGCGAATTTCAGTTCCGACGCCCGGGCAAGATCGCCCGAACGCTGTGCCTCAGCCATGTCGGCATAGGCTCGATCCAGTTGTTCCTTCGCGGTTGCCGTGCCCTTGAGCTTGTTCTTTTCGGCTGACCAGGTCGTCGTCAGTTCATCCGATTGCGACTGGAGTTCGGCAATGTCGTTCTCGATTGTATTGAGGCGGTCTTTCGACGCGGCGTCTTTTTCCTTCTTGAGCGCCTCGGCTTCGATCTTCAGCTGCAAGAGCCGCCGGTCGATCTCGTCGAGCTCTTCCGGCTTGGAATCGACCTGCATGCGCAGGCGCGCAGAAGCTTCGTCCATCAGGTCGATGGCCTTGTCAGGCAGGAAGCGGTCGGTGATGTAACGGTTGGATAGTGTTGCGGCGGAAACAATCGCGGCATCCGAGACACGCACGCCATGGTGTGCCTCATAGCGCGCCTTCAGGCCGCGCAGGATGGAGATCGTGTCTTCGACCGTTGGTTCGTCAACAAACACGGCCATGAAACGACGGGCAAGCGCCGGGTCGCCTTCAACGTGCTTTCGGTATTCGTCAAGCGTGGTAGCACCGATACAATGGAGTTCACCGCGCGCGAGGGCTGGCTTCAGGAGGTTTGACGCATCCATAGCGCCATCGCCCTTGCCGGCACCGACGAGCGTGTGCATCTCGTCGATGAACAAGATCACGCCGCCTTCAGCCTGTTGCACTTCGTTGAGCACGCTTTTCAGGCGCTCCTCGAACTCTCCCCGGAATTTCGCACCCGCGATCAGCGCGCCCATGTCGAGCGCAAGCAAGCGTTTGCCTTTCAGGCTTTCGGGCACATCGCCGTTCACAATTCGCAGGGCAAGACCTTCAGCAATCGCTGTCTTGCCGACGCCGGGCTCACCGATCAGGACCGGGTTGTTCTTGGAGCGGCGGGAGAGAACTTGCATCGTGCGGCGGATTTCCTCATCGCGGCCGATGACCGGGTCGAGCTTGCCCTCGCGGGCATCCTTGGTGAGATCGCGGGCATATTTCTTCAGCGCCTCATAGCCTTCTTCCGCATTGGCGCTGTCGGCCGTTCGCCCCTGGCGCAGCTCGTCGATCGCCGTTTCGAGCGACTTGACGCTGGCACCGGAATTTCGGAGCACCTCGGCTGCCGGATCGCCGGACAATCCAGCCATCGCCAGCAGCAGGCGCTCGGTCGTGACAAAGGAGTCGCCCGCTTTCTTTGCGCCGGCCTCGGCATCCTGGAAAAGTTTGGCGCTGGCTTGTTCAAGACGCAGGCCCGTATTCGTACCGCTGACCCTGGGCAATTTTGCCAACGCCGCATCGACACCTTGGACAACGAGTTCTGGCCGTCCGCCACCCGCACGGATGAGATTGACCGCCATCTGGTCACGGTCTTCCAACATGGATTTCAGGACATGGGCAGGCGTGAGCGTCTGGTGGCCTTCGGCCAGTGCAAGCGTCTGGGCACCCTGAACGACCGCGCGGGAGCGCTCTGTATATTGCTCGATATTCATTATTCATCCCCTTCCAAAGGCAGACAAGAAATATGGAACAGAGACCCCGCTCAGCGGCGGTCCCTGACTGTTATACTGAATTTGGGGAGTGACATCCGTCAGCGCAAGTCGCGCCACCAGCGACAAGTTCAATCGCGCCTGAAAATGAATTCGCGATCAACCTGCGCGCCGACGGGAAAATCGTATTCGCCGACCTTGCTGAATCTGTATCGGGAATAGAATCGCTGGGCGCGGTCGTTGCCTGACCAGACTCCCAGAAACAGAGGGGGGCGGCCCGCAGCTTCGACCCATTCGAAGACCCGCAGCATCAATGCCGCACCGATACCTGCAGACAGGATGTCCGGACGAACATAGAGACGGCGAAGCTGGAGCGCGCCTTCCGGCATCGGGTCGACCGGAAGGTCGCAGAGGCTGGCGTGAGCGTAGCCCACCAGATTTCCGTCTGACGTTGTGGCAACCCATATCGGTTGATATGGTTGCGCCACCAGACGCTGCCAGGTGCCGAGTCCGTAGTTTTCGGACAGGAACGTATCAAGATCTTCTGGCGAATAGAGAATCTCAAACGCTGCGACAAAGGATGCAATGCCAAGCTCCTGCAAGGCTTCGGCATCCGCAGGTACGGCCCGTCGAATTGCTATTTCACCGCGATCGCCCTGCAAAAAGGAGACGCCTAGTCTGCAGAAGTTTCAACGGAATCGCTGGCGCCGGCTGATTCACTTTCAGCAGCCTGTGCTGGCTTGCGGCGACCGCGCGAGAGCGTCTTCATAACCCCGTCCGTCACGACCTCAGATGCTTCGGAGGTCTCTTTTGCGCGATACGGCTTGCGGCGTGTTTTCGGTCGGTCGGAGTCGGAGTCCGACTTCGGCCTGGTTTCCGAAGCCTTCTCGGATTTTCCGGCGCCGTCGTCGGCATCAACAAACTTGATCGGGTTCGCTTTCGCTGTCGCCGTTTCGTTATCGTCAGAATCCTCGTTGCGAGGCGCACGGGATGTCACTTCAACAGTGGCTTCATCCTGATCCGCGTCGGAACTGGAATCATCGTCCGAATCCCCGATGCGATTGTCGCGGCGATTGTCACGCTCATCGCGCCCACCACGTTGTTGTGGTTGCGGCTGCTGCCGTTCCTTGGCTTCTGCCTGTTTTGCGACAATGCGCTGATAGTGTTCAGCGAACTGGAAATAAGCTTCAGACAGGACGCGGTCGCCACTGGTATGGGCGTCCCGGGCATATTGCTGGTATTTTTCGAGGACCTGCTGGGCTGAGCCACGGATCTTCACGTCCGGTCCGACGCTTTCATAGTGCCGGTTCGGGTTATTGTGATTGGCGTTACTGATATTACCGCCTGAGCGACGATTGCGCCCGCGTGAGCGTTTCATGAATGTGTATCCTGTTTCATGCGCCTGCTTGTCTTGCAGGCAATTCCCAACGCAATGGCCGAAGGATTTGTGGCCGAGCCCCATAATTGCGCGAGTCTGACGAGGGTGGAGCGACTTGCCTTAAGCGGCTTCCAACACCTCACGCATAGGTTCTAACCTGTATTATGCACGCCGCCAAGCAGAAAAGTGAGTATCAGGAATCAGGCTGAATGGCCCATACCACGCGGTCATTTTCGCCAAGGTCCTTGCCACCGCCAACACCGACAAGACCCGCCGCTGACAGAATCTCGCGTACCGCGCGATTCTGATCGAACCCGATCTCAAGCACCAGTGGCGTGCCTGGTTTTAAAAACGCTCCGGCAAGACCGGCAATCTCACGATAGGCGTCGAGGCCATCCTTGCCTCCGTCGAGTGCTGCCGCCGGATCATGGGTGCGCACTTCAGGATCAAGCGTGGAAATCACATCGGTGCAAATATAGGGCGGATTGGAAATGACAAGATCGACGCCCTGCCATCCTCGCCAATCCTTCCATGTCGTCGCCATCACGCCTGCCCGCCCCTCAAGGCCATGCCGCATGATATTCTCTGTCGCGAGGGACGCCGCATCCGGGTCCGCCTCAATGCCAACACCCGTAATGTCCGGTCTGCAACTGAGCATCGCAACGAGCAGACAGCCCGACCCCGTGCCAAGGTCGGCGATCGATAACCCGGGACGATCGGGCAGTAGGCGCAGCGCCGCGTCCACAACGACTTCGCTATCGGGCCGCGGCACCAGCGCGCGCGAATCCGAAATGAATTCGAGCCCGAAGAAGGGCGCCGAGCCTGCAATGTGCTGGAAAGGCTCGCGCGCTTCCCGACGGGCCACCATTTCGCGGAACATGTCCGACAGGCTTTCCGGAACCGCCTGATGTCCTCTGAGGATGAGGTCCGACATTGTCAGCCCCGAAGCCAGCGACATCAGGTGCCGGGCCTCGCGTTGCGGTGTATCCAGGCCGACATTGCGCAGCCGACCGGCCGCCTCCACGATCAGGTCCGCATACGTCGGGCGGTTCAGTTGTCATCCTCCATCGCCGCGAGCTTGCGAGCCTGGTCTTCGGTGATGAGGGCCTCGACCACTTCATTCAGCTTGTCCCCGCTGATAATCCGATCAAGCGAATAGAGCGTCAGCCCGATACGGTGATCGGTCATCCGGTTCTCCGGGAAGTTATAGGTCCGGACTTTCTGGCTGCGATCGCCTGAACCGATCTGGCTTGCGCGCGCTTCGGCCCGTTCGGCATCCTTGGCGGAGCGCTCCCGTTCGTAGAGACGGATTTTAAGCTGCTCCATCGCCTTCTCGCGGTTGACGTGCTGCGACTTCTCGGAACTCGTTGCGACAATACCCGTCGCAAGGTGCGTGATGCGCACGGCGGAGTCGGTCGTGTTGACGTGCTGGCCGCCTGCGCCCGAGGAGCGCATCGTATCGATGCGGACATCTTCCGGTCGCACTTCGATCTCGACATTTTCGGGCGCGGGAAGGACCGCCACTGTTGCCGCCGACGTGTGGATGCGGCCCTGCGTCTCCGTGGCGGGCACCCTCTGGACACGGTGCACGCCGCTTTCCCATTTCATATGCCCGAAAACGCCGTCGCCCGACACATTCGCGATGATTTCCTTGTAGCCACCCGAGTCGCCTTCGGACGCGTCGATGATATCAACTTTCCAGCCCATGATCTGGAAATAACGCGAGTACATGCGAAACAGGTCGCCCGCAAAAAGTGCCGCTTCATCGCCGCCGGTGCCAGCCCGAAGCTCCATCACGATATCGGCCTTGTCATCGACGTCTTTTGGCAGGAGCAGGACCTGGACCTGCTGCTCCAGCGCAGGCAGCTGGTCCTTGAGCTCTTCGACCTCATCCCGGGCGAGTGCAACCATGTCGGGGTCGCCACTCGCGACAAGCGCCTCGGCTTCGCTCAGCTCCTTGCGGGCGGACATCAGCTGGCGCGCCTTGTCGACGACAGGCTTAAGCTCAGCGTACTCTTTCGACAGGGAAATAATCTCAGGCGTCTCGGTCGCCGCACCCATGCGCGCTTCGACCTGTTCGAACCGGTCGACAACTTGTTGGAGTCTGGAAGGGGAAATAGTGGCCATGGCCGCCCTTTAGAGCGGTTTTGAGGGCGCGTGAAGCGCCCTCGCTGCCACATATTGCGCTTAGACGAAGATTCGGAGCACTTCACGCACGGCCATTACGATCAGTGTGATCGATGCCAGCGCGAACACCGTGAAGCGCAGAATCACTTTTGGCTGCAATACCTGAACGAGCGAATGGAGCACCCGAAGGCCCACATAGATCCATGCCGCCAGAACCATAAAATGCCCCTGGCCGCCTGTCAGGGCGGCAAAGAACATCAGCGCGTAAAAGATCGTCGGCTGTTCGTGGAGGTGGTTGTAGTTATCGGCAACCGACCGGACATTCGCCGGCAGCTTGTCGCCGTACGTGCCCGGGTGACGGGCCGAGTCGGGATCGATGTTCGCCTTTTGCATGGCCGGGATGCGCGTCGCGTACATCCACAGCCACATGACGAGCGTCCAGCACACCAACGCCAGAACAGGTTTCAGAAGTTCAACAGTTACGGACATTTTGCCCCTCCCTCAGTTATTATTGTGGGCGAACTTACGGGGCAATCTGCTGTTTGAACAGCAGTTTCGCGGATCCCCAGCTGGCCAAGATGAGCCTGGAGGAAGGCCGTGAATGCATCAATGTCTTGAGAGACAACGCTATGACCGCCAGGACGCAGCCAGAAGGCAAGGCCGGCGCCGGGGTCGAATGACTTCATGCCGCCACTAGCAAGGCCTGTCGCACCCTCTACCCGGTAGATGTCCGACGCCGCCTGTGCCGCGCGATAGGTCGAGTTCGGATCGGACCATACATCGCGGCGTCCGTTGCCCAGCAACACAGGTGTCGGCGCGAGCAAGGCCAGCAATTCATGCTGGTCGACCGGCAGCGCCGAAAGGTCTGCGGCGTAGTCCCGCGCCGTGGGCGCCAGCCAATGCGGATATGACTCGGCCATGCGCACAAGACCTTCTCCGGTCTTGGAGCGGGACAATGCCGCCCCGGCAAAGCCGGACTGGTGGGCAATCACGGCATCGACGCGGCGGTCCCACACGCCTGCAATCAGCGCCGACTTGCCGTGACGGGAGTGGCCCATCAAGGCCGTATGGCCTGCATCAATGCGCGGGTCGGCCTCAAGCACATCGAGCGCTGCAGCAAAACCGTAAGCCCAGGCCATCAGGGCACTTGTCGGATTCAGGGGGCCACCCATGCCTGCCATCACGGTCTGGGCTTCGCCATTTCGGTCCGGCACGAGTTCGCTTGCATAAAAGCTCGCATAGGCAAGACCCGCATCAAAATATCGGGAAACCGGGACTTCGGCGATGTAGGTGCCAAAAATGCTGGTCGCCAAGAATCCGAAGACCCCGTTCATCTCCGAACCATCGCAGATGGACCCGTCAGCCGCCGTCACCGGACTTCCGGGAAACGCGGCGCAATTGCTCGCAAACGTCTGACTGACCACGAGCGGCGATTTTCTCGGCGTCTTGGGGAACGCGACAACGAGTTGGAAGGTTCTCGCTCCGGCACCCGATCCGATCGCTATGGGCACTTCTTCGAGCGACCCGCGTCCGTCGAGATAGTCCGCGTCCACGACACGCCAATCTCCATGCGTGACAGGCATGCCCGCTGGCCACGGCCCATAAAGCGTGTCCTCGAAAGCCTGTTTCAATGCATCCCGGCGACCTGAATCTTCAGCGAATGCCGCAACATCGAGCGGCGGTTGGGGCACCGGCTTATTGGCAGTCGCGAGGCTGGCATAGTTCAACCCCAACATGGTGCAGTTGGACATGACCAGCGCCATGATACCGATCAGCAGGAGAAGGGGTATCCGCTTGAGAAACCAGAACATGCAGGAATTGCCCTTTTCAGCCAGTTTGATGGTCGACTGAATTACTAACCTCATTCGGCGATTTGGGCAGTTCCCTCACGAGAACGTGGTTACTCGGCGGCCACGGCGGCCGCCTCACGCGCTTTGCGCAACTGCGTCGCCTTCGCTTCAACCGCGTCAACGATTTCTTCGACCATTGAAGCGTTTCCAACTTTCCGGTTAGGTTTACCAGCCGCATACATCATGCCGGATTCCGCTCCGCCGCCAGTGAATCCAAGATCGGTCATCGCCGCCTCACCGGGCCCGTTCACGACGCAACCAATGATCGAGAGCGAAATGGGCTCGGTGATGTGCGCAAGGCGTTTTTCCAGGGTTTCCACCGTCGAGATGACATCGAAGCCCTGACGCGCGCAGGAGGGGCACGCAATGATGTTAACACCCCGGGTCCGCAATCCGAGCGATTTCAGCATCTCGTAGCCAACTTTGACCTCTTCGACCGGATCGGCTGAAAGTGAGACCCGGATCGTGTCGCCAATGCCGGCCCAGAGCAGGCTGCCCATGCCAATGGATGACTTCACCGTACCCGTGCGAAGGCCGCCGGCTTCGGTAATGCCGAGATGGAGCGGCGCGTCCGTCGCTTCAGACAGTTGGTGGTAGGCCGCAACCGTCAGGAACATGTCCGATGCCTTGACGCTGATCTTGTATTCATGGAACCCGAGATCATCGAGGATACGCGCATGGTCCAGGGCGCTTTCGACCATGGCTTCCGGGCAAGGCTCGCCGTATTTTTCCAGCAGGTGGCGCTCAAGCGATCCGCCATTGACGCCGATCCGCATGGAACAACCATTGGCACGCGCAGCCGCCACGACTTCGCGCACACGCGCCACAGAGCCGATATTGCCGGGATTGATCCTGAGGCACGCCGCACCTGCGTCAGCCGCCTCGATACCGCGTTTATAATGGAAATGGATGTCAGCCACGATCGGCACGCCGACATTGCGAACAATGTCGTTGAGCGCCGCGGTCGAAGCCTCGTCCGGACAGGAAACACGCACGATGTCGACGCCCGCCTCTTCCATCCGCAATATCTGGGCAATCGTTGCCGCGGCATCATGCGTCAGCGTGTTGGTCATCGACTGGACGGCAATCGGCGCGTCTCCGCCCACTTCGACGGATCCCACGCGGATCTTGCGTGACGTGCGGCGGTCAATGTTTCGCCAAGGTCTGATTTGGTTGTTGCTCATAAGACTTGGGACTCCGTGCGGGTCTCTACAGGCCTTGATGTGGCGCGCACGCGGTCCCGCGTAAAGGCCTTAAGGTGTCGCGGCCTATCGCGTCGCCTTGCTGGCACCGTTCGATGCGACCGTCGGCGCGGCCATATCCGCCGCTTCGGCGAGTTTCTGGTCGACACTGGCCGAGAACACCGCGCCACCCTCAGGCCCCAACGGGCCGATGACGACATCACCAACGCGCCATTGGAATGCCCCGCCATCCTTGGCCGATACAGTCCAGCCGGCGTCGAGGCGTGGAAAATAGTTTTCGCCCGTAGCCATGATACGGCTGCGGAAGATCGTGCCGTCGGCGCCGCGCACTTCAAGCCAGCCCTGACGGGTGGCAACGAGTTCCAGGGGCAAATGGGTTGGCAAAAGCCGACTGGCGCGGCCAGCATCATCAAACAAGCTGTGACGGGCACCATTAACCGCCACAATTGCGGGAGCGGGCGCAAGCTCGGATGCTGGCTTCACCAATTGCGTTATGCCGATGGCGCCGCCAGCGACAAGCGTGAGGACAGCGGCCGTCGCCACCATGAGCGGCCATTTTGCCTTCGGTTGCGTGATTTCGCCAATCTTGGGGACTGGCGCTGAATTTCTTACCTCGGAGACAGCACCGCACTCGAGCGTGTACTGGGCGATAACCTGGCTATCTGGCAAGCCGAGTTCGGCGCAATAGGCACGCAGATAGGGTGTCAGATAGCCTTTGGGAATCTGGCCGATTTCCATGCGTTCGATCCACATGAGAAAGTCTTTGCGCAACAACGATTTGCGAGAAATGTCGGCAATATTCATCCCGAGCTCTTCGCGGACCCGGCGCAACACCTGGCCCATTCTCAGGCTTTCGCCATCGAATTCGCGGGATTTGAAGACATCCATCGCGCGCTGACGCTGCGACGTCGCGCTGGCTGGCTCTTGAAGTACCGCAGACACATCTGATTCATCAAGGGTACGACCTGTTTCGTTTCCGAAAGAGGGCATGTCCGCCTGCGATTCAGTTTCCTGCGTATTGTGGGTCTCTTCGTGTCCCATATTCTTCCAATCGAGCCTTCTGTCAGGGGGGGGTCCCAAAAGAGGCGGAAATACTGGTCCAGAAACATGGTGAATTTTGGACCAGTCCGCCTCAACCGTCAGACAATTCCACCCCATGATCCGCCGCCAAGGCTAATACTTGGTTACGGAACGCTGCGTTCGGCTTGTCCAACACCTTGAGAAAATCGTTCCGAAACGCCCCAAGGTCAACTGATCTTACCATACGCTTGACCGGGCCTATAGCAGCCGCAGGCATCGAGAGCGCATGAAAACCCAGCGCGAGAAAGCAAAGGGCCGAGAGCGGCGAAGCGGTCGCCTCACCGCAAGCAGACATCCTGATCGAATGCGTCGTGCAGTCCTCAGAGACCTGTTTGAGAAATCGCATGCCTGCCGGGCTGACCAGATCGTAACGATCCGAGACTGAAGGCGTCATGCGGTCTGCTGCAAAGAAAAACTGCATCAAGTCATTGGTGCCGACGGACAGGAAATCGACTTCACCGGCAAGTTCAGACAGGCTGAACGCCAGCGCTGGCGTTTCCAGCATGACTCCCACTTCGAGCTTGGAAGGCCTTTTCCCTGTTTTCTCCTCGCTCCATGCGACTTCCTTCATCAACAGGTCGCGCGCGTCGAAGAACTCACTTGGCACCGTGACCATCGGAAACATCACTGTCAGGGGGCCCGTGCCGGCGGCCCTCACAAGCGCTCTCAGCTGTCGCCGGAACAGGCCTTTGTGATCGAGCGCGAAGCGAATGGAGCGCCAGCCCAGAGCCGGGTTCTCTTCCCGCGCCGTATTCAGTGCTGGCAGAACCTTGTCGCCGCCAAGATCGACTGTCCGGAAGATGACGCGTTTCCCAGCCGCCCGGTCGAGCACGCGTCGGTAGAGCGCCACCTGGTCGCCCAGCCGCGGAAGCGTCTCCGACACAAGAAATTGGAATTCGGTGCGAAACAGGCCCACCCCGTCAGCGCCAGCCTGGTCCAGCATGTCGAGATCGAGGTCGAGTCCGGCGTTCAGATAAAGCGAGACATGCGCACCGTCACGGGTCTTCGCGGGCAGGCCGCGCAAGGCGGCATAAGTTGCCTGACGCTCTGATCGGAGCGCAACGCGTCCCTTGTAGGCATCATAAAGGGAGTCGTCCGGACGGATGTGAAGTGTGCCCTTTTCGGCATCGACGATGACCCAGTCGCCCTGGTCGATCCGGGTTGTCAGGCCTTCGATGCCGCCGAGTGTCGGTATGCCAAGCGCCCGGGCAACAATCGCGGCATGTGATGAAATCGCGGCCTCTTCCATCAATATCGCGCGCAGGCCGGCATTGGCGTAGTCGAGCAATTCGGCAGGGCCGAGGCGACGGGCAACAAGGACGCTGCGCTCCTCGCTGATCTGCGGCTTGCCGTCGTCGCCTGCCAAAACGCGCAACAATCGGTTGTCGAGGTCTTCGAGATCATTCAGGCGTTCGCGCAGGTAGGGATCGCGGGCACTCTGCAACCGCGCACGGTGCTCGCGACGGGCCCGATCGACCGAGGCTTCCGCCGACAGGCCGGACCGAACGCCTTCACGCAGCTTTTCGGCCCACGACGGGTCATGGGCCAGCAGCCGGTACGTTTCCATGACATCTCGTGGATCGTCGCCCAGCTTGGCGCCATCCAGTGCCATCATCTTGTCGATGGATTCCCTGAGCCCCTTCAACGCTTCTGTCAGCCGCAAAGTCTCGAGCTGCTGATCGGCGGCGAAAAACTTCGCCGCAGGCACGACCGGATCATGCAAGACTGCGCGGCCATATCCAAGGCCTTCGCAAAGCACGCGGCCGGAGAGAGTGGCAAGATTACGCTCACGTTTGGAGCTATCCCCGTTTGAGATGTGCTCCGGGTCCATCCGGTCGACAATTTCAGCGAGGACCATGGCAATCGTCTGCAATGTGTCGATCTCATCGTCGCCATAGGCGCGTTCGGTCCGGTTCTGGACTGTCAGGACGCCCAGGACACGCCCGCCACGCAGGATCGGCATGCCCAGAAAGGCGTGGAACGGGTCTTCGCCGGTCTCAGGGCGGTAAGAGAAGGAGGGGTGACGGGGGGCATCCTGAATCGCCATGGCTTCGGCGCGTTTCGCGACCAGGCCGACGAGCCCTTCATTCGAACCGAGCCGGGTCGTCGAGACAGCCTCGGGCTTCAGGCCCTCAGTTGCGATCAGAAGCAGTTCGCCGCCAGCGATGCGCAGGTAAATCGAACAAACGTCAGCCACCATCGTGGAAGCGATCAACCTGACCACTTGATCGAGCCGGAACCGTGTGTCGCCATCCTCCGCCATGACTTGGCGGAGGCGGTTCATCAGGAGACGCGTGGCCGGCAGATTATAGGGCATGGTTCTCCTGAGTGTCGCAGTCGGATTTACACTGCGTCAAGTCCGAAGGCCGTGTGCAGGGCACGAACAGCCAATTCGGTATAAGGCGCGGCAATCAGAACGGAAATTTTGATCTCAGACGTCGAAATGACGTCGATATTGATCCCCTTTTCGTACAGGGCGGTGAACATGGTCTCAGCCACCCCTGTGTGGCTCTTCATGCCAACGCCCACAATCGATATCTTGGAGACGTCGCGGGTCACTTCGAGCCGGTCATAGCCAATATCATCCGACATTTTTTCAAGCGTTTCCTTGGCGATCGGACTGTCACGATCGGTACAGGTAAAGACCATGTTGGCTTTTTCCGGTCCGCGCGCATTTGCCTGGACAATCATGTCGACGTTCACGCCGGCACGCGCCAGCGCAGAAAATATCTTGGCGGAGACGCCCGGCTTGTCGGCCACTCCGTATAAAGTGACCTTCGCTTCGTCGCGTGAATAAGCAACACCGCTAACAACCTGTTTTTCCACGATTTCATCCTCTGAGCAGACAAGGGTTCCGGGGTTTGGCTCACCAGGCTTCAGGAAGCTGGAAAGCACGCGCACCGGCACATTATGGTTCATCGCAAGTTCCACAGACCGCGTCTGGAGGACCTTGGCACCGAGAGATGCCATTTCGAGCATCTCCTCGTAAGATATCTTGGGTATCCGCTGAGCCTTGGGCACCATGCGCGGATCAGTGGTGTAGACACCATCGACATCCGTGTAGATGTCACAAACAGTGGCGTTCAGCGCCGCGGCAACCGCCACAGCACTGGTATCGGAACCGCCGCGCCCCAGTGTTGCCACGCGGTCGTCGTCGGTAACGCCCTGGAAACCGGCAACAACCGCAATTTCTCCGCGATCCACGGAATCCGGGAGGCCACTATTGTCAAAGCCCAGAATGCGCGCGCGTCCATGGTCTTCGTCGGTCTTCAAACGCAGCTGCCAGCCGAGCCAGCTGCGGGCTTTAAGGCCCCTGCGGCGCAACGCCAGCGCCAGAAGTCCCGCCGTCACCTGTTCACCGGAGGCGACAATGACGTCGTATTCGTCGTGAAACTGATCGCGCGGCAGATCAGGGCCCGCCGCGCCTTCGGCATAGGCCACAAGCTTGTTCGTCTCGCCGGCCATGGCCGATACAACCACGGCCATGTGCTCACCGCGCGCCGCGCGGTAGGCCACGATGTCAGCCACGTTTGCGATACGCTCCAGATCGCCCACCGAGGTACCGCCAAATTTCAGAACCGCACGCGCCATTTCGCCCCATATCCTGTCAACCGAAGGGATTGCCCTTTATATGCGCCCTCATAGGGTTAAGTTCGGCGCGGATCAAACAGGAACGCCAGAGGATGGTAAAAACAATTGAAGGCTCGCTCGCAGCGCCCCGTACGCCGAGCATAGACGCTGACGAAGTCGCCAAGTTTTCGGCCATGGCCGCTGACTGGTGGAACCCCACAGGCAAGTTCAAACCCCTGCACCGGTTCAACCCCGTCCGGCTGAAGTTCATCCGGGACACTGCAGAAGCCCATTTCGCGATCCCGGCAGGACAAACCAAGCCGCTCGAAGGCCTGCGCCTGCTCGATATCGGGTGTGGGGGCGGCCTCGTGTGCGAACCCATGGCCCGCCTCGGTGCCAGGGTGACGGGGGTGGATGCGTCCGAAGCCAATATCAAGACCGCACTGACCCATGCGCGGGAACAAGCCTTGGACATAGACTATCGTGCTGGCACCGCCGAAGGGCTTATCGACTCAGGTGAGGCCCCTTTCGACATCGTCCTTAACCTGGAAGTCGTCGAGCATGTGGCCGACGCGCATCAATTTCTGATCGATTCCGCAAGCCTCGTCCGCCCCGGCGGCTTCATGATCGTGGCAAGCCTCAACCGCACGCCCCAGGCGCTCGCCACGGCTGTGATCGGCGCGGAATACATTCTCGGATGGTTGCCACGCGGTACGCATGACTGGTCGAAATTCGTCACACCGGAGGAAGTGCGCACCGCGCTGCAGGCAGCCGGGATGCGACCTGCCCCCCCAATAGGTGTGTCCTACAAACCCCTCTCAAGATCGTGGGCGCTATCCAATGACACGACTGTCAATTTCATGGTTGTCTCGACGAGGCCTGCCATATGAGCGCGCTTCCTTCTCCGAGGGACGTACTCGATTTCTGGATTGGCGAAGCAAGAACGTCCGCCGAGGCGGCGACGTCCAAAAACAAGATGTGGTTTGCCAAGTCAGCGACGATCGACTCCGACATTCGCAAGACGTTCCTGTCGTTGCTCGAGACGCTGGCGGCCGGCCCCTTGGCCGACGAATGGTCTGGGCGCGGCGCGCGGGAACGGCTGGCCGCAATCATTGTCCTGGACCAGTTCAGCCGAAACCTGTTTCGCGATAGCCCGCGCGCGTTTTCAAAGGATGCGCTGGCCCTTCGCCTGTGCAAGGCAGGTTTGTCCCGTCGCGAGGACCTGACTCTCAGCGAGGCCGAACGTATCTTCTTCTATCTGCCCCTCGAACATTCAGAAGATATCGGCGACCAGACCCGCGCCGTCGAAATGTTTTCAGCGCTGCGTAAAGATGCTCGCAGCGATTTCAGGAAACTGACGGAGAGCACGCTCGAATACGCCTATGCGCACAAGGCGGTAATCGAACAATTCGGTCGCTTCCCGCACCGCAACGAGGTGCTGGCCAGGGCCTCCACTCCAGAGGAACTTGCCTACCTCGCCAAGCCAGGAAGCGGCTTCTAGTCGAGCGTCTGAGGCCCGCGAGGGTCAAGGCTCTTGGCCACGTCCAACTGCATCGCACGAGACAAGGGGTAGGTCCAGGATGCGTACGATGCGCCAAGATATAGCGCCCCCGGCAGCAGGCAGAAGATCATCAGCAATCCGTTGATCGCTTCGGGCGTATTCGGCTCGCCCGGATGGAACCCTGCCAACTGGCCCAGCATCAGGTACCCGACGCCAAAAGCCAGGCTCGAGCCGATCTTGTAGGCGCTGGTCAGGATCGAATAATAGATGCCGGCGCGGTTTTCTCCGGTCCTTGCTGCATGCCATTCGACCACATCTGCCGTCATGGATCTTGTCAGAATAATCGGCGCGCTGAACGCGGCACCGTTGATCACGGCCCCGACAAGCAGGGGCCAGAATCCGCCGACCTGTCCGAAAAAGAAGTAGAGGATATAGCTGAGCGCCGACATCATCGTCGCCGCACGAAAGGCAATATTCTTTTCCGTTCGCTTCGCCAGCAACAACCAGAGCGGCATAGCCGCAACGGCCGCGATAAAGAAGATCATCAGGATCAGGCTGGATTGGGCGCCAGTCTGCCCAAACACGTATTCGGCGACAAAAAGGTAATTCGCGGCGGTGACCGCGATGGCTGTCCCGGCCAGCAATTCCATCGCGAGTAAACGGCCGAACATCTGGTTCTTCAAGGCGGCCAGAATGGGCTTCAGTTCGAATTTCATGGCATGCCCCTGGTCGCCCGGCACAGGCCGGTCCGGCACGAAGAAGAAGGACAGGGCGCCCGCCACGGGCAAGGAAACAAGCAGAACGGCGCCCATCACGGCAACCTGCCCGAAACGATCGAGTTCGAAACCGAACAATGGCAACAGGGCCGGCAGCGCCAGCAGCGTGAGCATGGACAGCGTGCTCACGATCTCTGGCCACAGGAACAGGCGGGAGCGTTCATCGTAGGTCGTTGCGATGGCCGGCACCCATGCGGAACGTGATGTCTGCAGCAGCGTGAACCCGACATAGAATAGCAGCATCCATCCGACAAAATAGGCTGGGCCAACCCCTGTACGCGGCGGCATGTAGATAAAATAAGTCGCGACTGCGAGCAGCGGTATGCTCAGTAGGATCCAGTGGCGCACCCGGCCCAGCGGACTGCGGTAGCGATCCACGAGATAGCCCATGACGGGATCTGTGAAGACGTCCCAGAACCGCAACAACATGAACAGGAGGCCTGTCATTTCGAGACCTAGCCCGACCTCATTGGCATAGAGCGGCGACAGGTATACCGCCAGCGGCAGGCCGACGCCTGCAAGCGGAATACTCAGGCTAGAGAAAGCGAGTACACGCGGAAGTGAGAGGCGCTGTGATGTCTGTTCTGTCATTAAATCAGACTGCCCACGCAAATCGTGACGGCCAAGTCATTTTTTTACGTCGCACCGTCTTGACGAGCTCGGCCTGAGCCGCAACCGTCCGTTCCAAAATTCACAAAGGCAGGCTGACCATGCTGAAAAAGCTGATCTTTGGCGCGCTGGGACTGATCGTCCTGATCGTCGGAATTATTCTCGTTCGGACATTCTCTTATGGCGGTGAACCCGTCGGCCAGCGTGTCGAGTTGCCTGATACCCCCGCTATTTCCGCAGATTCGGCGGCGCAGCACCTGTCAGAAATCATCCAGTTCAAAACGATCACATTGTCCGGCGGCGACCCCCGCCCGGGCCAGGACGGCGAATGGCTCGCACTTCATGAATGGCTCGCCGATACTTATCCGGCTGCCCACGCCGCCATGACACGCGAAATCGTCCCCGGCACATTGACGCTTCTCTACACGTGGCAAGGTAGCGACCCAGCGCTGAAACCGATCCTGCTGATGGCCCACCAGGACGTCGTGCCTGTGAATATGGGCACCGAATCCGACTGGACCGGCGCGCCCTTCGCTGGTGAGATCTTGGACGGCTATATCTATGGTCGCGGCGCGATCGACGACAAGGGCAACCTTGTCGGCCTGATGGAAGCTGCCGACGCCCTTGCGGCCTCGGGCTTCCAGCCGAAGCGCACCGTACTCTTCATGTTCGGGCATGACGAAGAAGTGCTGGGCTCTGGCGCACAAGCCGGAATCGCCCTGCTTAAGTCGCGCGGCGTCGAGCCTGAAATGGCGCTCGACGAAGGCTTCATGGTCATCGATCCCTCGCCACTCACCGGCAAGCCGATGGGCATTATCGGCATCTCCGAAAAAGGCTATGTCACCGTGAATATCACGGCAGTCGCGCAAGGTGGGCATTCGTCGACCCCGCCCCGGAACTCCGCAAACGTCAATCTCGCGCGGGCGATCCTGGCTCTCGAAGAGAACCAGATGCCTGCCGATTTCAACAAGCCGCCGATCTCCGACCTGTTTCGCGCTGCCGGCAAGGACATGCCCTTTGCCCAGCGGATGGCGATGGCGAACCTCTGGCTGTTCCAGGGGATAGTCGAATCGTCCCTCGCCGATAACGCCGCCGGCAATGCTATGGTCCGAACGACCACTGCCCCAACCATGCTGCGCGGATCTGCCAAGGAAAACGTCCTGCCTCAGCGCGCCGTTGCGACGGTAAACTTCCGTGTACATCCCAACGATACACCAGACAGCGTCATCCAGCATGTAAAGGATGTCACGGCGGGCATTGAAGGGATTGAAGTCGAAACAGGCGGAGACGGCATCGACAGTCCTGCCTCACCCGTCTCGCCGACCGACAACCGCGCCTATGCCGTACTGGCCAGCGTTGCCGAGGACGCAGGCAATGGCGCACCGGCCGCGCCGGGCCTTGTTCTCGGCGCCACGGATTCGCGCTACGCGGCAGCCATCACCAGAAATATCTACCGGTTTGCCCCATCCGTCCTCTCGCCGGCCGAGCTGACAGGTTTCCATGGCACGAACGAGCGCATCTCCATAGAGAACATGGGGCGACTATCCAAAGGCTATGCCCAGATCATCCTCGGCATGGACGGCCCGGACCCATAGTCCGGGCGGCCCGTGTGGGCTGACTAGCTGACCGGGCCGGTGACCTTATCGATCGGCACGACATAGTGACGCGCGCAGAACTGACAGTCGATCACCAGGGTTCCGTCCGGTTCGACCATCTCGCGCAAGGCGTCGTCAGGCATGGACTCGAGGGTACCGATCAGGCGCTCCTCGTTGCATGTGCAGCGATCAGCGAGACCCACCCGATCCTCCATCCGCACACCCTGTTCGTGGAACAAACGGAACAGGAGGTCGGGCACAGCAAGATCGGGATCGACAAGCTCGGCATCGCTCAGCGTACCGAAAAAGGCCTCGGCTTCACGCCACACTTCTGATGTATCGCCGCGCGCCTCATCGGCCGCTATGCGTTGAACCATCATGCCGCCGGACACCCAGATCGGCGCTTCGCCTTTTCGGTCAAGCTCGGCAACGGCCAGCTTGATGCGGCTAGGTACTTGCTCGGATTGCGTAAAATAGTCTTCGGCGCATTCCGACAGCGTGCCTTTTTCCAGCGGCACGACGCCCTGGTAAGGCGCGACGGAAGGATCGTCCTGGATCAGGATAAGGGCCAGCCGCCCGCTCGGTCCGAACAGTTGCGGCATGTGCGGGGCAGCGCCCTTGTTGACCTTTTCGAGATGGGCCCAGCGATCAGCGTCGAACTTGGCATAGCCGCGCATGCCTCCATCGGTTCGATATTCGCCGACCAGCATCGATACCGGTCCATCGCCTTCGGCCTGGACAAGGATCCGCCCGTCGAATTTCAACGAGGCACCGACCATCGCGGCCAGGGTTACTGCCTCGCCCAGGATACGGGCGAGATGTGGCGGATAGTTGTGACGGTGCAGGATCGGCGACAGGCTGGCTGCACCCATGCGCACGGCCCGGCCACGCACGGGGCGCTGGTCGATCTGGAAATTGACGACGAAGTCACTGTCGGGGCGGGCAATTTCGGACATGGTTTGGCTTTCGGACGGGCGTGTGAAGGCCCCATGTGGCAGTCCGAACCCCTATCGACAAGGGCTGCATGCAAGTGCGATCTGCACCGGCTGTAAATCAGCTGGCCCCGAAAAGCGCGCTGACGGCAAAACCAATGATAGCCAAGACAATGCCGCCAACCAGGACCCAGATAAGTCCGGGCATGCGCTGGGCTTGCCGGGCGTCCTCAGTGTTGATTTCCTGGCTTTCGCCGCTACGTGTGTTGTTCTCGTTCATCAAAATGCTCCTGCAACCACAGCGCATGATAAACAAAATTGTTCCGTATTATCGGTCAGGCCGAGCAGCTGCCTCCGCCCAAGACGCAGAAGCTGGCGCACCAGGCATGGTTGAGACGCACAGGTTCGGTCGTCGTTTCAGCCAGCGTGACGCCGAGTTCAAACGCAGGATCGTCCACTAGCAGCGTGCACGCCGTGACCGAGGCCCGCGTCGCACCCTTGCGGCGGATGACCATGCGTTGACTGGCGCACATGATGTCGGCCGGGTTCTTGCCGAGAATCTGCCAACAAGCCGTCGTGATTTCTGGCGGGTCGTCGCGGGCGATCATTTCCGGGAACAAGATGAGCTGTGATGGATCGGATGAATCGAGCCTAAGCCCGAGGCGCGTCGCCAGCAGGCCATAAGCGGTTCGCGCATCGGTGTCATCCTCGTGAAGGGACTGCCGCCCGGCGAGCGCGACCTGAATGCCCTGCCCTGCCAGCCATGCGAGCCCCTTGCTGGCTTCGGCAAAGGCGCCGTCGCCGCGCTCGGCGTCATGCAGGGCCCTGTCATGGGAATCGAGCGAGATGCGCAAAACCATCCGGTCGCCGAAGCGGGCATGCAGGGCCTCGATACCAGACTGGATACGTTGTCGCATCATTGGACGCATAGCATTCGTCAGCAATAGCAAGCGATGGCCACGCTCCAGGACTGCTTCAATGATCAGCAGGATATCCGGGCAGATGAAGGGTTCGCCACCTGTGATGCCAATTTCCTTGGGGCCTTCACCAAGCGCGTCGATCTCGTCAAGGAAAGGCGTCACATCCGACAGCTTGAGATAGACCAGCCGGTCGTTCGAGGGCGAACTCAAGATGTAACAGTTCGCGCATTCGATATTGCAGAGCGTCCCGGTATTCAGCCACAGGGTCTTCAAGCCACGCCAGTCGACGCTCGCGCGGGCCTCACCCTTGGCGGTTGTGTGCGGATCGGCGAACTTCTCGCGAGGAAAGACAGTGTGAGGCATCGGGTCTGTCTAGCCGCAGCCGACGCCACAGCGCCAGCCGTTTCGCGCATAAGTGATCGCGCGTGAAGCGGCTACTTATCGAGGCACCAGCGCAGGATCGCCTTCTGGGCGTGGAGGCGATTCTCGGCCTCGTCCCAAACCAGCGATTGCGGCCCGTCAATGATCTCGGCATCCACTTCCTCGCCGCGGTGGGCTGGCAGGCAATGAAGGAATTTCGCACCGCCAGCGGCAAGCTCCATTAGGTCTTCGGTAACGGCAAAAGGTTCGAGGGCTTCCAGGCGGCGCTCGGCATCCTGGTCACCCATGGAGACGAACGTGTCGGCAATCACGACATCAGCCCCGGCGACAGCTTCTTCGGCCGTTTCGTAGAGATCGACGCGCCCCTGCAGTTCGCGGGCGATATCGACGTCTTCCTCATCCGGGGCGAAGCGCGGCGGCGTGCCGACGGCGAGGGTGAATCCGAACTTGGCGGCGGCATGGATGAAACTGGCGCAGACATTGTTACCGTCGCCGACCCAGGCGATGCGGGCGCCACGCAGGGTGAGTCCGTTTTCCTCAAGCGTCTGCAGGTCGGCCATAATCTGGCAGGGATGAGAGCGGTCCGTCAGGCCATTGATCACCGGCACGCTGGCAAACGCGGCAAAGGTTTCGACATCGCTGTGATCATTGGCGCGAATCATCACGGCGTCGACATAGCGCGACAGTACGCGTGCGGTATCTTCAATTGTCTCGCCGCGGCCCAGCTGCATATCACTGCTGGTGGCGGTGATCGAAGAGCCGCCAAGCTGGCGCATCGCCATGTCGAAGGAAAAGCGGGTCCGCGTGGATGACTTCTCGAAGATCATCGCCAGCGTGTGGCCTTCCAGCGGCGCGCCTGTATCGACACGGCCTTTTGGCCAGCCAGCCCGCGCCTTCTTGGCGCGGTGGGCCTCGTCGAGGATTGAACGCAACTCAGCCGAATCCAGGTGCCAGATGTCGAGGAAATGGCGCGGGGCCGAGGATGTATGCATGCGCGGGCGCTCCCGTTGGAAAAAGGAGCGCGGGAGATAGCGCGTTTCGTGGCTAAGCGCCAGTAAAGCGCCCGTTGAGGTAAGCTGGTCGTTACATTTATGCCATCATTTGAGAATGACTTGCAAGAGCGCAAGCCTTGTGCCACTTTGTTTTGAGAATGAGTCGCAAATTGATTGGTCGGAGGTCTTGAACAATGTGCATACCCATAGATAACACTGCGATGCTGTGCTGGTTGAAACAACAGGTACGGGTGCTGGAAGCCTGGCGCGAGGAACTCGCCTGCCGTTCAGAGATCGATATCGCGACAGTGACCCGTCTGGAGCGGCACTACGCTTGGCTGACGTCGGAGATTATGCGGCTCGAAATGCCTCGTCGCGCCGCCTGAACTTAGCCCATGCCGCAGCGCCGGAACGGGACGTGCGTTTCCTCCCAGGCGCCTTGTGCCGCGTCGCGGCACCTCTCTATTGTCCTCACTGACGAAGGATCGCCTGTTTCCTCCAGTACGGATGCCTCAGGCCCGCTTCAAGACCCGGACGACGAGCAGAAGGAGTATGGCACCAATCGTGGCGTGGATAATGGCCCCAACAATGCCCGTACCAAGGCTCACATTCAGGGCGGGGAAGACGTAGCCGGCGATGAAGGCACCGACGATGCCGACGACGATGTTGCCAACGATGCCGAAACCGAACCCCTTCACAATGAGTCCGGCCAGCCAGCCGGCGACAGCGCCGATCAATAGAAAAACAATAAGGCTTTCAAGGGTCATTTTGCGTTTCCTCGCTATTGTCAGGCTGCACATGCGGCCATTTCATTATGGAGCGTATCATCCTAGGCGCCTTTCGCCCTGCACGCCATCACGACCGAACGCAGGCCGGCTTATCGCTCCGGTCGCTTCAGCGCCGCCCTCATCTCGCCACTGGCGAAGACGACCGGTTTGCCCTATGTGACGGGCAAGCCCACCGGCCCCTCTAATCTCAGGAGAGACAGGACTAATGGACACCGTACTCATCATCGGCGCTGGCGCGGCCGGGTCAGTCGTCGCGCAGAAATGCGCCATGGACCGCGACACGTTCAAGCACATCACACTGGCCTCGCGCCGCATCGAAAGCTGCGAGAAGGTCGCCAAGATGTGCAAGACGCCGATCGAGATCGCGCAGGTCGATGCTGACAATGTCGCCGAGGTCGTCGCGCTCATCAACAAGGTGAAACCGGTCCTGCTGATCAACATGGCCCTGCCATACCAGGACCTGCCGATCATGGACGCCTGCGTCGAAACCGGCACCAACTACATGGACACGGCCAATTACGAGCCGCGGGAAATCGCCAAGTTCGAGTACAGCTGGCAGTGGGCCTATCAGGACAAGTTTGTCGAGAAAGGTATCACCGCCATTCTCGGCTGTGGCTTCGATCCCGGCGTGTCGAACATCTGGTGCGCCTATGCCCAGCAGGAACTGTTCGACGAGATCGAATACATCGACATTGTCGACTGCAATGCAGGCGACCATGGCAAGACATTCGCGACCAACTTCAATCCGGAAATCAACATCCGTGAAGTGACGCAGGACGGAAAATACTGGAAAGATGGCGAGTGGATCGAGATCCCCGCGCTCTCGATCAAGTGCGATATCGACTATCCGGAAGTCGGCCCACGCGCCTCCTACCTCATCTATCACGAGGAAGAGGAAAGCCTGGTCAAGAACATCAAGGGCCTGAAACAGATCCGCTTCTGGATGACGTTCGGCCCCGAATACATCAAGCACCTCGAAGTGTTCAAATCGATTGGCCTGATCGGGCTCAAGCCGATCAAGCACAAAGGCATGGATATCGTGCCAATGGAATTCCTGAAGGACCTCCTGCCCGTGCCGTCGTCTCTCGCCGAGGGCTATACCGGGAAGACGTCGATCGGCGTGATCATCCGTGGCAAGAAGGATAGCAAGCCGATGACGAAAATGCTCTACAACGTCTCCGACCATGCTGAGACCAATAAGGAAGTCAGCGCACAGGCCGTCTCCTACACGACCGGCGTGCCACCTGTTTCGGGCGCGGCCATGTTCTTCAAGGGCATCTGGAGCGGCAAGGGCGTGTTCAACGTCGAACAGTTTCCGGCCAAGCCCTTCCTGGACGATGTCGCCAAGCGCGGCCTGCCGACGACGATTGTGGACCTGACGGAGAAGGATCAGGCGGAGCTGTTCGCCGTAAAGACCTGATGACCATCGCACTTCCCGAAAACATCCCCACGCCCGTCTTCGTCCTCGACGTGGCCCGCCTTCGGACAAACCTGGAGACGGTCCAGCGCGTGCGCGAGACAGCCGGCTGCAAAATACTGCTTGCCACCAAGGCGTTCGCGATGCCGGCCGTGTTCCCGATGATGCGGGACTATCTCGATGGCACGACAGCCAGCGGCGAGCATGAGGCCATCATGGGCCATGAGGAGTTCGGCAAGGAAGTGCACGTCTATTCGCCCGCCTATACCGAGGATGAGGTGCGCCGCCTCACCGAGGTCGCCCAGCACATCTATTTCAATTCGGCCGAACAGCTTTCCCGTTTTGGCGCCATCGCGCGCGATGCGAGCTGCAAGGTCGGCCTGCGGGTCAACCCCGGTTATTCGAACGCGACGCTCGGCGGCGACCTCTACAACCCCACCGCCCCCGGCAGCCGCTTCGGCGAAGTGCCGGGCATGCTGGACAGTGTCGACTGGTCCGGCGTCGACATCTTCCACGTCCATACCCTGTGCGAGAGCCTGCACGAAGGCTCGGTCGGCCTGATCGAATGGGTCGCCGATAATTTCGGAAAATACATTCAGCAAGTCTCAGCCGTGAATTTCGGCGGCGGGCATTTCCTCAACAAGCCGGGCTATGACATTGATGCGCTGATTGCGGCGATCAAGGCGTTCAAAGAGAAGTTCGATGTCGAAGTCGTCCTGGAGCCGGGCGCCGGTCTCGTGGTCAACACGGGTGAGCTGTACGCTACCGTCCTCGCGCTTCACCGCAACGAGATGGACCTCGCCATTCTCGATGCCTCGGCCTCCACCCATATGCCGGACGTGCTCGAAGTGCCCTATCGGCCCGACATTATCGGTGCCGGCGATCCCGGCGAACTCGCGCATACCTATCGCCTCGGCGGCAAGACCTGCATGACAGGCGACGTGCTCGGCGACTATTCCTTCGCCGAGCCGCTGGTGCCCGGCCAGCAGCTGATCTTCACCGATCAGATGCACTATAGTTTCGTCAAGACGAACACGTTCAACGGCACACCGCTCGCCAACCTCGCCGTGCGCTGGGAAGACGGCGTGATCGAACCGATCTCGAATTTTGGCTACGAGGAATTCCGCCGTCGGCTGGGGCGCTAGGCGCCACTCTTCAGATCGTTCATCTGATTATTGCCAAGCGACGGGATGCGCGCCCGCGCTTTCGCGACCTGTTCGAGGTCAATATCGGCCCAGACGACTCCCGGTTCATCGCCGTCCGCTTCCGCGAGTATCTCACCCCAGGGCGAGATGATCAAAGAGTGACCAAACGTCTCGCGGCCATCTGCATGCTTGCCGCCCTGCGCAGGAGCAACAACGAAACATCCCGTCTCGATGGCCCGCGCCCGCAGCAACACATGCCAATGCGCCTCGCCCGTCACGCGCGTGAACGCTGACGGGACGGTCAGGATTTGCGCGCCCGCCTGGGCCAGCGTGCAGTAGAGCGCCGGAAAGCGCAGATCATAGCAGATCGTCATGCCGATCCGGCCGATCGCCGCATAAGCCAGCGTCGTCGCTTCGCCCTGCCGGTAGGTACGGGATTCGCGATAGGTCTGGCCGTCACCGACCTCGACATCGAACATGTGGATCTTGTCGTATTGCGCGATGATCTTCCCGTCCGGCCCGATCAGAAAAGACCGGTTGGCGAACCTGTCATCATCCTCAAGCGTCACGGCGATGGAGCCGAGCAGCAGCCAGACACCCAGCTCATCCGCCAGCGCGCGCAAGGCTGCCAGCGTCGCGTCGTCGTCCTGCTTCACAATCTTCGGCCGCGCCATGCCCGACCGGATGTCGAGCAGGTTCGTCATCTCGGGTGTCGTGATAAACATGGCGCCCTGCTCGGCGGCCTCTCGGATCAGGGCCGATGCTGCAGCCACGTTCGGCACCACCTCGGTGCCGGATCGCATCTGCACACAGGCTGCACGTATTTTCGTCATGATCCAATCTTAACGCCGGACGCAACCTGCGCCAACGCGCATCTTCATACGCCAGCGCCCGGCAACAGGTCTTCGAGGAAATAGGCCGAGAGGGCATTGCGCCCGGCAAGGCTACTCTTGCGATACACGGCGCGGGCCTGCTCGCGTACTGTCCGCTCGCTCGTCTCGCGCAGGTCGGCAATCTCCCGAAGGGACAGCCCCTTGAGCAGCAGCAGGCCAATGTCAGACTCCGCCTCCGACAGACCCCAGGACGCGAACTGGCGTGCGATCGCGATGCCGAGCCCCTGCACCAAGTCGCGGTTCTCGACCTGCCAGCGCCCCGCGTCCTGACGGGCCTCAGCCAGTGCCTGGCGCAACCGGCCGAGGCGCCACAGCATCGCGCCGAGACCGAACGAGGCCGCCACCAAAACAGTCAGTTCGGAAGCGAGGTGGAACGTGCTGGCCCCTTCCCCGCTGTCGGTGATCAGGTCCACGCCAATGAACACCGCAATCGCGCCAAACAGCGCGGCGATGCCCAGAAGTCCCCTGCGTCCAGATACGTCATTTGACATACTCCCTTCTCGCCCAACCGGCGCGCAAAGGGAATGCGTCATCTGACGGGTAGACCGTACAGCGCTTTGCCACCAAATTCTCGCCAATGTCGCAGCAGCACGAAGACATGTTCATGAATCAGACCAAAGCCCCCACCCGGCCCGTATGGGACCCTCTGGTCCGTATTGGCCATTGGACTCTCGTGATTGCGTTCTTCACGGCCTACTTGGCAGGCGATGATTTCTTCGCCGTGCACAAATGGGCCGGTTACGTGGTTACCATCTATCTGTTGTTCCGAATCATCTGGGGCTTCATCGGCACAAGGCATGCCCGGTTTGCAGACTTCGTGCGCGGCCCCGGCGCTGTGTTCAGCTATCTGCGCGACCTGACCACTGGCAAGGTGAAGGATTATGCCGGGCACAATCCTGCGGGCGGGGCCATGGTGATCGCGTTACTGCTCAGCCTGTTCGTCACAACGACCAGCGGCATCGCGCTTTACGCCGTCGAAGACAGTGCAGGCCCCCTGGCGGGCATCGTGACGGAACAGACCTTTGCGCCGCTCGCGTCAACTTTCGGGGACGATGAGGAATCTGCGGGGGAGGAGGTGCTCGAAAGCGCGCACAAGACCTTCGTCTACATCACCCTGGTCCTGGTCGGCCTGCACATTGCCGGCGTCGTCGCCTCAAGCCTTGCCCACAAGGAAAACCTCGCGCGGGCCATGATCACAGGCCGCAAGCAGACCCGCGACTGAAAGAAAAGGGGCCTGTCCTAAAAAGGACAGGCCCTTTTGTTCAATCAGGATCCCAGGATCAGGCTGGCGTCCATTCCGTCAGCGCCACATCGATAATGCCCGTCGCTTCGCGCACGTGTTCATCCGTAATGATCAGCGGGGGCGCGAGGCGCAGGACATTGGCCCCGGCTACACCCACGAGGAGATTATTGTCGCGACAGACGCCCTGCAGGCCCTTGGGGTCAGACTTCATCTTGAGACCCGTGAGGAGCCCCTTGCCGGTGACGCCTTCCACCTTGTCCGGATGGCTGTCGGCAAGGCTTTTCAGGCCCTGCGCCAGCGTGCCGGAAACCCGCCGCACTTCGGCGAGGAAGTCCGCGTTCGCGATCGTGTCCCAGACGACGTTGCCGACGGCCATGGCGAGCGGATTGCCGCCATAAGTTGAGCCGTGGCTGCCGGGCTGCATATGCTCGGCACAGGCTTCGGTGGTCAGGCAGGCACCGAACGGAAAACCGCCGCCAATACCTTTTGCGGCACAGAGGATGTCTGGCTCGGCGCCCTCGACCCAGTCATGAGCGAACAGCTTGCCGGTGCGGCCCATACCGCACTGGACCTCGTCAAGGATCATCAGAATACCATGTTCGTCGCATAGCTCGCGGAGACCGATCAGGCATTGGTCTGGCATGGCACGCACGCCGCCCTCTCCCTGCACAGGTTCGACGAAGATAGCGGCTGCGGTTGGGCTGGCGGCCGCTTCTTTCAGGGCTTCATGGTCGCCCCATTCGAGATGAACAAAACCCGGGAGCTTCGGTCCGAATCCTTCAAGGTATTTCGGGTTGCCGCCAGCATTGATCGCGCCAAGCGAACGGCCATGGAAGGCGCCCGTGAACGTGATGATGTCGATGCGCTCTTCACGACCATTGGCCCAATGGTACTTGCGCGCGGTCTTGATCGCGCACTCGACGGCTTCGGTGCCGGAGTTCGTAAAGAAGACGCGATCGGCAAACGTGTCACGGCAGATCTTGTCGGCCAGCTGTTCGGCAGCCGGCACGCGGAACATGTTGGACGTATGCCACAGCTTGCCGGCCTGGTCACGCAGGGCATCAACCATCGGCGGATACGCGTGACCGAGTGCCGTCACGGCTATGCCCGCAATGAAGTCGAGATAGCGCGATCCATCCTCGGCAAAGAGATAGGCCCCTTGGCCTTCCACGAAGACCTCTTCGGGTGGACGGTAGACGGGCATGATATGCTGGCGTGGATCGGTCATGAATGCTCCCTGCGGTGCGCAAGTGTGAAGTATTGCCGATACGCTTGGCGAGACGCTCCCGGGAAGTCAACTCATGCACCGCCGATCCCGGTAAATTGTCGGCCCAGTGCGACGCAGGTTGGTCTTCCGCAAGCGAATCATCCGGGTCTTCTTTTCGCAGGTCACCAGAAATCGGGTAGTCTTCCACCCTTGCGATAGCGGCCCGCTGGCGCTATCTGGACACGCTCACCACTCAGTTTACGAACGATCATTCGAAAGCGCGTGGGCGCAATCAGGACACGCGCTTTTCTCGGGCTGGCAATTGGCGATCTCGACGGCTGTCGCAATCGCATCTCACGGGCGCTGGGGTGACGGCCTCCAAACTGCCATTTCGGCCGATTACAAAATATTAATCGAACAACGATAATAGTGCTTGACGTTTATCGATAATCACATATTGTTAATCGGGAAGCCAAGGCGGCCCGGACACAATGTCCATAACGCCCCCTACCTCACCTGAGCCGTTGTTTCGGTTCGTCTTGGCTCTCACCCTGCCACGTGTTTCCCCTGGCGCGAGGCTGACCTCACGACTTGGATACACCTCCAAAACCGAAAGAGGCACAAGACCTGAAACCGGGTCTCGTGCCTCTCCACCGTTTGCAGCGTTTCCTCCCAGAAACTTGCCTACTCATATGGCACGAGTTTCACACTTGTGTCAAGAATGTGTTCAACAAATTTTTGGCGGCCAGGGTTGAACTCGGCTCGATGCGTTTCAGGAGGCGTGAACACGAGGCTCGCGCCGCCTCGCTCCAGTCCGCTGTCGGTGACAGGGCGAACGAGGCTCCACTCTTGAGAATGACACCATCCTCAAGAATCTTCAATCCGTTCGCACGCAGAGTCGCCCCCGTCGATGTTATGTCGACGATGACATCGGCCGCCCCGGTCGCCGGTGCCGCTTCCGTCGCCCCGGCACTTTCAACCAGACGGTATTCGCCGACCGATTTGGCCGCAAAGAACCGCCGCGTCAGGCGCATGTATTTTGTCGCTACCCGTAGGCGCCGGTGGTGCAGCTTGCGAAAAGCCGCACCCGCCGCTTCAAGGTCCGCCATCGTGTCAACGTCGAGCCAGGCCTGCGGCACAGCGACGATCACGTCTGCCCCGCCGAAACCAAGCTGGCGGACAACCCGGAAGTCGCTTGCGCCTGCCGGCGCCAGGTCGTGCAGCAGGTCTTCACCCGTGACGCCAGCATGCAGGCTGCCCTCGATCAGGCCCTGCGCGATCTCGCGAGCCGACAGGAGGCGCATCTCGACAGCGCCCAACCCGGCAATTTCGGCCTGGTAGCCGCGCTCGCCGCCAATCTGGCTGACAGGGAATCCGAGTTCCGACAGCCAGAGCTCGGTCTGCTCCTTGAGTCGCCCCTTGGACGGAATGGCAAAGGAGAGCTTGCTCATGACACGTTCTCCCGTGCACGGATGACCCGGTCGGGCCGCACCACACCGCCGATGCCCGAGGCTTTCGCCCGGCCACCTGACAGGCCCGCAATCAAGCCGTCATAGCGCCCGCCGGCTGCTATCGGTTGGCGCTCGCTGAGCGCGCCCGCAAAGGTCTCAAAGACAAAGCCGTCATAATAGGTGAAACGCCTCCCGAATCCCGACCGGAACCTGCCCGCTTTGCTGACGCGCGGCACTGCTGCGATGATCGCGTCCACGCGGCTCGCCAAGCGTTCGATCATAGGATCGACGGCTGTCAGGCCGTGCTCACGGGCGATGCCTGATAGCGCGGCAGCCGTATCTTGCGCAGCGCAATTTACACTGGCGAGCGCAGCGATCGCCCGGCGCGCGTCTTCGGGCACGCCGCCGGCATCGGCTGCAGCGGCCTTGGCCTTGAGGCCATCAACAATCTCGCTCACCGAACGTGTCCCGATCATCGGAATCGCCCGGTCGCGGAGGGCGTCGAGAAACATCGCCTCGGCTGCGTCTGGCGCAGTGTCCGACAGCCGGTGAGCCAGGTCGACCTCTGGTGCCGATGGCGCGCCCGACAGCAGCTCAGCCACGCCGCCTTCCTGACGGAAGGCCCGCTTCAGGAGGTCTTCTGTCACCCCGACCAATCCCAGAGCATCCACAAATGACGGAAACACTGCGAGGTCGCCCATGACCATGTGCCAGTCATCGACGCCGCATGCCGCGACAGCGGACTGCACGAGTGCGAATGCGTCCGCATCCTCCTCAGGCGTCGACGGGCGTCCGAAGCGCTCGAAACCCACCTGCGTGAATTCCATCGGATCATCCGGCGAGGCCGGCAAGCGGAAGGCCCGGGCGGCATAGGCATAAGCTTCGGGTCCAGTATCGCCGGAAGCAAGACGCTCAGCTTCCAGGCCCGCAACCGGCAAAGTGAGGTCGGGACGCATCACCATCTCATTGCCGCGATGATCGGTGAAGACGCAGAGCCGCGCGCGCACTGCTTCGCCAGACAGTTCGAGGGGAATGTCGGATGCGAGCACGTAGGCGGGATCGACCGACCGCGCTCGCGTGCGCGCAAAAACCGCGCTCGCCGCTTCTACAACCTGCTCCGGCGTCATCCCTGCGCCTCGACGATATTGCGGACCGCCATCACCATGTCGGCACGCGGCACTTCGATCTGGCCCGGTCGTGCTTCGCGATATTCCTCGTTCGACTGGATCGCCTTGGCTTTCAAGGCGCCCATTTCGAGGTCCTTGATCGTGACCGTGCCCTTGGCCAGTTCATCGCCGCCAACCATGATTACGGCAGGCGCGCCGCGACGGTCGGCATATTTCATCTGCGGACGCATACCTGATGCGCCCATATAAGCCTCAGCCCGGAGACCTGCGCGGCGAAGTTCGGCTGCAACTTCCAGCGCCACGGACGGGTTCTCCTTGTCGAGGTTCAACACCACGACCGGGCCGTCCAGCTTCGTCGTCTCGCCCAAGATGGCTAGCGCCGAAGCCAGGCGCGAGATACCGATTGAGAAGCCCGTCGCCGGAACTGTCTCACCCGTGAAGCGCGCGACCAGGTCATCATAACGTCCGCCCCCGCCAATCGAGCCGATGCGATAGGTCTTGCCATCTTCACCCACGACTTCGCGCAGGAGTTCGGCCTCATAGACAGGACCGGTATAATATTCGAGTCCGCGCACTACCGACGGGTCGATCACGACATCGCCTTCGGGCGCACCCAGCGCTTCGAGCGCAACGGCAATGGCTTCCAGTTCGGCGAGGCCCGCCTTGCCTTCTGCGCCATTGCCCGCAGCCTTTGACAGGTTTGCGAGTGTCTCGGCCCGGGTCTTGGCGCCCGCCTCGGCAAAGGCCAGAACGGCTTTGACTTCGGCGTCGCCCAACCCTGCGCCTTTGGTGAAGTCACCGCTCTCGTCGAGACGGCCCTTGCCAAGCAGGTCGGCTACGCCGCCCGAACCCAGCCGGTCCAGCTTGTCGAGCGCGCGCAGGATCGCGAGCCGCGTACCTTCGGAGGCCGCGCCGACGCTGTCGAGTACTCCGTTCAGCAGGCGGCGTGTGTTCACGCGGATGACGAATTCGCCAGTCTCCATGCCCACCGCGCGCAAGGCTTCCGCGCCCATAGCGATCATTTCGGCATCGGCGTGGAAGCCGGGGGCGCCGACGGTATCAGCGTCACACTGCCAGAACTCGCGAAAACGACCGGGGCCAGGTTTCTCGTTGCGCCAAACAGGGCCGGCCGCATAACGTCGGAAGGGACGACCCAGCGTCTGGCCTGCCTCGGCGACAAACCGGGCCAGCGGCGCGGTCAGATCATAGCGCAGGGCCATCCATTGCTCGTCATCGTCCTGAAGCGAGAACACGCCGGCATTCGGGCGGTCGTCATCGGGCAGGAACTTGCCGAGCGCGTCGGCATATTCAAAAGCGCTGGTGTCAAGCGCCTCGAAGCCCCATTGGCGATAGACACCGGTGACGGTTTCCACGAGTCCAGCCTGCGCATGGATCAGCGCCTCGCGCTTGTCGGGAAAACCGCGCGGCTTGCGGGCGAGATCCTTGCCGGTAAGGGGGGCATCAGACATGAGAAGGGGCCTTTGTGAGTTCCGGCGCCCGCACTAGCGGACAGGGGGAGCCGGGGCAAGGCTGATCAGGGCTGGCCCCGGCCGGGCATGCCTTCCCGCCGGGGGATCAGCTTGAAGATGCCTGTGCCCCGCATCAGCAGCTTGTCGCCGGTCCAGATACGTCCCTCGACGGTCACAATGTCGTCCGCCACGCCGAAAACCTTGCCATTACCTTCGACAAAGCTGCCAAGGGACGCACCGGACAGAAAATCGCACAACAGGCGGATCGTCACCCACCACGTGTCCTCGTCCTTCTCCACTGCGCCGCCCCAGGCCATGTCGGCGAAGGTCATCAGCATGCCGCCATGAGCTTTCATCATGCCATTGGTGTGATGCTCCTCGACCTTGAAGGCACGGGTCAGGCCGGTTGCGTCCCGCTTTTCGAACAGGGGGCCGACCTGCCGGCCAAAGCCGCGGTGCCAGGGCAGGTGCATATAGCCTTCAGGGATTTCGAATGTCTGGCTTCTGGTAAAATCATCGGTCATGTCCAGCCGATTAACGCTGCTGGTGTCACAAGGCCAGCCCCTGCGCGTCAAATCTCTCAACACGCGCCTAGAGTTCGATCATGTCGAAATCCGACTTGGGTGTTCCGCACAGCGGGCAGATCCAGTCATCCGGGATATCCGCCCAGCGTGTACCCGGCGCGAGCCCCTCGTTCGGATCGCCCTCTGCCTCTTCATAGATGTAACCGCATGTGCGGCATTGCCACACTTTGAATGCCTCGCTCATGCCTTCTCCCATTCCTTCTCAAACCGGCGCCAGGCGCGCGCGGAGTGACTGTATCAGCGCGTCCCGAATGGGTACGATTTTCGTATCCGGGTCGATCAGGCTTTGCATCCGCAGGCCCATCAGGGCGCAACCTGTCATCAGGCCGATCCCGTCCGCATCGGCATCGACGCGAATGTCGCCGGCCGCCTGTCCACGCTCTATGATAGTGCGGATCAGCACACGCTCGATCTCGTGGGATTCCGCAAACGCCTCGCGGGTATCGATCTGGTCGGCCACCGCAGCCGCGAGCATCATGAAATAGGCACGGGCTTCTTCATGCCCGTCAAGCGACTGGCAATGCAGGCTGACAAAGGCGCACAAGGCTGAAAGGCCGTCCATATCGGCGACATGGTCGCGGTCGAGCACCTCGTCCTGCCAGCCATGCAGGTACGCGATCAGAGCACGGATCAGGCCATCCTTGGACCCGAAACGCTGGGTGACAAGGCCGCGCGAATAGCCGGCCGCCTTTGCGATGGTTTCGAACGTCGCAGCAGAGACACCCTGCTCGGACACCACCCGTATGGTTGCCTCCAGCAACTCCCGCTCAGACCTGTCACGCCTCTCCGCCTGGGTCAGGCGGCTGGGGCTTGGAGTGGCTTTAGGGCGGGTGGCGATTTTCGTCTCTGGCATGGCTTCACCTAACATAGTTGTTGGCTGTATAGCAAGTATATGATAGATGGATGTGCGCAAGGGGGGCCGCCAGCCGCTCCCATATTCGGAGGAATGCATGACCATACCCGCCCATATCGCCGAAGCCGTTATTGACCCGAAAGCCTATGCGGACTGGAACCGGTCGCATGAGGCCTTCACCTGGCTGCGAAAGCACGCGCCATTGGATGTGGCCGAGATCGAAGGCTTCGATCCCTTCTGGGTGGTCTCCCGCCATGCCGACATTCTCACGATCGAACGCCAGAACGATCTCTTTCACAATGAAGACCGCTCCGCGACGCTGACAACGATCGAGGCCGACCAGAAGGTGCGCGCCATGATGGGCGGGTCGCCCAACCTTCTGCGCTCGCTGGTGCAAATGGATAATCCGGACCACATGCAGTATCGCCGCCTGACGCAGGCTTGGTTCATGCCGCAGAACCTGCGCAAGCTGGAAGACCGCATTCGCGAAATCGCTCGCGGTTTCATCGACAAGATGGCCGCCAAGGGCACCGAATGCGACTTCGCTCGCGATGTCGCATTCCTCTATCCTTTGCATGTGATCATGGAAGTGCTGGGCGTGCCGGAGATTGACGAACCCCGCATGCTGAAGCTGACGCAGGAATTGTTCGGCGCGCAGGATCCGGAAGTGAACCGGTCCGGCGCAGAGGTCGAGAGTGCGGACGCTGGCCTTGCCAATATACAGGCGACGGTTGCCGATTTCTTCGAGTACTTCATGGCGATGACTGAAGACCGCCGGAAGAACCCGCGCGACGACCTTGCCAGCGTCATCGCGAATGGCGCGGTCTATGACCAGCCGCTCGGCCATCTCGAAGCGATGAGCTATTACATCATTGCCGCGACAGCTGGCCACGACACAACCTCCAACACGACAGGCGGCGCACTCTGGGCACTGGCGGAAAACCCAGACCAGTTCCGGAAGGTGAAGGATGACCTGTCGCTGATCCCGTCCATGGTCGAGGAATCGATCCGCTGGGAAACGCCGGTGAAGCACTTCATGCGCACCGCCACCGCAGACACGGAAGTGGCAGGTAGGAAGATCAGCAAGAACGACTGGCTGTTCCTGGCCTATCCGTCTGGCAACCGCGACGAAGACGTCTTCGACGACCCCTTCAAGTTCAAGGTTGACCGCTCGCCCAACAAGCACGTCGCATTCGGTTATGGTGCGCACGTCTGTCTCGGCCAGCACCTTGCGCGTATGGAAATGCGTCTCCTGTGGGAAGAATTGCTGCCGCGCCTTGAGTCTGTGGAATTGAATGGAACGCCGACCCGCGTGCAGGCAAACTTCGTCTCCGGGCCGAAATCGATCCCGATCCGGTTCAAGATGAGCTAGGCCTCAGGCCAGGCTGGCCGCTTTCAGCGCGCTGGCCTGGCGGGCTGCCACAGTGGTGACGTCAAAGCCCTCAAGGCTTTCCTCGAACAGGCGGTGATAGTTCACTTCCGCCTTGAGGCGCAGGTAGGCTGCGCCAAGGCCGATCGCGGCCCGGTCCATGAATACGAACTCGCGGGGAATCTTCACCGGCCCCTTCTCCTTGAGCAGGCGCCGGACCTGGAACGCTTCCTTGCGGCCATATTCGCCCGCCGACACACCGTCTGCCACGCTGCGCACGCGGTCGTCGAGTAGCGGACCGTAGATGAAGCGCGCCCAGATATTCAGCACTTCGACCAGCTCGCGCGACAGGTTCTGGAAGCCCCATTTCTCATACGCCGCATAGGCCGCATCGGAATCTTCGCGCAGCATGGCGCGGTAAAGGTCGACCACGCCTTCCACAAATGTCGGCGGGAAGACGCGAATGCAGCCGAAATCGAGCAGGTTGATGCCTGTGCCACCGCCGGTCACCTGGTAATTGCCGAGATGCGGGTCGCCATGGATCACCGCATGGCCGTTGAACGGGCCCCACCAGGTCCAGAACAGCATTTCGGCGATATGGTTGCGGGTTTCCTGCGCAGCGCCCTCGAAAGCATCAAGGCGTTCGCCGTCCAGCCATGTCATCGTCAGGAGGCGATCAGTCGACAATTCCGGCACGGGTTCAGGCACCTGGACGAAATCCTTGTCGGCAAGCATTCCCGCATAAAGTGCCATATGCTTGGCCTCGCGCCCGTAATCGAGTTCTTCCCGGAGACGGTCGGTCACTTCGCCGACCATCTCGGTCAGATCGATCGAACCGTCCATGCGCTTGAACAGGCCGAGCATGGCTTTCAGCTGGCCGACATCCGATTCTACCGCGCTCGACATGTCCGGGTATTGCAGCTTGCAGGCGACGCGGCGGCCATCGTGCATGCGCGCGTCATGAACTTGCCCCAGCGAAGCGGCGTGAGACGCCTCCTTCTGGAACGTGTCGAACTGCGACAGCCAGTCGGGGCCAAGTTCCGCCCGCATCCGGCGCTTGACGAAAGGCCACCCCATGGCTGGCGCTTGCGCCTGAAGCTGGCCAAGTTCAGCGGCATATTCAGCTGGCAGGAAATCCGGGATGGTCGACACCATCTGGGCGACCTTCATCAACGGTCCCTTGGAACGCCCAAGCGCGGCGGCCAGCGCCTTCGCGATCCGCTCATCGCCCTGATCACCGCCAAACAGGGAATTTGCCGCAAAGCTGATGCCGGCACCCGACAGGTTCGCGCCCACCTTCGCCGTTCGCGCGAGTCGCCCGCTCAATCGGTTGCGTTCCGGATCGGGCACGTCAGGCGTTTCGGTCATGCTAGCGATATAGGCGGTTTCGCCCCGATTGGGAGGTGCGACATTTGCAAAAGACCGGCGCAGCAGTTGCAGCGGTCGCACGAGTGAGGCAAGTCTGATGCCTGAACGTGCTGGAGGCCGCCCCATGAACCCATCTGCCAACTATGATTTCGTCATCTATGGAGCCACCGGATTCACCGGGCGCCTCGTGGCCGAGTACATGAATGCCACCTATGGCGTCGGCAAGGACGTGAGCTGGGCCATGGCCGGTCGGTCGCTCGACAAGCTCAAGACCGTGCGCGACGAAATGGGCATCCCGAAATCCGTTGAACTGATCGTCGCTGACGCCTCCGACCCGGCATCGCTTGACGCCATGGTCAAGTCGGCCCGCTGTGTCCTGACCACGGTCGGACCCTACCAGCTCTATGGCACGCCCCTCGTCGAGGCCTGCGCCACCAATGGCACCGACTATGTCGACCTCTCCGGCGAAGTCGCCTGGATGCATGACATGATCGCGGCCTACGAGGACACGGCGAAAAAGAGCGGCGCACGCATTGTCTTCTCGTGCGGCTTCGACTCCATTCCGTTCGATCTCGGCGTCCTGTTCCTCCAGAACGCGGCGATGCGCGAGTTCGGCACACCGGCCGTCCGGGTGAAGGGGCGCATGCGCAAAATGAAGGGCACGTTCTCCGGCGGTACCGCAGCCTCAGGCCGCGAGACCATGGCACGGGCCATGGCCGATCCGGCTGTCATGGCTGTGTTGCGCAATCCGTTTTCGCTGACAGGCGGTTTTGAAGGGCCGGACCAGCCACACGGCATGTCCGTGCAGGAGGATGACGATTTCGGCTCATGGGTCGCGCCCTTCATCATGGCGCCCATCAATACCAAGAATATCCACCGCTCCAACGCGATCATGGGCCACCCCTATGGCAAGGACTTTGTCTATGACGAGATGATGCTGACGGGCCCCGGCGAGGCTGGCAAGGCAGCGGCCGAAATGGTCGCCAAGAGTAACACGATGGGCGGCGACGACGGCCCCAAGCCCGGCGAAGGTCCTTCGAAAGAAGAGCGTGAGGCCGGTCTGTATGATTTCGCGCTGCTCGGCATCACCAAGAACGGCGATCGCATCAGAGCGACCGTCACGGGCGACAAGGACCCCGGCTACGGGTCAACTTCGAAAATCATCTCCGAAGCGGCCATCTGCCTCGTCAAGGATTGCACCGACCTCGGCGGCGGCATCTACACACCTGCCGCGGCCATGGGGCTCGCCCTGGTTGGCCGCCTCGAATCACATGCCGGATTGTCGTTCAATATCGACAAATGAGGCAAAAGGGTGACAAGCGCCCTTTTTTCAGGCTATAGCGCCCGCGTCCGCTCCTGATCGCGGTCGCAACTCGAGAGTCGTTCACCGCCTCAACCTCGCCGGACCCGAAGGTCCGGCCACGCGCAGCACCCTAAAAACCCATCAATCCGGCAGCTGCGACCAGAACGCCAGCGCCAAAGGCCGAGATACCGGTCGCAAGAAGGATACGTCGCCCCATGTCGTACAATACATTGCTGACAGAGTCGGACGCCGAAACCGGCATTGCCGTCATCACACTGAACCGTCCAGACCAGCTCAACGCCCTCAACGATGAGATGATGACCGAACTGACCCACGCCATCGACCGGTTCGAAGCAGACAAGGATATTGGCTGCATCGTCCTGACCGGCTCGCGCAAGGCCTTTTCCGGCGGCGCAGACGTTCGCGAAATCATGGACCAGGATTATCCTGCCGCCTATTATGACGACCTGATCACCCGCAATTGGGAGCGCGCATCAAGCGCCCGCAAGCCAATGATCGCGGCCGTCAGCGGCTATGCCATCGGTGGCGGCTGCGAACTGGCCATGATGTGCGACATCGTCATTGCGGCTGACTCGGCCCGTTTCGGCCAACCGGAAATCCGCCTCGGCGTGATGCCGGGGGCCGGCGGCACGCAGCGGCTTGCGCGGTTTGTCGGCAAGTCCAAGGCCATGGAACTCTGCCTGACCGGGCGGATGATGGAAGCCGCTGAAGCCGAACGCTGCGGCCTCGTCGCTCGGGTCGTGCCGGCCGACGACCTCATGGACGTCGTGCGAGAGATGGCACGCACAATCGCCGCTATGCCGCGTGCGGCAGCGATGATGACGAAAGAGGCCATCAACGCGGCCTATGAAACGCCCATGTCGCAAGGCATCCGTTTCGAGCGACGCCTGTTCCAGTCGCTGTTTGCGACCGAGGACCAGAAGGAAGGCATGTCCGCCTATGTCGAGAAACGTTCGGCCCACTTCAAGGATCGCTAGGCTGCCGACAGCCGCCTGAGCAGGGCCGCTATTCTCTTTACTGGAAAGTGTTGTTAACCTTCGCTCAGGGGATGGGGCGGCTTTGCAGCGGGGAACAGCTCATGGCGGACGTAAGTGCAGTCTCAGCCAGCCTGATTATGAGTGTGATGGCAGCGTTACTCGTGATTGGCGGTGCCGTCGTTGTTCTGGTCTACAAGGCACGCGGTCCATATATTCCGCCTGCCGAAGACGATACCTATCTGGTTCGCGGGCCCGACGGACGCATCCAGGCCCTTACGGCAGAGATGAAGGTCAAGGTCGGCGATCCGCGCATCGTTCAGTTCCAGCACCGCCAGCACCTGCGCTTCCCCGTTTACGATGCGCGGTTCAATTCACTCACGCATGACCATCTGGTCACCGATGCTGGCGCCATCTCCCTGCGCATCCATACGACCACGCCCTTTCCCTTCACCGCCGTGACGAATGACGGGCACGTCGTGACAGTCACCCCATCGGTCAGTTTTTGCGTCAATCGGGAGCGCGTGACGGATCTCGCCCGACTGGGGAATTTCGGTGATCAGCTCGAACGGCGTATTCGCTCGGCCTTTTCAGGCGCGATCGGCCGGCGCAAGGACGAACAATTGCGCGAAAGCCATCACGAAATCGAACGGGAAGTGACCGAGGAGCTCGCCGGCATGGAATCCGGCACAGGATATCTTGGCGTGCCGCTCGGCGTCAACGTGTTCGAAGCGAGGTTCAGCTATCGCGATGGCTCGACCCTTCCCAGCGACGTCGTGGTGACCCCAGATGCGATGGCGTCGGATGGCGGCGCGATCGGCACCGACGCCACCGGCGACACCACAGTGTCACCCCAGCGCGTGGCGCTGGCGCAGGCCGCCCAGCTTGGGGGCGTCGGTTCTCGCGACATCGAGACGCCCGGTGCCATGCAGTTTCTCGGTACAGAACTCGACAAGCTGCTCGACCAGTTTCGTGATCGCAGCCCGGAACAGATCGCGGCCCTGCTGAGCCTGATGGAGATGCAGACCCGTCAGAATATCGTCTCGATGCTCAGCAAATCAGGCGGCCTTGTCGTATTCTCGGCAAAGGAACTGGGCCTCGAAGGCAATCGGGCGCTGACAGAGCGGCTGAACGAGATGGCCGCCGAGGCCGAGGAACCGCCGGAAACCGAGTAGCGGCGGCCCGCTGGCGCAGTTTTCTGTCAGCCCCCCAGTTGACGCATTCGCACCGTTTATGTATGCCCCGCCTTCAGCTTGAGGGAGGTCTCCTTCGGGCTTCAGGAGTTAGATATGGCCAATACCCGTTCCGCCAAGAAGATGGTCCGCAAGATTGCGGCTCGTACAGAGGTCAACAAGGCGCGCCGCTCGCGTGTGCGCACTTATGTCCGTAAAGTCGAGGAAGCCATCGCAGCAGGCGATAAATCCGCCGCTCAGGACGCCCTGCGCGTTGCCCAGCCCGAACTGATGCGCGCTGTTACCAAAGGCGTCATGCACAAGAATACATCATCGCGCAAAGTCTCGCGCCTATCGGCGCGCGTCAGTGCTATGGGCTGAAGCCTTCCCGGCTTCGAGCCCCGATGACAAAACAAGACCCGCCCGGCTCAGGCCTGGCGGGTTTTTTCTTGCGTCGAATTTAGGATCCAGGGCTCGCAAAAACGTGCCGGATGTAGTTTTCTGGAACTATTCCTTTTTGAGATCTTTTTTTGCATTTTTGCACGTTCCCGGGAGGCAGGTCTGCAAGAATGAGGCGGCTTTATTAAGTGGAACATTTTATCGCTATCAAAAGTCGGAATTTCACAGCCAATTGCGCATGGTTGGTGTTGACAGAACATTAGCGAACGATTGCGCCGAACGACTCACTCACAAAAAAAACGTACAGGATAAGCGGCTGATTTTGATGGAAATTTGGTCACTGAGCCCAAGAGTCAACTGGCCAATACCCGCTGTCAAAAAAAAGATACACTTGTCAGGAAAACGGCAGGAAGTTACTTTGAGTATACCAGCTAATAACTCTCCCTGCACGGAGTATCTACGGGGCCCAGATGGTGATCTGGAGGGAGAGTTGCGTGCCTGCTGGTCAGGACGAAACATAACAAGAAAATGGGGCTCGGCGATGGACCGAAATACAGTTTTTGATTCTGATCATGGCGTAGAGTTTTCGGGCACGGAAAAAGTCAACAATCTCCCCGGCCAGGCCATCTGGCAGAAGGTTCGGGAAACGCTCGCAACCGTCTTGAGCGCAACCGACTACGATCGTTGGATCGAAGACCTGCGCCTGATTGCGGAAGTCGATGGCGAAATGGTGATTGCGGCCCGCGATCCACTTGCCTATGACCGCGTCGTGGCCGAGCACAAGCGGCTTATCCAGCGCACGTGGCGCGATCATGATCCCGCTCGCCGTGGCATCCGGCTGGAGTGCTGGCGCAATGCCCGCGCCGAAGTGCGTGACCTCGTGTCCGATCCTTGGGCGGAAGCCGCCCCGGCGCCCCAGCCGGAACCTGCAGCAGCCTTTGGGGGCGATGGCGGCAAGACAACAACTGCAACCGGGGCGAATGGCGCGCCGAACATGACGTTCGAAACCCTGGTTACCGGCCCGTCGAACGAGATCGCTGTGCAACTCGCCCAGCGCATTTCTGCCGGGCAGACTGTCGGTACCTTGACGACGCTGATCTATGGCCGTCAGGGCACCGGCAAGACACACATCCTTCTCGCCTTGAAGAACAAGGTTGAGGCACAGGAGCCGGACCGGGTCGTCGTCTACCTCACGGCCGAGGAATTCATGTCTGCCTACCATGATGGCGTGAAGGTGAAGGACACGAGCGGACTGAAGAAGCGCCTGCGTTCGGCGACGCTGCTGCTGATCGACGACCTGCACCGCATTGCCGGCAAGCCGGGCACCGAGACGGAGCTGTACCAGAACATCCGTGAAGTCACCGGCAATGGCGGGATCGTGGTCCTGGCAGGTGATCAAGCCCCCGGCGACGTGACCGGTTTCGGCCCCCGCATGCGGGCAGAGCTGAAAGGCTCGATCGCCGTCGAAGTCGGCCTGCCGGATGCCGACATGCGCCGCGAGATTCTCGTGCGCCTGGCAGCTCACATTGAGGCGGATCACCCGGACTTCGTGCTTTCCGACGAAATGATCGCCCGCATCAATGCCGGCATTCGTGGACCGGGCCGGGAACTCACCGGCGCAATCTGGAGCCTCTATACCGAAGCCGGTTTCGGAGACCGCGCGCCGACCATGGAAATGCTCGACCGCGTGATCCGCCGCCATCAGGGAGAAGTCAAAGTGCCCACGATCGAACTCGTCAAACGCGCCACTATGAAGGTTTTCGGCATTTCCAAGAGCGATCTTGAAAGCCCGTGCAAGGCCCGCGCGGTGGTCTATCCCCGTCAGGTCGCAATGTATGTCTGCCGTGAAAAAACCGGCAAGTCGCTTCCCCAGATCGGTCACAGCTTCGGCAAGCGCGATCACACGACGATCCTCTACGCCCACCGCAAAGTGTCGAAGAATATCGCAACGGACCCGGAACTTGCAGGCGACATCTCACGTGTCACCGAAGCAATCTTCGAACTCCAGGCGGCGGGCGCGAACTAGAACCGCCAGGTTGCCCTTGGGCATCCCCGGATCGGCGCTTGGCTTTTCCGCCCGATTGTTTAAGGGTACTCAGCCCGCTCTCCACTGGAGAGCGGGCTGATTCTGCCACGGGCACCTGCCCGGCAGGCAAGGACCAGCCAAGTGAATTTGATCAGGAAGACAGGCGCACCGGGCGCCGGTGATGGACGGACCAGCAGATGAAACTTACTATTGAACGCAGCGATCTCCTCAATGCCCTCTCGCATGTGCAGAACGTCGTCGAGCGCCGCAACACCATTCCAATCCTGTCGAACGTATTGCTGCAGGCCAGCAAGGGCGAACTGAAGCTCACGGCCACCGATCTCGATATCGAGGCTGTCGACAGCGCCGACGCCAAGGTTACGCGCGAAGGCGCCGTCACGGCACCTGCCGGCACATTGTTCGACGTCATCCGCAAGCTGCCAGCTGGCGCCGAGATCGAACTGGAAACCCAGCCCGACAACCAGCGCCTGGCGATCCGCGCCGGCCGGTCGCATTTCGAGCTGCCGACCCTGCCCGCCTCCGACTTCCAGACGATGAGCAGCGATGACGGCGCAACGGCCTTTTCGGTCGATGCCAAGGACCTTGCCCGCCTGATCGACAAGACACGGTTCGCCATCTCGACCGAAGAGACCCGCTACTACCTCAACGGCGTCTACCTTCACGGTGCCAAGAACGAAGACGGCAAGGCCGTCCTGCGAACCGTCGCCACGGACGGCCACCGTCTGGCCTTGGCCGAGACTGCGGCCCCCAAGGGCTCGGAAAATCTCGAAGGCGTGATCGTGCCCCGCAAGGCCGTTGCCGAAGCCCGCCGCCTCATCGACGCCGTCGATGGCGATGTTGATATCGAAGTATCTGATACGAAGATCGTTGTTCGCGCCGGTCGCGCGGTGCTGACCTCGAAACTGATCGACGGCTCCTTCCCGGACTATGCCCGCGTCATTCCCAAGGGCAATGACAAGAAGCTGGTCGTCGACAACAAGTCCTTCGAAGCGGCCGTTGACCGCGTTTCGACGGTCTCGGCAGAGCGCTCGCGTTCGGTGAAAATGTCGGTGTCCAACGGCAAGTTGACCTTGGCCGTCAGCCACGCAGAGACAGGCGCCGGCAATGAAGAGCTCGAAGCCGAGTACAGCTCCGACGCGATGGAGATTGGCTTCAATGCCAAATACCTGCTCGACATCGCCGGGCAGATCGAAGCCGACACGGTCGAATTCATGTTCAATGACCCGGCCTCTCCCGCGCTCGTGCTCGACCCGTCGGATGACAGCGCACGCTACGTGCTGATGCCGCTCAGGGTCTAGGACCGTCAGACGGGATCGACGCTTGGCTCAGATCACCCGACTCTCACTTATGGACTTCCGCAACTACGCCGCGCTGACGCTGTCGCTCGACGGCCGCCACGTCTGCCTGTTCGGCGCCAATGGCGCGGGCAAGACGAACCTGCTCGAAGCGGTCAGCCAGCTCGGCCCCGGCCGTGGCCTGCGCTCCGCCACGCTGCCCGAAATGGTCCGCAAGGATGGGCCCGGCAGCTGGACCGTCGCCGCCACGCTGGCCAATGACCAGAAGATCGGCGTCGCGCTCGAAACCGGTTCCGGCGCCAAGCGCAGTGTCCGCATCGACGGGGCGTCGGCCACGGCGTCTGACCTGGCCGACCTCGTCCGCATCGTCTGGCTGACGCCCTCTATGGACAGTGTCTTCCGGGGCGGCGCATCTGATCGGCGCCGATTCCTCGACCGCCAGGTCATGGCGCATGTGCCCTCCCATGGCAGGGCCGCCAGCCGCTATGAGCAGGCCATGCGCGAACGCAACGCCCTGCTGGAACGCGGCCATGTCGACCCGGCCTGGGCCGATGCCATCGAGGCCCGCATGGCAGAAGCCGGCGCCGAGATCGCCATCAACCGCGCACACGTCCTGGAATCCCTGCAGGGCGCCATCGAGGCCCGGCCAGAAGGCCATTTCCCCAAAGCCGATCTTACGCTGGAAGGCGACGCCGAACAGGCCGCCTTGCGCGGCGAAGATTTCAAGTCGATCTTCGAAACGCTGGCCGAGACCTTCCGCACCACGCGCCGACGCGACATCGCCGCCGGGCGCACGATCGACGGCCCACACCGCTCAGACCTGGTCGTCATCCACCGGCCCACAGGCGCGCCCGCACGCGACGCCTCGACCGGCCAGCAAAAGGCCCTATTGATTGGCTTGATCCTCGCCTCGGCGGGCGCCCTGCGCGCAGGCGGCGACGGCCCGGCGCCCCTGCTGCTGCTCGACGAAGCCGCCGCCCATCTCGACCCGGACCGCCGCGCCGCTCTCTATAACGAACTCTGCGCCCTCGGCGGACAGGCATGGCTGACCGGCACTGAACGCTTTCTGTTCGAGGCTTTTGGCGACCGCGCCCAGTGCGTCCGCGTCGAAGACGGCGCCGCCAGCATCGAGGCCTAGTCGGCCGTCAGGCCGCTGGCCCATGCCACCAGCATCGGATTGACCTCGGCATGGCGCTGGTAGTTCAGGCCATGGGTGCCGCCAGTGATGATCCGCACGTCCGCGCGCGGGATCAGCGCCATCAGTTTCGCAGCACTCGAAACCGCAATGGTCTCGTCCGCATCTCCGAAAACGGCAACGACCGGTATTTTCGTCTTGTCCGAGACCGTGCTGAACAGGCGTGCCCGGTCCGACATCGGGAAATGCCGCATTGTCGACAACAGGGCCTCGCGATAGCCGCGAAAGTCCAGCTGGCGCGTGACATCGCCCTGCAGGCGGTTTCCCGGATCAAGGGCGCTTTCGTCGAGTTGCGAATTGCCCAGCAGGATGCCGCGTCCGAAGACACGCCAGATCCAGCCGCCGATCACCGGCACGCGCAACAGCTTGGCAGCGCCGCTGTTTCCGCCTGTCACGTCGAGGCCTGCCGGCACCAGAAGGAAAATATCCGACACGCGTTCCGGGTGGCGCCCGGCGAACGACATTACGATCGGCCCGCCCATCGACAGGCCGACAAGACGTACCGGCTCCGACAGGCCGAGACTGTCAAGCAGGTCCATCAATTCACGGTCGTAGAAGGCTTCATCATAGGGCCCCTTGGGCCGGTCAGACCAGCCGCGCCCGAAATGGTCGTAGCGCACGACCCGGAACCCGGCATCGACCAGCGCCGCCGCATTCTGTTCGAAAATGAAGGATGGCGTCGAGAAGCCGTGCACCATGACGACAATCTCGCCATCTTCCGGCCCCTGCACCAGATAGTGGAGTTTACCGTCCGACACGTCGAGAAACGCGCCCGGCGCGTCGGCCCGGGCTTCGGCATCCAGGACCTGCAGGTTCCGGCCAGCCCAGCAATACGTGGCGATCAATACGACGGCAACAATGCCCATCGTCCACAGCAGCAGTCTAACCATCAGTCCATCCCGTTACGCCCAAAGCGGGGAAACCGTCATGCAATCGCACTTACCGGTGCATATCGAGCCAGATCCTGAGCTTTTGCAAGCCGGGAATCAGCGCATCCACGTCTGCAGGCGACAAGGCCGCCTTCAGGTCGGCAAGTCCTGGCCCTGCAGCGGCCAATGCAGCTTCGCGCGCGCGCCGTCCGGCGTCCGTCAGCGTCACGATCTTGGCCCGGCCGTCGGCCGGATTGGCGCGCATGGAGATGAATCCCTTGGCCTCCAGCCGCTGCAGCGTGCTGGTCATCGTGCCCTTGGTCACCTGGAAGGCCGCCGCGAGCCGGGCCGGCGACCAGTCGCCGTCCAGTCGCACCAGATGATTTAGCAGGCCAAACTGCGCCACGGTCAGCCCATGCGGCAACAGCCGCTCCAGTCGCGCACTCGACAACTGGCTGATGATGCCGATTTCGTTGAGCAGAAGGAACAGCGCCTGCTCGCGTTGGGACAATGCGTTCATGCGGGGCCTCTCAGGCAATCAGGTGCGTTTCCATCGGCCAGCGCGGCGTGGCCATGATCGGCTTGGCATACCCTAGCCTGACCAACATCTGAAGCCTCCGGCCGCCGCCGATAAGGTCATGGACTTCGTCGTACAGGTCGGCCATTTCCGGATACTCCTGCAATGACTGGCTCCAGGGATGGATCGAGACGCCCAGCGATGTCGCTGTCAGGTTCATCCGCGCATAGGCGCGGCCCGCATTGATCTGTTCGGTACGGGTCAGATTGTCATTGGTCAGCCAAGCAAACCCCCGTGCCGACATCGCCAGCGCCTCATACATGTCTAGGCCTTGCTGGAAACCGGCGGATGTCTGGTCGGCCAATGTCTCGCGATTGACCATGCCGATCAGCTTGCCGGCGGCAATGAACGGTCCTTCAAGTTCGATTCCGTCTGGATTGGCCGCCACTTCCTTGGCGCCAATCCGCATCAGGTCGACACTCTCCTGATGGGTCGCCGGCGTTTTCACTTCCATCTCGTGTGCACGCCAGGTCAGGTCGCGCAGCGTCTCTGCCATCGGCGTGTTGCCAATACTTTCGGCAGTGACACCAAAACTGCGAGCTGCCTGCATCATGGCCGCCAGTTTCTCGGCCTCCACGTCGCGCGCCTCATAGGGTTCCTTGTTCGACCGCCGCGCCAGCACGTGCGCAAACAGCGGGTCAGGCCCTGCCCCGTCCGGCACAAACCGCACGGTCGCCACGGGCCGCGCGTCCAGCGTTGCCATGTCCTCACCGTCCGGGAACAGGGTGATCTCCGTTGCATAGCCGTCTTCAGCTGCGGCCAGCGCCAGCAGCTCGAGGAACGCGCCATGCCCGATGACGATCTGGCGGTCATAGGGATCGGTCGCTGGCAGGCGGCGGTCCAGGTCGCAATAAAGCGTCAGGGCGCCGTCCCCGTCGAGCCGCACCAGCCAGGGCTGCCGGTTGTGGGGATTGGGCGCGAGGATCGCATAGGACAGGGCGCGCCGGCGGAATTCCGTCTCTCGGCCTGCCTCGCGCCACGGCGCCCGGGCCGAACGGGACGGACCATTCGCGGCCACAAAGCCGCCCGCGCCCACAGCCGCCAATACGCAGCCACCCCCCACCAGTTTCAGCACGCCTCGCCGCGTTGCCATCGTCTTGCTCCTTTATTTAATTCGATGCCATACCTGATAGTTTGATATCCAACCATAGTCAATCGCGTACGGGGAGTGGATCATGACGCCGCTGCAGTCTAGGTAGGGGTCAGACCTTATCCGGAGACATACCCCATGAAGACCCGCGCCGCCGTTGCCTTTGAAGCCAGGAAACCCCTCGAAATCGTCGAGCTGGACCTTGAAGGCCCGAAGGCGGGCGAAGTGCTGGTCGAAATCATGGCGACCGGCATCTGCCACACGGACGCCTACACGCTGGACGGGCTCGACAGCGAAGGCCTCTTCCCCAGCGTGCTCGGCCATGAAGGCGCGGGCATCGTGCGCGAGGTTGGCGCGGGCGTCACCAGTGTCGCGCCCGGCGACCATGTCATCCCGCTCTACACGCCCGAATGCCGCCAGTGCAAAAGCTGCCTGTCAGGCAAGACCAATCTCTGCACCGCCATCCGCGCGACGCAGGGCAAGGGCCTGATGCCCGACGGCACCAGCCGCTTTTCCTACAAGGGCAAGACCATCTATCATTACATGGGCTGCTCGACCTTTTCGAATTTCACCGTCCTGCCAGAAATCGCGGTGGCAAAAATCCGCACCGACGCGCCCTTCGACAAGGCCTGCTATATCGGCTGCGGCGTCACCACCGGCGTTGGCGCCGTGACCAACACGGCCAAGGTCCAGGTTGGCGACAATGTCGTCGTCTTCGGTCTCGGCGGCATTGGCCTCAACGTGCTGCAGGGCGCACGCATGGCCGGCGCCGACAAGATTATCGGCGTCGACATCAATGACTCGAAAAAGGCATGGGGCGAGAAATTCGGCATGACCCATTTCGTCAATCCGAAGCACACGAAAGACGTGGTCGCCGAGATTGTCGCCCTCACTGATGGCGGCGCCGACTATTCCTTCGACTGCACCGGCAACACCGACGTGATGCGCCAGGCCCTCGAATGCTGCCATCGCGGCTGGGGCACATCGATCATCATCGGCGTGGCCGAAGCCGGCAAGGAAATCAGCACACGACCGTTCCAGCTCGTCACAGGGCGCAACTGGCGCGGCACGGCCTTCGGCGGTGCCAAGGGGCGCACCGACGTTCCCAAGATCGTCGACTGGTACATGAACGGCAAGATCCAGATCGACCCGATGATCACCCACGTCATGGGCCTCGAAAAAATCAACGACGCCTTCGACCTGATGCACTCAGGCGAAAGCATCCGCAGCGTCGTCGTATTCTAGAAAAACCAAACCGGAGGAATTCCAGAAAATGTTCAGTCACGTCATGATCGGCACCAACGATCTCGAAAAATCGAAGAAACTCTATGACGCCCTGTTCAAGTCGATTGGCGGTCGCGAGGCGATTGTCGATCCCAAGGGGCGGCTGATCTACATTCACAATGGCGGCACCTTCCTCGTCACGCCGCCCATCGACGGCCAGCCTGCCTGTCATGCCAATGGCGGCACGATCGGCTTTGCCGCCGACTCCCCGGAACAGGCCGACGCCTGGCACGCTGCCGGTATCGCCGCCGGCGGCAAGCCGATTGAAGACCCGCCCGGCTGGCGCGAAGGCACGGGCATGCGCCTCTACCTCGCTTACCTGCGCGACACTGACGGCAACAAGATCTGCGCCATGCATCGCGGCTAGCGCGGATAGAGCTAAATGGTCCCGGTCGACCTCAACGACACCCACCCCGCCTCGCAGGCATCTATGATATGGGGAATTCGGGCGCGGAAGACCGGGACCTCTGCTTCTCCCTCGCCGGGGACAGCCCGTGCGATATTCTCGACCTCGGCTGCGGCACCGGACTTGTCTGCGACGCATTTGCCGCCCCTTGGCCACAATGTGACCGGCGCTGACCCTGAGCCAGCGATGCTGGACGTCGCCCGGTCGAAGCCGCATGGCGCATCCGTGCAATGGGTCGAGGTGACATCTGAAGGCTTCCGTCCGTCCGAACGCTTCGATCTCATCATCATGACCGGCCACGCCTTTCAGGTCCCACTGACCGATGCGCAAGTCGCCGAGGCCCTCGCCAACATGGCCGCGCATCTCAAGCCCTTATGGCTTCACCATATTCGAAAGCCGCAATCCGGCCATCGACTGGGACAGCGTCTGGGTCCGCGAGCGAACGCAGCAATCGCCGGACGGCACGCAGATCCACGCGTCTCGCCGGATCATCGCGTCCAACCGCGACACAGGCATGTTGACCTTCGCGTGGGACTATGATTTCGGCGACGCAGTGTTGAGCTCAGAACGCACGTTGCGTTTTCTGCCGCACTCCCGGATCATGCACCTCGCAGAACAAAGCGGCCTGGCGTGCGCGGACGTGCTGGGCGACTGGGACGGCGCACCGTTCCTGTCAGACAGGTCGCGTGAGATGATCTTCAAATCCGCCGGGCAGGACGCCGCCCGCAAGCGAAGGACGCCTGAACATGATCAAATACGCACTGATGGGCACGGCCCTTGCGACCCTCTCTGGCTGCGTCGCCGTCGAAGTCGACGACACCAATTTCGCGACAAACGTCACCCATTTCGGCGGCATGACTGTTGGCGGCGTGGAACTGCCCTTTTCGAAGGCCGTTATAGCCGGCAACACGATCTATCTTGCCGGCGAAGTCGGCATCGATCCAGAAACCGGATCGATCACGCCCGGTGGTACCGGGCCGGAGACGATCCAAATCTTCGCTAATCTGGAGCGCACCTTGAACACACTCGACGCCGACCTGTCCGATCTCGTCAAATGCACCGTCTATCTCGGTGACATGGAAGACTATGGCGACATGAACGCCGCCTATGCGGCCGCCCTGCCCGATCCCAAACCTGCCCGCGCCACAGTCGGCGTCTCCGGCCTCGCCGTCGGCGCGCACCTGGAAATCGACTGCATCGCGGTGACATCATGAGCGAAGACACCCCCGACGACTGGAAACGCAAGCTGACCAACGGCGAAATCGAAACCGTGTTCACGCATTACGCGATGGTGGCCGATGGCCGCGTCGTTGAGCCGAACGCCGACTTCAATACGGAACCCGGTCCCTCCGTGCTGTCGATGAAAGCCTGGGCAAAGGATCTCGAAGAAGCCGGCGACATGATCGTCGCGATCAGCAACCATCTCGGCTTCAAGATCGCCGACAAGGTCGACATCTACGCCACAGAGCCGGACGCGCCGCCCAAGGACAAACCCTTTGGCTACGACCTGAAGTTCACGCCCTACGCCGATCCGGAGGCGACACTTCAGTGAAGACGATAGAAGCCTCGCGTGTTCGGACGTGACGAAAACCCGCCCTCGCTGGAACCGATAAAGTCTGACGCCATACGCTGGATCATCGAGACTGCCGTCGCTGACGGCAACCGTGTGCTGGCATTGGTGCCATGGACCTTGGCCCTCGTCGCCCATATGCGCGACGGATTGACGCCGCAGGTACTCGACCTGGTTACCCGGCACCATCCGGACCTCGACTATTTCGAAGAAGTCGGCACGCCTCATTGCCCCGCGCACCGGGGCTATATTCAGGACGGCTTCTCAGTCTCCTTCCCGGTGCCCGACTCAGCAAACCCGCTCAGGCCATCTTCAACCGGCAATCCCGGCGCACCAGGCGGGCGGGGAGCCTGAAATCCAATAGCGGCGCACCGCCCACACGGTCCAGCAAGTCTGCCAGCCGCGCCTTGGCGCCGTCGTCCATCGCATCGATCGCATCGGTCACAGCCTGCAGGCGCCATAGCGGGAACGTCCGCGCCGCGCAGTCGCCTTCGAAACCACCCGTCTCGAAGTCGATCTTGCCCAGTCCGCGCGGCAGATCCGCGCCAGCGCTCGCTGAGCTTGCCCATTCACCGAACAGGGCCGCCGTCTTGACCAGAGTCGGCATCTGTTCAGTCATCTGCCGGCTGAGGATCGGCTCCAGCGTTTGTGGCACGGCGTCATCGGCCACAAGATCGCCGCCACCGGTTCCACCAGCCTGCACGCGCCGCACATAGTCGGCCACTTTGGGGGCCAGCTTTTCCATCAGCCGTCCGCTCTCCGGGTCGCGCAGAAGGTGCGCATAAAGCGGCCCGTTCAGCGCAAAATCGCCCAGCGACGGCCGGTCGCCCAGCACATAGGCATGATAGCGCAGATGTTGCGTCATGTCCTTGAGGAAGGCTTCGTAAGCTGCCTCGACGCCGGGAATCGTATCCGCGTTGACCCCCAGCATCGGCACGGCGCCCTTGAACCGCTCACCATTCTTCTTCCCGATGGCATATTGTTCGGCGGGGGGCGCGTCTGGCGCCGATGTCCGCCCGAATTCGCCATAGATCCAGTCTTCATTGTAATTCCAGCGATAGTGCATCGCCGGGATCACAAGCCACTCATCGCCAAACAGGTCCAGCAGGCGCGACACGACCTGTTGCACAGGTCCGGTCGGAATCGCGCGCGGACCGTCCGGCGTGCGCGCTTCGATGGTCTCGATGATGTCGGTCGTATCCTGCACCAACGCACCATCCGCCATCTCGACCACAGGTATCACCGGCCAGCCAACCTTGGGCAGGATCACGTTCTGGTAGACATCACGCGTCGCCAGCCGTTCTTCGAAATCCGCCCCGCGCCAGCGCAGATAGGCCCGCGCCTTGCCCGAAAACAGGCTGACCTCCGAGCCATACAGAACGTATGCCGCCATGCCTTGATCCTCCTGCCCGGTTCGGGCCATGCTCCGCGCTAATCTAGGAGCGCTTCGCCATGACCCTAACCACCGTCTCCGAATGGACAAGCTTCGGCGGTCTTGTCAGCGTGCATGACCATGCGTCAGCCCTTCTCGGCTGCGACATGCGCTTTGCCGTCTACACGCCGCCCCAGGCCAAGCACGGTCGGGTGCCGGTTCTCTGGTATCTCTCCGGCCTCACCTGCAGCTGGGCCAACGTGATGGAAAAATCCGGCCTGCAGCGCGCGGCATCCGAATACGGCATCATGATCATCGCGCCCGATACGAGCCCGCGCGGACCGGGCGTTCCGGATGATGAGGCCTACGACCTCGGCCAGGGCGCAGGTTTCTACCTCACCGCCACCGAGCCGCCATGGGACACGCATTTCCGCATGGACCAGTACATCACGAAGGAACTGCCCGGAATCGTTGAATCCCATTTCAGGGCCGACATGACCCGGCAAGGCATCTTCGGCCATTCCATGGGCGGGCACGGCGCGCTCACACTCCACTTCAAGCACCCCTTCACCTACCGGTCCTGTTCTGCCTTCTCGCCCATCACCAGCCCGGCCCGCGTGCCCTGGGGCGAGAAAGCCTTCACCGCCTATATCGGCCCGCCCTCGATTGCCTGGGAACAGTATGACGCCACCGAACTCGTCCGGAACCGCCAGACCGATGCCCACCTCCTGATCGATACCGGCAAGGCCGACACATTCCTCGACACCCAGCTGAAACCCGATATCTTCATCGAGGCCTGCCGCAACGCCGGGCAGAACCTTACCTACCGGCTGCATGACGGCTATGGCCACGATTACTATTTCATCGCCTCATTCATGGACGACCATATCGCCCACCACGCCAAAATCCTGAACGGCTAGACGGCTCCTGCGTGCCGCCGGGGCGCCGGTTTGGATCGCCCGTCGAAGCACTGCGCGACGGTGCGCAACATGATCCGTGCACTTGTGGGCACACGCAAGGTCTTGCCGTCCAGTATGCACAGGCCTGCCGCGCTGAGAAAGCCAGCCGTCTCCAGCCCATCGTCAAGGCTGCCGGGCTCAGCCCCCATTTCGGCGCAGATGGCATCGACATCGACTTCCATCTCGCACATCAGGCGCTCGATGGCGCGCGCACGCAAACGGTCATCCGCCGTCAGCGCAATGCCGCGCTCGCTCGGCAGGCGCCCCGACAGGATGGCATCGCGCCAGGCATTACGGTCCTTGGCATTCTGCACATAGCCTTCCGCGAATTGCGAGATGGACGACGTCCCCAGCCCGATCAGCGTTGCACAGGGGTCGTCGGTATAGCCCTGGAAATTGCGCCGCAGCCGACCGGCATGGGCAGCCAGCGCCAGGCTATCATCAGCCCGGGCAAAATGGTCCAGCCCGATGGGCACATAGCCCGCATCCAGGAGGATAACGCTGGCCGCCTCGGCCTGCGCGAAACGTTCGTCCAGTCCGGGCAGCGTCGCCTCGTCGATGGCGGCCTGGTGCCTGGCAAACCACGGCACATGGGCATAGCCGAATACGGACACCCGCGAGGTCCGGTGCTGCACGGCAAAGGCGGCCGCCTCTTCAACGTCGCTGATCGTCTGGTGCGGCAGGCCATACATCAGGTCCATATTGTGCCGTGTTATGCCAGCCGCGTTAAGCCCGGCGATAACGCGCTCGACCTGTTCACGCGGTTGCACCCGGTTGATCGCGCCCTGCACCTTCCGGCTCAGCGTCTGCACGCCAAGGCTCACCCGGTTGACGCCGGCATCCGCCATCGCCGCAATCTGCGCGCCGGACAGGACGCGCGGATCCAGCTCCATGGCAATCTCGGCATCGGGGCGCACATTGAAGCGCGCGCAGATATGGCCGACCAGGGATTTCATGTCCCCGGCTGACAGCGCATTGGGAGACCCGCCCCCGAGATGCAGGTGCGCAAGGCCGCCATGTGCGCCGACCGCATCACCCCACAGATCAATCTCCGTGTGCAGGTGGCCCATATAGGCCGCGACTCGCTCATACCCGTTCGGCACGCTCGTCGCGCAGCCGCAATACCAGCAGAGCCGGTCGCAAAACGGGATATGTGCATACACCGAGATCGCCGCGCCGGGCGCGACAGCGCCTGCCCACGCCCGTGCCTCGGACTCGCCGACCTCTGGCGCGAAGTCCGCCGCTGTCGGATAGCTTGTATAGCGCGGCACAGGCCGCTGTGCGAAATTGACCCAGCTCTGTTTCATGCACGGATGGCTAGCAAATCCCTGCCGACAAGAGACTCAGGGAAACCCCGTAGCCCGGCGCTCGACCCGCCTGGTTTCGGATGATAGCATCACGCCATAGGAGATCACCCATGTTCCGCCCCCTCGCCACCCTCGCCGCTGCCACATGCGTCACCCTCACCGCCCAGGCCGGGATGGACGATTTCGTCGCTGGCACAGCCGTGCCCGGATTCGGCAAGTCCGCGCCGGTTGAAGGCGTCTCGCTTCCAGCCGACGCCACCTTCAAGGTTGCCTTCGACGTCTCCGACGCCGCGCCAGCCGATGACGTGAACAAGGGCTTCAACTCGGCGGCCCGCTTCCTGAACATGCATGCCGCCGCCGGTGTGCCTGCCGAAAACATGTCCGTCGCCATTGTCGTGCACGGTCCGGCGGCATCCGACCTGCTGACCGATGCCAAGCTCGGCCACGACAATCCGAGCGCGCCCCTCATCGCCGAACTCGTCGCCGCCGGTGCCAGCATCCAGCTCTGCGGCCAGACCGCCGCCGCCCGCGACTTTGCGTCGGAAGACCTGCTGCCCGGCGTGACCGTCTCGCTGTCTGCCATGACGGCCAATGCCCTGCTCCAGCAGGACGGCTACACGCTCAATCCCTTCTGAGGCGAATGTTGGCCGCTGTGGTATTGCGGCCTGAAACGTGCAATGAGCAGCCAAACCGCGCGCCCGCCCGCTTGAGGACGGCGCGCTGCGCATGGATTCTCCGCGCACGCCCTTGAAAGACAAATGCTAAATGACTGATATGCCCCTCGTTCCTCCGGCCCTTGCCGAGGCGCTCGCCACACGCGGCTATGAGACCCTCACCCAAGTGCAATCGGCAGTGATTGCACCGGAACTGGCGGGCAAGGACCTGCTCGTTTCAGCCCAGACAGGCTCCGGCAAGACCGTTGCCTTCGGCCTCGCCATGGCCGCCGACCTGCTCGGCACCGAGTCCAAGTTCGCCAATGCCGACGCCCCGCTTGCCCTGATCGTTGCCCCAACCCGGGAACTGGCCCAGCAGGTCGCCCGCGAACTGCAATGGCTCTATGCCTCCACCGGCGCCCGCCTGGCCACCTGTGTTGGCGGCATGGACATGCGCGAGGAGCGCAAGGCCCTCGCCCGCGGCGCCCATATCGTCATCGGCACGCCCGGACGCCTGGCGGACCATATCAAGCGCGGATCGCTCGTCACCTCAGACATGCGCGCCGTCGTTCTGGATGAAGCCGACGAGATGCTCGACATGGGCTTCCGCGACGAACTGGAACTCATTCTCCAGGGCACGCCGGAGACCCGCCGCACCCTGCTCTTCTCGGCCACGGTGCCCAAGGGCATCGCCGCCCTCGCCGGTCGCTACCAGCGCAATGCTGTCCGCGTCATGACCGAGGCCGAGCAGTCCCAGCACGTCGACATCGAATACAAGGCGCTGCTCGTGGCCCCCGGCGACGAAGAGAACGCCATCGTTAATATCGTGCGCCATTCCGACAGCGAGAGCGCGCTGGTCTTCTGCACCACCCGCGCCGCCGTCAACAAGCTGATGAGCCGCATGGGCAATCGCGGTTTCCCCGTCGTCGCCCTGTCGGGTGAACTCAGCCAGAAAGAGCGGACCAACGCCTTGCAGGCCCTGCGTGATGGCCGTGCCCGCGTCTGTATCGCCACCGACGTCGCCGCCCGTGGTCTCGACCTGCAAAATCTCGGCTTGGTCATCCATGCCGACCTGCCGCGCGATCCGCAGACCCTGCTGCACCGTTCGGGTCGCACCGGCCGCGCCGGCCGCAAGGGCGTCAGCGCCCTCCTGGTCGCGCCCAAGGGCCGCCGCCGCGTCGAACGCCTGCTGCGCGACGCCAAGATCGACGCGACCTGGGGTAAGCCGCCCACGGCCGAGGAAATCAACGCCCTCGATGATGCCCGCCTGCTCGCCGATCCGGCGCTCAGCCGTCCGATCCACGAGAGCGAGGCCGAGATGATCGCCAAGCTGCTCGAAACGCACGGCGCCGATCAGGTCGCCGCCGCCTTCCTGCGCAAGAACCGCGAAGGCCGCTCGGCCCCGGAAGACCTGCGCGACGTCGACGACCGCGCCCCTGCCCCCCGCAAGGACCGCGACGACTGGACAGACCGCAATGACAGTGGCCCGCGTGAGCGTCGTCCGCATGTCGAGCGCAAGGGCTTCGAGAACGCCGCCTGGGTCTCCCTGAACATCGGCCGCAAGAAAAACGCCGAAGCGCGCTGGCTTCTGCCGATGCTGTGCAAGGCCGGCGGCCTCAGCCGCGAGGATATCGGCGCGATCCGCATCAACCCGTCCTCGACCCATGTCGAGCTGACCAGGGACGCCGCCGAGCGCTTCTTCGCCACGCTCGGCGAAGGCGCCGCGCTTGAGAAGGGCATTCGCGCCTTCCCGCTGGACGGCGCGCCGGCCCCCGAAGCCCGGGAGGCCCGCGATGATCGTCCTCCGCGCGGCCCGCGCACACCGCACGTCAAACCGCACCTGAAGCGCGCCAAGGATGCCCAGGGCGGCAACTGGAACCCGGATGCCAAGAACCAGGGCAATCCCGGCAAGCCGAAATGGGAAAAGCCCGCCACGGCGGAACCCTCGCTCGGCGACTACATCCAGTATGACAGCCCCAAGGACAAAAAGCCCTTTAAAGGCAAGCCCAAGCCGGGCGGCGGCGCAGCCGGCGGCAAACCGGGTTTCAAAGGCAAGCCAGCCGCCGGAAAAGGCGCAAAACCGGCAAAACCCTTCAAGAAAACGCCCAAGCCGGGCTGACCGTTTCGCCTGCCCTCCAATGCAGCAAAACCACCCCTCACAAGCCCCTGTTTTCATTGCGGAAAACAGGGGCATTTTTGCGCTGCAAAATAGGTCCCGATTCATTTCCCTTATGGGCCGAAACCCCCTATAAATGCGGGGTAATCTGACGAATCGACAAGGATGCCGGAATGGCTGAAGAAATCATGGGTGAATCCCCCGAATATGGCGCTGACAGCATCAAGGTCCTGAAGGGCCTCGAAGCGGTCCGCAAGCGCCCCGGCATGTATATCGGTGACACCGATGACGGTTCGGGCCTGCACCACATGATCTACGAAGTCGTCGACAATGCGATCGACGAGGCCCTGGCCGGCCATGCCGACCGCGTCACCGTCACGCTGCTGGCCGATGGCAGCGCCGAGATCACCGACAATGGCCGTGGCATCCCCGTCGGCAAGCATACTGGCGAAGGTGTCTCTGCCGCCGAAGTCATCATGACCCAGCTCCACGCGGGCGGTAAGTTCGACCAGAACTCCTACAAGGTCTCCGGCGGCCTGCATGGCGTCGGCGTCTCGGTCGTCAACGCCCTGTCCGACTGGCTGGAACTCACCATCCACCGCGAAGGCCACGAGCACTGGGTCCGCTTCGTCGATGGTGGCCGCGTCGAGGCGCCCCTCATCACGCGCGGCCCCTCGCCGATGACCGACAAGGGCAAGCCCTATACCGGCACCGCCGTGCGCTTCATGGTCTCCGCTTCCACGTTCACGATGACGGACTATGACCGCAAGACGCTGGAACACCGCCTGCGCGAACTCGCCTTCCTGAATTCCGGCGTGCACATCATCTTCCGCGACGAGCGCGACGCCGATGTCTACGAGATCGACCTGATGTACGAGGGCGGCGTGAAGGCCTTCGTCCAGCACCTCGACCGCCAGAAGACGCCGATCGTACCCGACCCGATCTATGTCATCGGCGAGAAGGACGGTGTCACTGTCGAGGCCGCGCTCGAGTGGAATGATAGCTACCACGAGAACGTGCTCTGCTTCACCAACAACATCCCCCAGCGCGACGGCGGCACCCACCTGGCCGGCTTCCGCGGCGCGCTGACCCGGATCATCAACAAATACGCCAACGAGACCGGCATCGCCAAGAAGTCCAAGGTCGAGATCTCGGGCGACGACGCGCGCGAAGGCCTCACCTGCGTGCTCAGCGTCAAGGTGCCTGACCCGAAATTCAGCTCGCAGACGAAAGACAAGCTGGTCTCGTCCGAGGTCCGCCCGGTCGTGGAATCCCTGATGGGCGAAAAACTGTCGGAATGGTTCGAGGAGCATCCCAAGGAAGCCCACGAAATCATGATGAAGATCGTCGAGGCCGCCGCCGCACGCGAGGCTGCCCGCAAGGCGCGCGAACTGACCCGCCGCAAGTCCGCCCTCGATATCTCGTCCCTGCCCGGCAAGCTTGCCGACTGCCAGGAAAAAGACCCGGCCAAGTCCGAAATCTTCATCGTCGAAGGCGACTCCGCCGGCGGCTCGGCCAAGCAGGGCCGGTCGCGCGACAACCAGGCCATCCTGCCCCTGCGCGGCAAGATCCTGAACGTCGAGCGCGCTCGCTTCGACAAGATGCTCTCATCCGACCAGATCGGCACGCTGATCATGGCGCTCGGCGCAGGCATCGGCCGCGACGAGTTCAACATCGAGAAGCTGCGCTACCACAAGATCATCATCATGACCGATGCTGATGTCGACGGCGCGCACATCCGCACGCTGCTGCTCACCTTCTTCTACCGCCAGATGCCCGAAATCATCGAACGCGGCTATCTCTACATTGCCCAGCCGCCGCTCTACAAGGTGACGCGCGGGCGGTCCGAGCGCTACGTCAAGGATGATGCGGAACTCGAATCCTATCTCATCGGCGAAGGCACCAGCGGCGAAACGCTGATCCTCGGCGACGGCACGCAGATCGGCAGCGAAGACCTGCGCGACCGCGTACGCCAGGCCGCCAATTTCCGTGCCAGCCTCAAGCGCCTCGCCCAGCGCGCGCCAGCCGACCTGATCGAACACGCCGCCCTTGCCGGCGCCATGGCCGCCAATGCGCCGGACGAAACCGCCGCCGCCACAGCCGCCCGCCTCAACCGTCTCGCCGAGGAAGGCGAGGACACATGGGAAGGCAAGTTTGACGATGGCAGCCTCGTGCTCAGGCGCACCGTGCGCGGCGTCGAGGAACTGGCCGTCCTGCCGCCGGCCCTGCTCGCCAGCCAGGACGCCGTGCGCCTCGCTGAACGCGCCGCCGGCTTGGCCGACATCTACACAGATCCGGCCATCCTGCGCCAGGAAAAGGGCGGCGACGTGCCGGTCAACGGCCCGGCCTCCCTGCTCGATGCGGTGCTGAACTCGGGCCGCAAGGGCCTCAAGGTCCAGCGCTACAAGGGCCTCGGCGAAATGAACGCCGACCAGCTCTGGGAAACCACGCTCGACTCCAATGCCCGCACCCTGCTGCAGGTTCGCGTCGACCACGCCGACGAAGCCGACGACATGTTCACCAAACTGATGGGCGACGTGGTCGAACCAAGGCGCGAGTTCATCGAAGAGTTTGCGCTGGAAGCCGAGGTGGATGTTTAACCGCATTCCGTGATCCCGGACTTGATCTGGGATCTCATGCCGTGATGTCCTGACGCCGTCGCATGAGGCCCCCGGCGTTCGCCGGGGACACGGGCGAGAGCGCTACCGCACCTTCACGCTCACTATATCCACTACGATCATGTCGTGGCGCACCGAGAAATTCTCCGGCGTGTCGCAGCGCAGGGACACCTGCACCTCATCCGGCAGGTCCTTCAGGCTCCAGCGCGTATAGTTCGTGGTCACGCACATTGTCTTCGTCTCGCCGACGCCGACATTGGTCTCATACGTGTCCGGCTCGCGGTCGATCAGCTTGCCCTTGCGGCCCCGCATCTCGACATCGTACTCCTGCATCGCGAATGTGTTGTTGTGCGCATCGACACAGACCTCGAACTCGTCATCCGTGACCGGATCATCGATCACGCGCGACGTCACCCCAACGATCTGTCCTCCCGGCCGACCGCCATAGGCCACCGCCGCATAGGTATTGTTGATCGCGTCATAATAGAGCCCCGCATGGGGAAGCGGCAGAGCGACTTGCCCACCATGGGCAGCGAATAGGTCGGCGTCGCCTTGCCGCTAGCGCAGACCGCCGCCATTTCGCGCTTCATCCGCCGGTCGCACTCGGCCTGCGTCCGTTCCTGCAGGCGGTAGCAGGCGTCATGGCGCTGGCAGACCGGGCGGAACGGCCCGTCGGTCACCGCGCCAGCGACATTGACGAAGCTTTTCGGCAGCTTGGTCTGGATGAATTCGGGCCCGCACCGGTCGGTCGGGTCACGCAACACCGCCTCGCGCGCGGCATAGTCGGCGCTAACAGCTTCGGGCATGTCCACGCCCTCCCCGCTCACCGCGCAACCGGCGAGCAGGATCAGCGCGGCGAGGGCTGCGGCTCTCATGACTTGCCCAGCCGCATCTCGACGCCCGCCACCCACACGCTCCGGCCCTCGACCTCCAAGTCGGCCGCCCGGGCCCGCGCGAGGATGCCCTCCACGTCCGGCAGGTCCATCTCGAAAGCGATGAGGCGTTCGGTCTGCGCTGTGATGAATTTCAGCCGCCCGCCATCGGCAAGCTTCAGGCCGGACCCGCCGCCCGGCACATCCAGCGCCGCGCACCAGCGCGCCATCAGGCGCATCGGGTCGGGGCTAGCCAGCACGGCGCCGGTCAGCTTGCCGGGCGTGCTGCGTCCCTGCCAGTCCGGCCCGCCCCAGCGCCAGGCACCGGCGGGCCGCGGCTGGTCGAGCGAGACGATGGCGCCGCCAATGTCTGCCGGGTGCAGGTGGCTGGCGGAAATATCCTTAAGGTCGATGTCCCAGACCCGGCGGATGCCGAGCCGCTCGGCCCGCGCCCGCGCCTGTTCCATGTCGTCGATTTCGAAGATCGCCATGTATCCGCCCGGCCCGCCGCGCGCCATGAACCGCGCCGCCGGCGCCGTGTCGGTCACGGGCACCACGACTTCGAGGAACTGGTCGCCAATCGCGAACACGCCATTGACCAGGCCAAACTCGGCCACGCCCGGATCGGGAAACGGCTCGCCCAGGGCGAACACGGTCTTAAGCGTGTCGATCGTATCAGTTGTCTCGCTGGCAATCACCAGCTGGCGCAGGCGCGGCAATGTCATGTCGGAATCCCTCCAAGCGTATTTTTTGCCTATCTGGCCACGCGCCGCAGTTTCGTGCAAGGGCACGGCCATCCAGGCGCGCTCCGGGCCCTGTCCGGGCTTTTTCCGTGCATTCTTTCGGGCTTTTCGGGGCCGCTTGTCCCGCAGATAGCAAAGGCGCCTCACGCCCTGTTCCTGCAATGCTATCACACATGAATTGACGCTGCCCTGAAACGACGCCACGTGTCAGTCATGAGCTCCCACTCGCATTCCCACGATCACGACGATGAGCATGGCCACGGCCATGACCACGCCCACCACCAAGCCGACATGGGCACCGCCGACAGCCGCCGCCGCGTCGCCATCGCCGCTGCGCTGACGGCAGCCTTCATGTTCGCCGAAGTGGCAGGCGGCATCCTGTCCGGCTCCCTCGCCCTGCTCGCCGACGCCGCGCACATGCTCACCGATGCCGGCTCGCTCGTGCTGGCATGGGTCGGCTACAAGATGGCCGAGCGCCCGGCCGATTCGCAGCGATCCTTCGGCTTCTCGCGGATGAAGATCCTCGCCGCCTTCACCAATGGCATCCTGCTGGTCCTGCTGGCCATCTGGATCGTATGGAAGGCCATCCATCGCCTCATGGCGCCGGTCGACGTGCTGGGCGGCCTGCTGATGGTCGTGGCCGTTGCAGGCCTCGTCGTGAACGTGATCGCCTTCCTCGTCCTGCATAGCGGAAACAAGGACGATCTCAACATGCGCGGCGCGCTCTGGCATGTCGCGGGCGACATGCTCGGCTCGGTCGCCGCGATCGCCGCAGCCGGCATCATCATGGCCACCGGCTGGATGGCGGCCGACCCGATCCTGTCGGTATTTGTCGCCCTTCTCGTTGGCGTCGCGGGCGTGCGCATTGCGCGCCAGTCCGGCCACATCCTGCTCGAAGGCACGCCAGAGGGACTTTCGTCGGCTGACATCACCGCCGACCTGATCATGAATATCCCTGCTGTTTCAGGCGTCTCCCACGTCCATGCTTGGGCCTTGACCGAAACCAAGCGCCTGATCACACTGGAAGTCACCGCCGAGCCCGGCGCCTGTACCGAGATAGTCCGGCGCGACGTGAAGGCCCGCCTCGCGCATGCCTTCGACCTCAGCCACGCCACTGTGGAAGTCGTCTCCGAGCCGCTTTAGCCCTACTTCACGCCCACGTGAGACACCGCGCCCCTTTTACTTTTGCCTGCGAGTCGCCATACCAAGGTCGACTGATCATCACGCATTCGAATGGAGGCCCAGATGGCCGATTCCGCCGCAAATACAAGACACGCCGAAATCCTCATCATCGGTTCCGGCCCGGCCGGCTGGACCGCCGGGATCTATGGCGCACGGGCCATGCGCGACGTGCTGGTGGTGACCGGCATCCAGCCCGGCGGCCAGCTGACCATCACGACCGAGGTCGAGAACTGGCCCGGCGAAAGCCAGATCATGGGCCCGGAACTGATGGACAAGATGCACCAGCATGCCCTCGCCATGGGCGCAAAAGTGGCTGATGACCACATTGCCAGCGTCGATTTCGACGTGCGCCCCTTCCGCGCCGTCGGCGAGAGCGGCACGGTCTATACTGCAGATTCCATTGTCATCTCGACCGGTGCGCAGGCCAAATGGCTCGACCTTCCCACCGAGCAGAAATTCAAGGGCTTCGGCGTGTCGGCCTGCGCCACCTGCGACGGCTTTTTCTATCGCGGCCGCGACGTCCTTGTGGTCGGCGGCGGCAACACCGCTGTCGAAGAGGCGCTGTTCCTAACCAATTTTGCCTCCAAGGTCACCGTCATCCACCGCCGCGAAGGCTTCCGCGCCGAGAAGATCCTGCAGGATCGCCTGTTCAAGAACCCCAAGGTGGAAGTCCTCTGGAACACGACGCTGGAAGAGGTGATCGGCGACGAGAACCCGCTTGGCGTCACCGCCGCACGGCTGAAAAACGTCAAAACCGGCGAAACCACCGACCTGCCCGTCCACGGCATCTTCATCGCCATCGGCCATGCGCCGGCGACCGAACTGTTCAAGGGCAAGCTGGCAATCAAGCCGAACGGCTATCTCATCACCGCGCCGGACTCGACGGCAACCGACATTCCGGGCGTGTTCGCGGCTGGCGACGTCACCGACGAGACCTATCGCCAGGCCGTCACGGCCGCCGGCATGGGCTGCATGGCGGCGCTGCAGGCCGAGCATTTCCTCTCAGAACAGGAAGCGCTCGCGGAACCGGTTGCGGCGGAGTAGCGCCTAAAGCATCAATTTCGCCATCGCCTCGACGTCGCGGCTCGTCCCGGCCGCGATGGCAGATGACAACGTGCGCGCCCGTGCCTGCATGACGCGTTCGAGTTCGCTGTCGACCGGCGCCGCGAGGGCCGCATCGAGCGCGGTCGTGATCTGTTTCCGGTACCGCCAGGCACTAAGCGCGGCGAGCGCTCGGGCATATTGCCAGTGCAGCGACGCGTCGCCGGGGGAGGCCGCCATGGCCGCCGCATAATGCGCCTCGGCAGCGTCCATGCTGGCGCCCATCATCATCGCGCCCAGAAAGCCGCCGCGATTGAGGACTTCGATATGCCAGACCGCCAGGAACCCGTGCGCATAGGCGTTCTGCGGATCGTCCGCCAGGACAGATTCGGCCAGTTGCCGTGCCGCTTCGCCGTAACCTGAATCACGCGCATCTATCAGGCTCATGGGCCGGGCCAGCAGGGACAGGGCGATGGCTTTCTGCAGGCGGCCTTCGATATGGCCGGGCTGGACGGCAAGCGCGCTCTGCGCCTCGCCGAGCGCCGCGATCAGCAGGGCCTCGGGTGGCTGGGTCTTGCCGCTGATCGCCTTGGCCAGCAGGACGCGCGCGCCGAACGCGCAGGCGTCCGGGCCGCGATCTGCCGCAACGCCCGCGAAAGCGGCATCATATTCGCCGGCGACAAAGGCGTCGTGCGCATCCTGGCCCTGCGCCTGAGCAGGCTGGAACCACGTCATCAACAGGACCGAAAAGAGCAGCATCACGACGCGTATCATACACCCAATCTAGCCAGGTCGGATCAGTTCGACCAGCAAGAACGCCAGGCGCTGCAAAATGCCTTGCACAAGCTGCAGGAGACACGCTTGCGAGGCAGCCCGCTCCCGTGTAAGAGGCGCCCTCGCATCAGCGAAACGGTTCGGTAGCTCAGCTGGTTAGAGCGCGCGACTCATAATCGCGAGGTCGGGAGTTCAAGTCTCCCCCGAACCACCACTCACCTCCTTGTTTTTGCTCGTTTTTTAATCCGGCGACCAAAAACTCGGAAATTGAACCGGCACGCAACTGACACGCGACACGGCTCAGGAAGTCATCGATGGCGGCGGTCGATTTGAACAAGTATGAGGGGTCAAACGGAGCATAGATCTCCGTGGTGCTGACATCGGGCGTCTTGTGACCGAGCTGAGCGGCCACTTCCCAGGCAGGAACACTGCTTTTCCGCAGCCAACGCGCCATTGTATGACGCAGGCCATACGGCTGCACAGAATCGTCCAGCTTCAGTGATTTCCTGAGTGTGCGCCATGTTGTGCGAATGCTCGAAACAGGAGCGCCCCTGAACTGGACAACCGTTTCGGCGGACGACGCGTTACGGAACTCCTCAAGCCAAGGCTTCAGGCTCGGCGGCAACTTGATTGTAGGCCTGAACTTCAAGGTCTGTTCCCGGCCCTCGGGGTTCAAGTGGATCAAGTCGTTGGCTAAATCGATCTGGTCGAACCGCAAATCCAGTACCGCCTTGTTCCGACCGGGCGTCGCTATCATCAGGACGATAAACACCTGAAGGTGATAGTCGGCGGCTGCCAACATGCGGGCGACTTCGTCGATTTCCAGCGGCCGACCTTTCGGCGGCGGTGTCGGGACCTTCACCAATTCGCTGTAATTCTCCGAACGATCGCATCCAAGCCAGCATCAGCTTGTAACCTTGCCGCGTTGTCGCAAAGCTCTGCGTTCCGAGCACCTGATCGTTGTCGTCTACGACAGCGGCCACGTGGAGGTCTTTGTGCGTATCAACCCCGCCAACGACTGGGGTAGTTTGTTTGGACTTGTCCATAGGATCACCCTTTCCGGTAATATCAGACTTGCTTCGTCAACAAGAATGCACGGACAGGACAGTCATGAGACCATATGGTCAGGCCCTTCTTGGGTCACGCGGTATCTTCGAGACAAAGCCTCACCGCATAGCGTTCCCGGGCGGGCGACAGGTCCAGGGAAAGACACGTGTCAGGTCGCTCGCTGTTTGGGTCAGACCAAACCGGAAAGCCAAGCGGCACCAACATATCGAACGGTCGATCAGTGTTTGAGTCAAACCACCCGAGAACTGGTGACCATCATATGACTGTCCGAGTGATGGATGACATCACGCGGCTTTCTTTGCGTGACCGCGATGTTGAGAGCCTGCAGGACAAGCTCAGCTTTCTGCTCATGGCCGATCGCCCAGCCAACGATCCGACGACTGAAGGCATCAAGCACGACCTCTAGGTAAATGGAGCCGGTCCAGGTCGGAACGAAGGTGATGTCGGCAACCAACAGGACATTCGGTGCATCGGCATAGAAGTTCTGGTCTAAAAGATCTGCAGTCGACCGCTGGCGTTTGTCCCGGATCGTCATGGTCACGTATTTGCGCTTGCTAGCGCCCCGCAGGCCAGAGGCTCTCATCAGCCGTTCAACCCGCTTGCGTCCAACCCGGATGCCGTCATCGAGAAGGTCGGCATGTATCCTCGGCGCGCCATAGGTCCATTTCGAACGGTCATGGAATGCGCTGATCTTCTCTGTCAGGATCGCATCTGCCTGTGCTCGGCGGCTCGGCTTTCGATCCCGCTAGGCATCGAAGCCGCTGCGTGAGCCACCCTGGACCCGGGCCATCACTCCGATCGGATAAAGGGCCTGGTTTGCGGTCATGAACTGGAAGACCTCGACGAGGGTATCTCGCCCTGTGCAAACTAGGCCGCGGCCTTTGAGAGTAGCGCTCCTGTCGCAGAACCTTGTTCTCGCGCCTGAGCCGTCTCAGCTCCTCTCGTACGGCGCTGGTTATACCGTCATCGCGATCGCCGCTGTCTTGCTTCGCTTCCTTGAGCCACAGGTGAATGGTCGCCGCACACGGCTCAAACTCCCGCGCGAGGCTCTCGACGCTGCGCCCAGACCGGGCCAGCGCAATGATGTGCTCCCGACATTCCGTCGGGTACGGGTTCCTTGTTCTCGGCATGAGAAACATCCTGTTCGATGAAGAAAAAATTGTCCATCAAACCGGGGGAGGTCCAGACTTTCAAAAGAACGGGATACGGCACACATCCGATGCTTCAATTGCCGAACTGGAGGATGGAAGCATTAGTGTAGTAGATTTTGCCGTCGCTTAGTTCGAGCTTCGGCATTCGTAGACGTCCAGGCAATTTGATCCTGATCAGCAAAAACCCTATGAGCCCAGCGCTATGATCTCGGCCATGCGTTCATAGGTAAGGTCATTTCTGCCCCGATCACCGCGAAAATTGGCGTCAACAGCAATCTCGAACTGCTCATGTGCCATCAGCGCGGTAAACTGCTCTGCAATATAGGTCTGAATCTCACGAGGTGCATTCTCAACGTCAGCTCGTAATTCTCTGCGGCCATCTAACAGGATCAGGATGTCTTCCAGGTCACGGCTCATCATCCAGTCCTCGCCGCCGCGACCAAGGTGGGCTTCAAGCTTTGTCGCCACAAATAGAGGAGGCGTCAGGATGCGAATGGTCAGCTCATCATTCAATACATGGTCTTCAGCGGTCGCAAGACCGAGTGTGTACCAACGATTGGTGAAGCCAAGAATGTTCTCATCATCGGGCATGAAATCGACTTTCAGACCGTCAAGCCGCATCCGGCAGATCACGTCATCTTCGGGCGAGTTCCGAAAACCTCTGGAGCGAAGGTCTTCGGAAAATTGCGCCCACTGACCAAAGCCCACAACGTCGATGATGAGATCGACATCGTCAGTTAATCGCACATCATTGATTGCGAGCGCGTCCGTCACGAACAAGCCCGTGGTCACCCCGCCGACAAATGCCGTGCTTTGGCGCAAATCAGGCCCTAACGCCGTTGCGACCGCCTCAATCATTTCGCGTAATTGCGGGCTTACATCAGGCATGATCAAACAACCTCATCTCCAGTTCTTCACGAGCGACATTTCGTTCTCTTGCATGGCCCAAACGAATAGCGTCAACGAGAGCAAGGCTTTCATACAACCGTTCATCATGTTGGGCTGCGAAGGGAACGCTTTTGAATAGCGGCTCGATCGATTGTCCGTGGTCGCGGCCATCGGCATCGGGCCAGACGAGAATGTTCTCACCAGCGCTCATAAGCTTCTTGTTCAGAACCGGCGCTGCAAACGAAGTCGCCATGCCTCGCGCTAATGGACCGGGTTTTACCGGGAACACATATTTCAATCCAAAGATAATAAACTCGAACACCGCTTTGACATTCGCCTTTGGCTGCGATTGCTCACGGTCTTTGATCGCCAGCCCGGAGTTGGTGCTTCGGTTCAATGAATTGTTGATTTCGGATTTGCTGATACCGAGCGAATTCTCAAGCGCGCGCACGGAATAGGGATCATCAGCGAAATAGTTGTCGCTACGAGCGCTGCTGTTCGGCTCGCGCTCCTGTTGGCGCAAACTGATCAGCTTCAATAATATGACGATATCCTGACTTTTCATTTTCGTCTCTCCATGCTGTCCATTGTCCATGGACCGTGGACACCATTCCCAAATATCAAACTTTTTGTCAACAATGGCGGCAAATAGGGAGATCTTGAGCGAGCGTTATGGCGGCGTCGGCAAGCTGTTTGGGCTTTTACCCGCAGATTCCGTATCTGCCGGTAACGCATGCTGTTGGGTAGAATTGTCATTCTTGCGGTAGAAATCGCGACATCCCAGCCAGTTTTAATCTTTGCTCTTGAGAATCGCTCTGTCGAAGCGGCTTCGTCCGTTTCCAGAATGTTTGAGCCGAAGTCTCCAAGAATCTTCCATGGATTTTTCCGCTCGCAGGATTGATTATCGGGCGGGCTTAAACTGGCACGCAGCTGACACGCAAACTACGTAACTGAACGATTTTGCGTGTCAGTTTGCGATCACAAAAGATAACGAGTACCTTGTTTTTATTGTGAATATTATTCGTCGCTCTCGTCCTGATCCGACTCATAATCGCGAGGTCGGGAGTTCAAGTCTCCCCCGAACCACCATTCAGGCGCGCTTGACGCCCAGTTCCCAGCCTGTCTCCTCGTCTGCCATCAGCACGTCCGCCAGTGTCGCCACCAGCGCGCGTGGACGAATCGGCTTTTCGATGAGGGCCGTGAAGCCGGCCCGTTCGCAGGCGCTCTTGCGTTCGGCGCTGATATCGGCGGTGACGGCGAGGATGGGGGCGAGCTGGTTGGGACCGCTGGTGCTGCGCAGGGTACGCACGATGGTCTCGCCGCTGCCGCCCGGCATGTGGATGTCGGCGAGGATGGCCTGGTAGGGCGCTTCGCCGGCGCGCAGGATGGCATCGGCAGCGTTCTGGACGATCTCCACCTGCCAACCCGCCGCTTTCAACGCCTGGGACATGACGAAGGCGCTGATCGCGTGGTCTTCGGCGATCAGGATATTGCCCAGGGTCAGACTGCGCATGCGCGGCTTGTGAGGCACATCGACGGCCAGGCGCGGCCCGGCACGCAGCACCGGAATCGTGACCGTGAACACTGTCCCGCCGCCGGCATTGTCGTCGAGCTTGATCTCGCCGCCGAGCAGGGCTGTCAGGCCTTTGGCAATGGACAGGCCGAGACCTGATCCGCCATGCGTCTGGGCCGTGGAGGCCCGGGCCTGCTCGAAGGCCTTGAACAGGCGGGCCTTGTCCACATCGGAGATGCCGCAGCCGGTGTCGGACACGGTTATGCGCAGCTTGAGATGGCCGGCGGCCTCGAGCGTCGCGAGCGTCACGCTGACATGGCCCTGCTCGGTGAATTTCAGTGCATTGCTCATCAGGTTGAACAGGATCTGGCGGACGCGCATGGCGTCGGACTCGACGCGCATCACGCTATGGGACTCGACATGAATCCGCAGGTCGAGCCGCTTGCCGGCGATACGCGACTGCCAGAGGTCGCGCGCTTCGGCGGCGAACTCGTGCAGGTCGAACGGAACGCAACAGACAGGCAGCTTGCCGGCCTCAAGGCGCGACAGGTCCAGCAGGTCGCCCAGCAAGCGGTCGAGATGGTTGCCGCTTTCGCTGATCGTGCGGGCCAGGCGGCGCGGTTCGGCCCCGCAGACCGTGTCCTGCAGGAGGTCTGCGACACCGAGTATGCCGGTCAGGGGCGTGCGGATTTCGTGGCTGAGAAAGGCGAGGAAACTGGACTTGTCCCGGGCCACATCGCTCGCCCGGGCAGTGGCCTGCTGGAGGCGCTTGCCGGCGGCCCGCATGGCACGGGCCCTGAGCGCGTTCTCCTGCGCCACGGCGGCAAGGATGGCGCCGGGCGTGACAAGGCCCCTGTAACGCCCGTCATGCAGCACGATCAAGCCATCGGTGAGGGCCGACGTGTTGCCGTCAGCCGCAAGTTTGGCGATGAGCGCAACTGTCGTGCCGGTGTTCGCCATGACCGGTTTCGGGGTCATGAAATGGCTGACCGGACGGTCGGCCGCGACGTCGCGGCCGCCGGGGCTGGCGAGAACTTCCGTCAGGCGCGCACGTGTGACCTGGCCAAGTGCGGCGCCGTTCATGATGACGGGCAAGGCGAACAGGGACGGGTCTGACAGGAACAGGCCGAGCGCAGCCGAGGCTGACATGTCCGCCCCGATCGGCGCAACGCCAATCGCAATATCCTCTACACGTACTGGCATCGTTCGAGAATGCGCCCCTCACCCGTTAAGCAGACATTCTCCCTGATATTCGTTTACGCGCCGCAAACGGTTTCCTAACGGATTGTAAACCATGCGGAAGCGGTGAGGCGGTGAGGCGGGGGGCGCGCAGGTCCTTGGCGCGGGGGCGGCACGTGGGCGCCAGAGGAGTTGCAGGACAGCAGTAGGACCGAGCCATCCCGGCCCGGTCCGCGCGTGTCAGAGGCTAGTCCAAGCCGCCCGACGGGCGGCCCGGTCTTATTTGATTTCGCCCTGGTTCGTAACGATCTTGCTGACCAGGCCGTATTTCACGGCTTCCTCGGCGCTCATCCAGAAGTCACGGTCGGTGTCCTTCTTGATCTGCTCGAGCGACTTGCCGGTGGCATCGGCGAAGATCTGGTTCAGGCGTTCGCGCATCTTGAGGATCTCGCGGGCCTGGATCTCGACGTCCGTCGCCTGGCCGCCAACGCCGCCACGCGGTTCATGCAGCAGGAAGCGGGTATTCTTCAGGGCGAAGCGGTTTTCCTTCTTCGCGGCCGAATAGATCAGCGCGCCCGCCGAGGCGACCCAGCCTGTGCCGAGCACTTTGACCGGCGCGGCGACAAACTTGATCATGTCATGGATCATGTCGCCGCTTTCGACATGGCCGCCGGGTGAGGAAATGACGAGCAGGATCGGCTCTTTGGAGTTCGCAGACGACAAGGCCAGCAGGCGTTCGCAGACGCGCTTGGCCTGTTTGAAGTCGATCCCGCCGGTCAGCAGGATGGTGCGGGCCTTGAAGAGGGCTTCTTCAAGGAACGCATTCGGCTCGCCCATTGGCGGGCTTTCGGCTTCTTCGTCGTCGAGGTGGGAATAAGGTGACATGTCATCTCCGGACAGGGGATTTTGAATTGACGCTATAGGTGAGGCGCACTGGCGTCCGGGTCAAGGCTGGAGAGGCTAAACCCGTGGAAAACGCTGTATTTGCTGGAGTGTGGGATTCGCACCCTCACGCGGCTTCGGCGACGATCCTCGCGACGTCTTCGGCGTAGCGCTGGGCCTTTTTCTCGCCGACGCCACTGATCTGGCGCAGGGCATCAGGCGTAGCGGGGCGTTCGCGGGCGATCTCGGCCAGGGTGCGGTCATGGAAGATGACGTAAGGCGGTACGCCCCGTTCCTTGGCGGTATCGGTCCGCCAGAGGCGGAGGGCATCGAACAGATCCTGGTCGCGGCCCGACAAGTCGGCGAGCGCGGCGGCGGAAGCCACGCTGCGCGACTTGGACGGCTTCTTGCGGGTGGCGGTGATGTCTTCGCGCAGCATCAGGGTGCGGTCGCCCTTGAACAGGGCGCGGGCGGCCTCGCCGTCGGGCACGATAATGCAGGGGCGCATCGTGTCGCCGCCTTCAGCCAGCATGCCGTCGAACAGGAGCGCATCGAAGACGCGGTCCCAGCCCGCCTTGGAGAGGTCTTTGCCCACGCCGAACGTGGACTGGGTGGAGAGGGTTTCGTCGAAGCCGTCCTTGGTCGTGCCCATCAGGTGCAGGATGAGACGCCCCCGGCCCACTTTCTGGCCGCAGCGGATGACGGCGGAGACGGCCATCTGGGCCCAGCGGGTGGCATCATGCGCCTGGCCTGGCTCTGACGTGCAGACATCGCAGACGCCGCAGGGCTCGACTTTTTCCTCGCCGAAATAGCGCCGGACCGCGCCGCGGCGGCATTCGTCACCATTGAAGAAGGCGAACAGCTGGCGCGTCTTGGTCAGCTGGACGCGCTTGACCTCTTCGGGCGCATCGCCCTGATGCGTCCATGACAGCGAGCGGGCCATGTCGGACGGGCCATAGAGGGCGATACCCTCGGCGGGTTCGCCATCGCGCCCGGCCCGGCCGACTTCCTGCCAGTAGGCTTCAAGCGTCTTCGGCGGATCGGCATGGATGACAAAGCGCACGTCCGGCTTGTCGACGCCCATGCCGAAGGCGACCGTGGCGCACATGACAAGGCCGTCTTCGAGGAGAAAGCGGCGCTGGCGGTCCTGGCGCACATTCGCATCGAGGCCAGCATGATAGGCCTGCGCGGGCACGCCGGCGCGAACGAGGGCCTCGGCAACCTCTTCCGTGCCCTTGCGCGTGGCGGCATAGACAATGCCGGAGACACCGCCGCGCGCCTTGACCAGCTGCACGACACGCGCCGTGCGGCCGCCGCCCTTGGGCTCGGCCGTGAGGGTGAGGTTGGGGCGGTCGAAGCTGGCCACGCGGAGCGCGGGATCGGTCAGCTGCAGCTGGGCGAGGATATCGTCGCGCGTGCGTGCATCGGCCGTGGCCGTCACGGCGAGGCGGGGCACGCCGGGGAAGAGTTCGCGCAGGCGGCCGAGGGCGCGATAGTCGGGGCGGAAATCATGGCCCCACTGGCTGACGCAGTGGGCCTCGTCGACGGCGATGAGGGAGATATTCATGCCGGCAAGGCGCTGGGCGAGATTGGTGCCGAGGCCTTCGGGCGAGACATAGAGCAGGTCCATCTCGCCGCGCTCGGCCGCTTCCAGCGCCTCGGCGCGGGCGGTGAAATCCATCGAACTGTCGAGCCGCTCGGCCCGCACGCCGACCTGTTTCAGGGCGTCGACCTGGTCCGACATGAGCGCGATCAGGGGCGAGACGACAATCGCGCAGCCGGGCCGGATCAGCGCCGGTATCTGGTAGCAGAGCGACTTGCCGCCGCCGGTGGGCAGGACGGCGAGGGCGTCGCGGCCCTCCAGCACGTCGCTGATCACGTCTTCCTGCAGGCCGCGGAAGGCTTTGAAGCCGTAGACGCGCTGCAGGATGGCGCGGGCATCCGTGATCTGGGGGCTGGGAGGCATGTTTCGTGTTGTGGGGCTGCGGGTGAGTCGGGGCAAGAGGGCTGGCGCTGTTTTCGGTGCTTTGGTCGCCCCATACGCAAAGTGCATAAATGTGATCCGTCCGCCGCCCTACATCGGATGTCGGATATGCCATATTATCTCCAACGCAACACTAACGCACGGAGCCTGACAATGATCGACATTAGACGCTTTGATGACCTTGGCCGCTTCAGCAACGAGTGGCTGAAAGCCAATTACCATTTCTCCTTCTCCGGATACCACGACCCGGCCCGCATGGGCGAAGGCGCGCTGCGGGTGTGGAACGATGACACGATCCAGCCCCATACCGGCTTCGCGCCGCACGGGCACCAGTCGATGGAGATTATCACCTATGTCCGCGCCGGCGCTATCACGCACAAGGATTCGCTGGGCAATCATGGCCGCACCGAAGCCGGTGACGTGCAGGTGATGAGCGCGGGCAGCGGCGTGCAGCACGCCGAGTGGAACGAGGAAGACGAAGCCACGACGCTGTTCCAGATCTGGATCCAGCCGCGCTCTGCCGGTGGCAGCCCAAGCTGGGGCGCGCGCAAGTTTCCGAAGGGCGAACGGTCCGGCAACTGGGCCGTGCTCGCCTCCGATGACGGCGCCAATGACAGCCTGGTGATCAACCAGGACGCCAAGGTCCTGGGCGCAACCCTCAAGGCCGGCGAGACGCTGACCTATGACATGCGTGCCGGGCGACACGGCTATCTCGTGCTGGCGGCCGGATCGGTACGCCTCAACGGCGAGGTGCTGCAGGCCCGCGACGGCGTAGCGATCACGGGTGCGGAAAGCCTTGAGCTGCAAGGCATCGACAATGCCGAGATCGTCTTTGTCGATACGGTCTGAGCGCCATGCGCTCACAGCGCTGTGACTTCAGGAACAGGTGGCGGCATGGTACGTTATGGATCTGGAACATTCAGGAGGATGACCCGATGAAATACGCATTTGCTGCCGCAGCCTTGGCTCTCGTGATCGCGCCCGGCGCGTTGGCCACCGAGATTGTGGTCGGTTACTCGCAGGACTTCCAGGAGGCGCTCGAGGACGATTACGGCGTCAGGGAAGGCACGTACCTGACCGAGAGCATCAGGGAAGACCTGATGCGCGAATTCAAAAAAGCCGGCATCGATGTTGATCACGTCACGGTCACGATCGAACGCGCCGTGCCGAACAAGCCGACGATGAAGCAACTCGGCGACAAGCCCGGCCTGGACTATGGCGCATCGGTCAGCATTGGCGGTATGGAATTGTCCGCAACAGCGTTCGACGCCAGTGGCGCCGAGATGGGCAGCCTGACCTATGACTGGTTCGAGACCGACATCCGCAACGCAGGCCTGACAACATGGCATGATGCGAGACGCGCCGCCGACCGGTTTGCCAGCAAGTTCGCCAGGAAATTGGCTCAGGGCGGGATGGACGAAGCCGAGAGCTGAGCTGGCGCCCCTTGCGGGCCGCAGCCGATCCTAGAGTATCAGCTCGCAGCGTTCATTGAGGCTTGGCCGGGCCACCGCGATGCGGGTGAGGCCCGGCAGGGCTGGCGCGAGGTCTGCCGCTGCCCAGAGGCAGATGCGTTCCAGCGTCGGCACGTCGAGACCGTCGATATCGTTCAGCAGCCTGTGATCGAGCTTTGCCGCCGTGGCCTCAAGTGAGGCCGTCAGGTGCGAGAAGTCCTCGACCCATTGCTCACCCTGCCTGACCGTGCCGGAAACGGTCGCTTCCAGAAGGAATGAATGGCCGTGGACATTGCGATAGGGATGGCCCTCGGGCTTGCCGCCCATGTAATGCGCCGCTTCGAAATTCACCGATTTGGTGATCGCGAAGACGCGGCCTTCCGGTATCAGGGAAGCCCGATCAGTTTGTGGGTTTGCAAGCTCAGTCGCCATTGGGGATTCTTCATACAATAGGTCGTTACGCCCTGCAGGTTCCGGGCCGCGTTCGGATCGTCCTTCGGTTGCAGGAAAAAGTGCGAAAAGTCCAGTTGCGAGAACCGTTCCGGCTGCGCTTCGGGTTCGTCCTGCGGGTAGACGAGCTTGAGCTCGTTCCCGCTGGTCTGGACGAGCGGCGCATTGGCCTTGGGACTGACGCATATCCAGTCGAGGCCCTCCGGCGCGGCGATCGTGCCATTGGTCTCGACGCCGATCTCGAAACCCTCGGCCTTCAGCGCCGCGATCAGGGGCGCGTCGAGCTGGAGCAGCGGTTCGCCGCCGGTGCAGACGACATAGGCGGGGCGCGCAGCGCCGGCTTCCGCCGCCCATATGGCCCTCACATGCGCGGCGAGGTCGGCGGCGGCGCGGAACTTGCCGCCATTGAGACCATTGGTGCCGACGAAATCGGTATCGCAGAAACGGCAGACGGCTTTGTCGCGGTCGCGCTCAAGGCCCGACCAAAGGTTGCATCCGGCAAAACGCAGGAAAACGGCGGCGCGGCCTGTCTGCGCGCCTTCGCCCTGGAGCGTGTAATAGGCTTCCTTGACGGACCAGGTCATGCGGCGGCCTGCCAGCGTTGCCAGCCCGACGCGCGCAATGCGCAGGCCGGACACGTGCCGCAGCCATAGCCCCAGTCATGCCGGTGCGTCCGATCGCCGAGATAGCAGGTGTGGGTCTCTTCGGTGACCAGGTCGACCAGTGCCTGCCCGCCGAGGCGTTCGGCCATGGCCCAGGTCTCAGCCTTGTCGATATACATCAGCGGCGTCGCGATGCGGACAGCCGAGTCGAGGCCCAGCTGGAGGGTCTGTTCCTGCGCTGCAAGCGTTGCGGCCCGGCAGTCGGGATAGCCGGAATAATCGGTCTCGCACATGCCGCCGACCAGGACGTCGATGCCCCGGCGATAGGCGAGCGCGCCGGCCAGCGTGAAGAAGAGCAGGTTGCGCCCGGGCACGAACGTGGTCGGCAGGCCAGCCGCAGTCGTCTGGATTGCAACGGCATCTGTCATGGCGCTCTCGCCGAGGCTTTTGAGGACGCTCGCATCCAGCATGTGGTCGGGGCCGAGCCGCACGCCCCATGTGGGAAACCGGTCGCGAATCGCCGCCAGGAACCGGGTGCGGCAAGCCAGTTCGACCCGATGGCGCTGCCCGTAATCAAAGCCGACCGTCTCAACCCGAGAATAGCGCGACAGGGCGTCGGCGAGGCAAGTCGCCGAGTCCTGTCCGCCCGAGAACAGGACGAGTGCTGATAGATGGTTTTGAATCATCGAAGGGCTCTATCAGCCCCTACGTAAAGGGCCAAGCCGCCAGCGTTACATTTATGACACCTGTGTCAGATCAAATGCATGACAGTCTTGTAAACATGTTGACAACACCCCCCACTCTATTTGTGATGGGTAGTGAAGTGGTCCCGCCAAAGAGGACACTCGGTCAAATATCACAATTCGCGGCTTGCCATCCCGACAGGCCCGAGGGGAGGAAAATTCAGAATGACACGGAAAACAGACTCGAAAACCGTCCTGTTTGCGAGCGCATCCGCACTCGCAATCGGACTGTTCGGCCAGACCGCCTGGGCACAGGAATCCGATGTTCCGGAAACGACCCGGACGCTGGCCACGGTCACGGTGACGACCCAGAAGACCGAGCAGTCGATCCAGGATGTTCCGATCGCCGTTTCGGCCTTCGATGAAGATGCCATCAACCGCCTGCAACTGACCGGCGGCGCCGACCTCGTGAAAGCCGTTCCAAACGTGTCGTTCACCAAGGGCAACTTCACGGGCAGCAACTTCAAGATTCGCGGTATCGGCAACGACGCCGTAGCCCAGTCTTCCGATGCGGGCGTGGGTATCCACCAGAACGATGTGCCGCTTGGCGCCAACTTCCTCTTCGAGCAGGAATATTTTGACATCGAGCGCGTCGAAGTCCTTCGCGGTCCTCAGGGCACGCTCTACGGCCGTAACTCCACCGGCGGTGTTGTGAACATCATCACGCGCAAGCCTGTCTTTGGTGAGTTCCAGGCAGATGCTGCGCTGACCTATGGCAACTACAACACGATCAAAGCCCAGGGCATGGTCAACTTGCCTGTTGGCGAGAAGGTCGCACTGCGCGTGGCGGGCGCCATCACCCAGCGTGACGGTTTCACCGACAACACGGTCACCGGCAGCGATGTAGATGGTCGCGATCTCTGGTCCGTGCGGGCAACTCTCGGCTTCGAGCCGTCTGATAATTTCCGCGGCTGGTTGTCCTACGAGCACTTCGAAGAAGATGATAACCGCATTCGTGCCGGTAAGCAGCTCTGCAAGAAAGACCCGACCAAGTCGAGCTTTACATTTGCAGGTACGACAGTCCCAATCACCGGAGCCGACCTGCTGGTCACATCGCTCGGCTGTCAAGAGGCGCCTCTCGGCCAAAGCAACGATCGTGTAAACTCTGCCGGTACACTCGGTGGCGGTCTTGCCATCACCGCGGGCCTCCTGAACGGCGACGCGTTCAATACACCGCTTGATCCAAACCTGCGCAACATCGAATCGGCACTTGAGCCGGTCTATCAGGCCCAGCAGGATCTCTACACGCTAAAGCTCGAACTCGACCTCGGCGACAGCCTCAAGCTGACCTCGCTGACGAGCCGCAACGAAACCGACCAGGTTTCGGTTGACGACTATAACAAGATCGCCCCGACCGTGGCGTTCAACACGGCCGGCAACCCGCTTGGCGACCCGGCGCTCGCTGGCCTCTACCAGGTACTGTTCCCCGGCGGCGTAGTGTCCGACCCGCAACTCGGCGTGTCGAACCTGTTCCGCACGTTCGATATCTCAGGCGGCGGATCCGAAACGACGACACAGGAATTCCGCCTGCAGTCTTCTTATGACGGCCCGTTCAACTTCAACCTCGGCATGATCTATGTCGATGGCGAAGCGATTGATCCTCAGGACAATCAGGCTGGCTATTACGTGCTGTCCAACTCCCTATCGGGCCTGACCCAGCTTAACAATGCTCTGGGCGGCGCGATCTTTGGTGGACTTACGCCGCTGGACGAATCCAACCCTGACGATGATGGCGTTGTCCTGAATTCGACAGAAGGCTTCGGCCGGAACTATTTCCGTTCGCTCTCGCCTTATCGCCTCGAGTCCAAGGCTTTCTTCGGCGAAGGCTACTATGATATCAGCGACACGCTGAAGTTCACGCTTGGCCTTCGCTACACCAATGATGAAAAAGAACAGGATATTGTACCTTCGGCCCTGTTCACGCCAGTCACGGCCCTGCCCGAAGCTGGAGTTCCAATTGGCCTACTTCAGGCTGACTTCCAGGAAACGACCGGCCGTATCGGTCTTGACTGGTCGCCGACCCTCGGTGCCACGGACGATACGCTGGTCTACGCGTTCTATTCCAAGGGCTACAAGGGTGGCGGTCTGAACCCGCCACAACCAGCTGGTGCCAACCTGTTCCCGCAAACCTTTGAACCTGAATTCGTCGATGCGTTTGAACTTGGTACCAAAAACACGTTCGCCAACAACACCCAGTCGCTCAACGTGACCGGCTTCTACTATGACTATCAGGGGTATCAGATCACCCAGATCGTCAACCGGACCTCGGCCAACTTCAACGTTGACGCCAAAATCAGCGGTCTCGAAGTCGAGTACCTCTGGACACCGGCGGACAATTGGCTGCTGACGGCAAACCTCGGCCTGTTGAAGTCGGAACTGCAGGGCACGACGGGTATCGACGTGCTTGACCGGACGAATGGCAATTCTGACTTCGTGACACTGAAGAACGCCTCGACCTATTCGAACTGCGTCGTCTCGGCTCAGGGTTATGCCACCATTCTTGGTGCAATTGCCGGGAGCGTCCTGAATAATGGCGACTCACGCGGCCTGTGTGCCGGTGCCTTTGCCGGATCTGAAGCTGCGCTTGGCCTTGGTGACGTGACCTATGTCGATGGCAATGGTGACACCCAGACGATCGGCGCGCTGACACCGTTCGACGGCATCTCCAAGGACCTGGACGGCAACAAGCTGCCAGGTACGCCGGAAATGACACTGAACCTGGCCGCCGAGTATACGTTCAACTCCCTTCGTGATTCGAATTGGGACATGACCGTTCGCGGCGACTTCTACTACCAGGCTGACAGCTACAGCCGCGTTTTCAATACCCAGCGCGACGAGCTGGACAGCTGGACCAACCTCAACCTCTCGGTTGTGTTGGCCAATGCTGAAAGCGGTTGGGGCGTCGAAGCCTTCGCCAAGAACATCACCGACGAAGAAGTTATCACGGGTGCCTACCTGACCGATGACAGCTCGGGCCTGTTCACCAACATCTTCCTGACCGAGCCGGCGCTTTACGGCATCACGGTGCGGAAATCCTGGTAGGTCAATCCAAGTCCGACGCGGGCACATAGATCCGCGTCGGCAGAGAACTGGGGGCAGCTCGCAAGAGCTGCCCCTTTTTTGTTTGGTTCGCGCGCCGCAGCAGACTATCCTTGACTGAGACATTCCAGAACAAGGACTTGAGCCCTCATGCGTCTTTCATATGCCAGCCTCGCGACCGGCCTGCTCCTGGCCGCCTGCGGCAGTTCCGCCGTGCAGACACCGGACGTCGCCAGCGACACCCATGTGAAACTGACGCAGGTCGCGGAAGCCGAATTTCCATGGGGCATGGTCTTCCTGCCAAATGGCGACCTCTTGTTCACCGAGAAGGAAGGCGGCCTGAAACGCGTGCCGGGCGGCGCGGGCGTGCCTGTGCCGGTCAGCGGCCTGCCGGACGCCTATACCGATGGCCAGGCTGGTTATCTGGGCCTGACGCTGGACCCGGACTTTGCCGCGAACCGGCTGGTCTATATTTCCTATTCCAAGGGCACCCCCGAAGCCAATGGCGCCGCGATCATTCATGGCCGCCTCAGCGATGACGGCAATACGCTTGAGGACGTGACGGAAATCTTCTGGGCCGACCGGCGCGCCACCGCCCTGCACTTTGGCTCGCGCCTGCAATTTGCCAGCGACGGCATGTTGTATGCGACGCTGGGTGAGGGCTTCAAATACATGGAGCAGGCGCAGGATCCGAAGATAACGCATGGCTCGATCATCCGGATCGATCCAGATGGCAGCATCCCGGCGGACAACCCGTTTGCCGATGGCGCCGTCGGCCACCCGGCCGTCTGGTCGTATGGCCATCGCAACGCGCAGGGCCTCTATTTCGACGCCGAGACCGACACGCTTTACGAAACCGAGCACGGCCCCAAGGGCGGTGACGAGCTCAACGTGATCAGGAAGGGCGCAAATTATGGCTGGCCCAAGATTACCTATGGCGTGAACTATGACGGCACCGTCATCACCAACGAGTCCGAAGCGGAAGGCATGGACCAGCCGCTGACCTATTGGGTGCCGTCGATTGCGCCGTCGGGCCTGACCAAGCTGACCAGCGATGTCTATCCCGGCTGGAAGGGCGACCTGTTCACCGGCGGCATGAATGGCCCGGCCGGCCTGAAACTGGTGCGCATCGACATGGAAGACGGCAAGGTCGCCGGCCGCGAGGACCTTTTAACGGGCGATGATGCGGGCTTCCCGATCCGTGACGTGATCCAGGGACCGGACGGGCACCTCTATGTCGCCACCAAGGACATGGACGGCATCTTCCGCGTCGATGTGGCGGAGTAAGGCCTAGGTCTTCACATCCCGGCGCGACCGGAGGGCAGCGGCCAGTGTGCCGTCGTCGAGATGGTCGAGTTCGCCGCCGACCGGCACGCCATGGGCGAGCCGCGTGACATCAGCGCCGGCCCCATCGAGCAGGTCAGCGACATAATGCGCTGTGGTCTGGCCGTCGACCGTGGCGTTAAGGGCGAGGATCACCTCGCGGACGCCGCCGGCCTGAACGCGTGACACGAGCGGCGCGATGTTGAGATCGTCAGGGCCGATGCCGTCGATCGCCGAGAGGACACCGCCGAGGACGTGGTAGCGGCCCCGGAAAGCCCCGCCACGCTCCAGCGCCCAAAGGTCGGGCACGTCTTCCACGACGCAGATGATGCCATCGTCGCGGCCTTCGGCCTGGCAGACGGCGCAGGGCTGGATCGTGTCGAAATTTCCGCAGATATTGCAACGGTCAATTTTCTCGCCCGCTTCGCGCAGGGCGTCGGCCAGCGGCATCAGTATCTGGTCCTTGCGCTTCAGCAGGAACAGGACAGCCCGCCGCGCCGAGCGCGGGCCAAGGCCCGGCAGGCGCGCCATCAGTTCGATCAGGCGAAGGAGTTCAGGGCCGGCAGAGCGTTGGGACATGCGACAAGTCTCTGCCCGAGTCTGCTGTAGCAAGGCAAGGCCGAATGCGGGTTCGGACCCGTCTGGCGTCAGTCCTCCCGGTCCCTGTCGGCCAGAACCTGATTGATCGTATGGCGCTATCGCTCTGAAATACCGGCGTTGCGCTCCCGATAATAGGCCAGCGCCACGAGCGCGGCGGACAGAGCCCAGCCACGCCCCCGCGCCCATGTTGCGTCATCGACACTTGCTTGCTGGCAAAATGCATCGCGCGCGTCAGAGGAGAGCAAGTTCCACCCAACCATCAGGTCGCACGCCGGATCGCCGACACCCATGAGCCCGAAATCAATGACGGCGCAGAGGCGGCCATCGCGGACCAGCAGATTGCCCGAATGGATGTCGCCGTGAATCCAGACCGGCGGACCGGGCCTGACTGGCGCGGCAAGCGCTGTCTCCCAAATTTCCCTGACCGTCGGCGGGTCAATCTCGTCCCGGAGGGCTTCCATCGACTTGCGTGTTACAGCATCACGCAGGGCAAGACCCACACCCCGGTATTCGTTTTGCGGTCTGCTGGGCGGTCCGCCTGTGGCAACGGCCCCTCGCAGCGCGGCGGTGAAGGAAGCCAGATTCTCGGCGGCCTCGTTCATATCGGCGATCCGGTCTGGGGTGGCGGTGTCGCCTGCAATCCAAGTGTAGACTGACCAGCCCCAAGGATAGCCTTCGCCGGCTTGCCCCCTGGCCAACGGGACCGGGATGTCGAGCGGCAGCCGGCCGAGCCGGGGCCGCCAGACCTGTTCCTTGTCGACCTGCCCCGCCGCCCGCGCCACACGCGGCAGCCGCACGCACATATCGGGCCCTAGCCGAAAGATGGCATTGTCAGTTCCGTCCGACGCAATGCCGGTCAACGGCAGGTGCGCCCAGCGCGGGAACTGGCTGTCCAGCAGGCGCCGGGCCAGCGACACGTCAATTTTCGGTCCGTAAGTGCTTTTCTCGCAGAGCCCCAATCCCCGCAATCGTCCTAGACGGGCATTCTATCAGAGAATGGAGCCTGTCGAAGAGGCAAGCTTCAGAACGGCAGCTTGAAGCCGGGCAGCATGCCGCCGCCGAGACCCTGCGTGGCCGCTTTCATGGCGTCCTCCATGGCCTGGTCGAGGCGCTTGCGGGCATCCGCGTGCGCCGCTTTCAGCAGGTCTTCGAGGATTTCCGGATCGTCACCCATCAGGGAGGGATCAATGTCGACCGAGATCAGTTCGCCCTTGCCCTTGAGGCGCACGCGGACAAGACCAGCGCCGGCGACGCCATCAGCCTCGGTGGCTTCGATCTTGGCCTGGGCCTCCTGCATCTTGGCCTGCATTTCCTGGGCCTGCTGCATGATCTTGGCGAGGTCTTTCATCTGGGCTTTTCCTGTTTCTAGCGCCGGGCGTTGAGGCGAATAACATTGTCCGCCGGAGCATCGGTTTCAAGCGGCTCGGGCTCGATGACGTCGACGATCGTGGCACCCGGCAGGTTTTTCAGGGCTGCAGCGACCGCCGGATGCGCCGCGGCAGAGGCATGGCGTTCGTCCCGTGTGCGGGTTTCCGACTGGCGGACCGTCTCACCGCCGCCGGAGACCTGGGCCACGGTCCAGTCCATCTCGGTTTGATATTCGAGGAATTTCTTCAGGCGGGACAGAAGGCCTGCCGGGGCACTTTCCTCAAGCTCGCATTCAAAATGGCCGGGTACGATCTTGCCCGGGCGCACGAATTTTTCGAGTTCGACCTGGAGGTTCACTTCGCGCAATTCGGCGAGGCGGGCGATCATATCGGCAAAGCTTGCGATGCCGCCGGGATGGTGCGGCACCTCTTGGGGAGCGTCAGGCTTTCCCGGCGAAGCGCTGCCTCCGGCAGTGAGCAGGCGGGCGGCCTCTTCCGGCGAAGGCAGGCTGCAGGCGGCGGTCAGACGCAGCACCACCATGTTGAGCGCCGTCGCCGTATCGGGCGCCGTCTGCAGGTCGTTGAAGCCCGACAGCAGGATCTGCCAGCAGCGGGACGACTGCGCGGGCGTCAGCTTCTGGGCCATGGCCTGGGTGCGGGCGGCCCAGTCGGCCGGGCCGCCGGGATCATAGTCGCCACCGGTCGCCTGCGCGACGCAGACGTCGGCGGCAATATCCATCAGGTCTTTCAGGATCACGGCGGGGTCCGCCCCGGCACGGACCTGTTCGCGGATCTCGGTGAGAGCGTCTTTCGCATCGCCATTGATCGCGAAGCTGAAGACATCGAACAGGCGGCCCCGGTCGCCGAGGCCGAGCATGTCGCGCACGGCGGCGCCGCTGACTTCGCCGCCATCCATGGTCTGGACGATGGCCTGGTCGAGGATCGAGAGCGCGTCGCGGACCGAACCTTCGGCGGCACGCGCGATGAGTGCGAGGCCTTCCTCGGAGACTTTCGCGCCTTCGCGGTCGGCGATGCGTTTGAGGTGGGCGGCGAGTTCGACCGAGTCGAGCCGCTTCAGGTCAAACCGCTGGCAGCGCGACAGGACCGTGACCGGCACCTTGCGGATCTCGGTCGTGGCGAAGATGAATTTCACATGCGGCGGCGGCTCTTCCAGCGTCTTCAGCAGCGCGTTGAACGCGGCTGTCGACAGCATGTGCACCTCATCGATGATGTAGACCTTGTAGCGCGCCGAGACGGGGGCGTAACGGGCCCCGTCCAGCAGGTCGCGCATGTCGGCGACGCCGGTGCGGGAGGCCGCGTCGAGTTCCAGCACGTCCGGATGGCGGCTAGCCATGATGGCGTCGCAATGGTCGCCCGGCGGGTCGAGATCAATCGACGGGCCGTCGGCCCCTTCCCGGCGATAGTTGAGGCCGCGGGCGAGCAGGCGCGCCGTGGTGGTCTTGCCGACGCCGCGCACGCCGGTGAGCATGAAGGCATGGGCGATGCGGCCCGTGTCGAACGCGTTCGAAAGCGTGCGCACCATGGCCTCCTGGCCGATCAGGTCGGTGAACAGGCGCGGGCGGTATTTGCGGGCGAGGACCTGGTAGGCCGCCGGTTTCGCGGACGGGTCCTCGTCTCCGAACATGGAGAACGTCTGGTCGTCGCGCGAGGGGGTTTCGGATTCGCTCATTGCGGCGACTTTAGCGGGTTCGGCAGGACCAGGGCAAGGAAACAAAGCAAGGCTCAGGACACGCGTTGCGCAACCCTGTTTCAGGCCGGGTCGATCAGCCGGTCGCGAATCGCCTGCTGCATCGCGTCGTCGACGAAGAGCGTGTCGCAGAGATAGCCGTCGAGCGAGCCGGAATTCGCCGTGATCGTGGCAAGAGCTGTCTCGAGATAATGCAGGCGCACGCCGAGGAAGGGCCGGTAGACTTCGACATCATGGTGCTTGCCCAGCATGTCGTTGAAGTATTTTGCGGCGTCCGGCAGGAAGAGCGTTACCTTCACGGCCTCATTGGTGAGATTGTAGTCGGTTCGAATATCTTCCTCGCCAACGCCAAGGACATGATGGGTCAACGCGCAGAGGATGCCGGTGCGGTCCTTGCCGGCGGCGCAATTGACGACCCCCGCCGCATCGCCCTCCAGGCCTGCCAGGTGCCGGAACCAGTCGGAGAAGAGCTCGGTATGATGGGGCTTGTAGGGAGCGAGCCGGTAATAGTCGTTCATCCAGCCATCGGCAGAATCGGCATCGACCTCGAGCTGCGTCAGGAAACGGGTGTGGGGCGCGTCCGTTTCGCGGCCGCCATCATGGGTGAGCGTATTGGGGGCCGACCATTTGCCGGGCTGTTTCTCGCGCTCGTCGGGGCGGCGCAGGTCTGCCTGCAGGTGGATGCCGATATCTGCAATCTTTTCAAGGTCGGCCTCGGTGGCTTCGGCATAGTGGCCGGAGCGGAACAGGAGGCCGCGCTTTACATTGCCGCCATGACGGGAGGCATAGCCGCCGAAATCACGGAAATTGCGGACGCCGTCGAAGGGAAATATCCGATCATTCATATATATGCAGCTAGCGCGAGATAGCGGGCCCGTCCAGAGCGAATGGCTGGCACCGGCGGACGAGCCGCCCCGTCCATGACCTGAATCACGCAGGTAAGGAACGAATTGTGACTTCCTGCGTTGAAACAGACGCGATATAATCCGCCTAAACAGGAGTTTCCCTATGGCCACATTCCGTTCCGCCCTGCTCGCCGCCTGCCTCGTTGTTGGCACGCCCGTCCTCACAACCGCATGCTCCAGCCTGCCGGATGAGATCAGCCGTCAGGATATCGACGCGCAGAGCCAGCAGGCTCTCAGCAAGCTGAAAGCCGATAATTCGGCTGCCCGCGCCATTGCGGCCGAGTCCCGCGCCGTGCTGATCTTCCCGTCGATCGTCAAAGCCGGCCTTGGTGTCGGCGGCGCCTTGGGTGAAGGCGAGATGCTCAAGGGCGGTGTCGTTTCCGACTATTACAGCACGATGACCGGCTCGTGGGGCCTGCAGATCGGCGCCCAGCAGTATGGCTATGCCGTGTTCCTGATGAATGATGACGCCGTGAAATATGTTGAGGATTCCGATGGCTGGGAAATCGGCGTCGGCCCGACAGTCGTGCTGGTCAATGCCGGTATCGCCGAGAACCTCTCGACCTCGACACTGAAGGAAGACGCCTATGCGTTCATCTTCGACCAGAAAGGCCTGATGGCCGGTGTCAGCATCGAAGGCACGAAGATTACCAAGCTCAACGCGAAATAACATTCCACCAAGAACCAAGACGACGGCGGGCGCTCTTTCGGGGGTGCCCGCTTTGATTCCGGGTTGTCTCCATGGCTTTTTCCCCTGAAACTTCCCTGCGTGGAACAGGACCGCCGATTGCAGGGGGCCCCAGATGCCGGAATAGATTCTTCGCTGGATGGCGATTGGCCTCCTGGCGCTCATCACCTTCATCTTCATCGTACTCGGCGCGGCCGTGCTCAGCGGCCTGACCAATGACCTCTTCCATGCCTTTCTGGAGCTGACCTGGCCGGACAGGCGCGTCGCGGCAATGGCCTCATTCGAGCTGGATTGGCGCGAGCAGATATCCTTTTCGATCCTGAACTATAGCATCACGGCGACGGGCACCGCGTGGGTCGCCTCGTTCGCCTATCTCGTGGTGATGCGCAACCAGCCGAAACAGACCGAACAATAGCTGTCCATGGCGCGCCTGCAGCTGACAACGGACCTCGATGAGCAGATCCTCGACGTGCTCGAATCCGAGGGCGTCGTGGATTTTGGCGCCGACGGCAAGCCGCTGCTGGGTGCGCCTGATCAGCGTGCTTGACCGCAACACCCAGTGGCGGGCGGGCACCGACCGGGACTGGAAATACCGTGAGGGCGAGCGCACCGTGGCCTTTGTGGATACGTCGGACGTGGTGGGCAAGAATGCCGAAGTGAGCGTCTCGGCTCTGCAGCGCTATCTCGGCTGGATCAGGCGGATCATGCGGGCAATCGAGACCGGCGTGCTGCACGACCGCGACGTGCTGCTGTTCTGGCGATGGGTCGTCATCGGCTGCGACAAGGGCCGCTATCCGTTCATGCGCGACATCTTCTTCAAGGACGACCTTGATGACTTCGTGGCTTTGGTCGACCGGATCGTGGTGACCGGCGCGAAGGAGGGTAGCGGACGCGACTTTGTCGGCTACCTGCAGAAACGGGGCGAGCCGGAGCTGATCGCGCTGCTGTCAGACGAGGCGAAGGCGATTATAACGCCGGAGGCAGTGGCCGCGGCTTGATCGCAAACTCGCCAAACTCGATGCAAATTAAATCCTCCCACTGACAGACTGGATGGGGGAACTACGTATGGCCGTTCCGAACGTCGCAATCTAGCGCAGTGCAGTCCCTTCAGGATGAAAGGTGCCTGCGATGAACGTCATGAGCCGCGTACGACTCTATCATGCGACGCTCGCCATTCTGGCGATCCTCGCTTACCTCACAGGTGAAGTTTTTCCCGCCCATGCCTGGCTAGGCTATGGCGTCGCCCTGGTCATAGTGGCGCGTCTTGCGTGGGCCATCGGCGGCGAGCGCCAGTTCGGGCTGACGCGTTTCTATCCCGACTTCTCCGGCCTGAAACTGAAAGGTGCAGCCACACATCCTGCCATCAGCCGCAGCCTCATGCTGGGCATCGCCCTCACCCTCGTGACAGCCACAGGAACCGGCATCGTCATGGATGGCGGCAGGTCGCTGCCTTTCCTGTCGGCGGATCTGGCGGCATCCCACACGTTTGCCGGTGAACAGACTGAACGGGGACGCGCCCGCGATCACGACGATGACGACGATGACGAAGGGGAACGCGAAGGCGACGAGGGCCTGCTATCGCAAGTGCACGAACTGTCCGCGAACCTGCTGCTCCTGTTTGTCGGCTTGCACGTTGCCTATCTCATCGTGTTCAAGCGTCCGCTAGCGAAGTTCATGCTCTTCCTGCCGCGTGGCACGAAGCCCAAGCCACCCACTACCTGAACGGCGGCTCGTCGAAGGCGCGGAGTTTGCGGCTGTGGAGTTTGGCACCCTTGTCGGCGGCGAGCATTTCGAGGGTTTCGATGCCGATGCGGATGTGTTCGCCGATGGCGCGTTCATAGAAGCGGTTGGCAGCGCCGGGAAGCTTGATCTCGCCGTGGAGCGGCTTGTCGGACACGCAGAGGAGGACGCCGTAGGGGACGCGGAGACGGAAGCCATTGGCGGCGATGGTGGCGCTTTCCATGTCGATGGCGATGGCGCGCGACTTGTTGAACCGCCTTGCGGTGGCGGTGAAGCGCAGTTCCCAATTGCGGTCATCGGTTGTCACAACCGTGCCAGTGCGCAGGCGGCGCTTGAGGGCGTCGCCGGTCTCGCCGGTGACGCGGGCGGCGGCTTCCTGAAGCGCGACCTGGACTTCGGCGAGAGCCGGGACCGGGATTTCCGGCGGCAGGACGGCGTCGAGCACATGGTCTTCGCGCAGGTAGGCATGGGCGAGGACATAGTCGCCGATGGACTGGCTGTGGCGCAGGCCGCCGCAATGGCCGACCATGATCCAGACTTGCGGGCGCAGGACGGCAAGATGGTCCGTGATCGTCTTGGCATTGGACGGACCGACGCCGATATTGACCAGTGTGATGCCGGCCCCGTTCGGGGCGCGCAGGTGATAGGCGGGCATCTGGAACCGGCGCCAAGGGGCAGCGTCGATGTCGGCGCGCGAGGTGCCGGTGACGCTGGACACGTCCAGGCCGCCGGGGACCGACAGCGAGGTGTAGTGATTGTCTGCACCGATCTGTTCAAGCGCCCAGTCGCAGAAGGCATCGACATAGCGGTGGTAATTGGTGAACAGGACATAGTCCTGGAAATGCTCTACCGGCGTACCGGTATAGTGCTGGAGCCGCTTCAGCGAGAGGTCGACGCGGGGGGCGTCGAAAAGGGCGAGCGGGTGGGTTTCGTAGGGTTCGTAGAGTTCGCCGTCGGCCACTTCGTCACCGATGTCGGCAAGCTTTGGGCTGGGGAACCAGCGGGCGAGCTCGGCGGGGGAAATCGCGTCGAGACCCTCAGCTTGGGCCTGTTCCCAGACATAGGCATAGGGAATTTCTTGGGTCGAACGCTCGACGATGACGTCGATCTCGTAGTCGCGCATCAGCGGGGTCAGCTGTTCGATCAGGTAGGCGCGGAAGAAATCGGGCCTTGTGAAGCTGGAAATATAGATCCCCGCCTCGGACATCTTGCCGAAGGCGCGGCTGATCGGCGGCGGCGGGCCGTCCGGATCATAGATGAGGCGGATCTGCGGATAGCAGAAGGCCCCGCTGTCACGCAGGTTAGTATCAGGCGGGGTACCTTTGTGAAGGTAGAGATCAAGGGCGCCGGAGAGGGCCTCGACGGCATCGCTGTAGAGCGCCTCAAGGGCGTCAACAACGGCTTCGGGTGTGGTGAGTTTCGTCATGCACCCAGATGCCGGAAATGACACGGCGCGTCAATTGTCACGGGCAGGAACCAGCGCCCCGGCCCGGTTCCACAGGCGTTCGTGGAACGTGTAGGCGACGGTCTGGACCATGGGCTCGATCACGCCGACGCCAAGGGCGATGCGCCAGTCACGGGTCAGCGCGTAGGCCACCGTGACGGCGACCGTCAGGTGCATCAGGCTGTAGGTGCAGGTTTTCAGCAAGGTGCGCGGCATGGCGGGACTCCGGTTGGACACCAAGTCATATAGTGCGAATGATTCTCAATTACTATCAAAAAGCCTGCCGACACTGCGATTGGTGAAATCCATGGCAGGCCAGGACGTGTCGAAATGGGCGAGCGCCAGGCAGGCCGTGCGGTGGATTTCGAGAGCAGCGTCGCGTTCGGTCGCGTCCTGCCGACGGGTGCGCGCGGCGGGTGGCAGACGGTCTGCCAGGGGGCGCCGGCGGGTGGGGATGAGGCGGTCGCGGGCGAGACGCCGGGCCATACGGGCGATGTGGGGGGCCGGATCGTCGAACAGGGCTTCAGGGTGCGGGCCCGGCGTATCAGCGGCGTGGCAGGCACCAGGTCGTCAGGGCGCGGCGGGAACGCGCCGGGGTCTGGCGGCGGCAGGGGCTGGTCGAGATAGAGAAGGCGTGGACGGAGTGTCCGCGGGGTGCGGCGTGGGGGCGGTGCGCGACGGAGGCCGGCCAGTCGCCGCCCGCCCTGCCCGCACTGTCATGCATGGCAAAGGACATTCAAGAACGAAGAGGACGAGCATGCGACGTGTCAGGGTTTCGAGACGCACAAGCTGTCGGCGCAGGCGAATGCATTCGCGGCGTTTCAGGAAGGGCCTGCAGCCGGTGAGGCCGAGGCGCAGGCCGGTCACCAGTTCGTACACGTAGTCGTCGGCCCGTCTCCAGGAGACGAGGATGAGGCTGCGCAGGGCTTGGTCGGACTGGAACATGATGGCCCTATCCTGCCACACCCTGCCGGGAGGGGGACACGTCGCGCGGGCTCTGCCCGGATCGGCCCGCCTGTGCTAGGATTCGGGCGGTCATAATCAGGGGACAAGCGCGATGACAGATGTGGCCGGGTGCAGGTGCGGCGCCGTGGAGGTTGTGGTGACAGGGGAGCCGACGGGGGTGGTGATGTGCCATTGTCTCGACTGCCAGAAGCGGTCCGGATCCGTGTTCGGCATCGGCGCCTATTTCCCGAAGAGCCAAGTGACCATCAGCGGCAAGACGACGGCGTTCACGCGCCCGACCGACGAAGGGCGCCGCTTCACCCATCATTTCTGCCCGACCTGCGGATCGACGCTGTACTGGATCGCCGAGAAGCACCCGGACGGCGTGGGCGTGGCGGTTGGCAATTTTGCCGATCCGGGCTTTGGCGGGCCGGACCGGTCTGTCTGGGAGCAATCGCGGCATGACTGGGTGGTCGTGCCCGATAATGTGCAGCATTTCCCCAAAGGTCGCGGATGATTCCCACAATACGCTGTAATTATTAGGATTAATACAATAAAATCGGTACAGCATTGGCATCTGGCTGTATCATAAATGCATAGCTGTCCTGACATTTTCCTGATTTTCCGACCTGTTTCAGACCAATGATCAGGCAAGCACGCTCGCTTATCAGGCGAAAGCCCTGCAGCACGCAGCTATGTTAGCAAATTCGCAAAACGACCGTTGCCATGCTGCGCCTGCGAGAACATTATTGCAGTGCGGCATGAGTTGGCTGTTCCCGGTTGGCCAATGTTCCGAGAGGCGCATTACGGGGAACAGCGATCACAAGGCTCAGCTGCGGGGGGAGTTTCCAGCCGGAATGTTCCGGCGCTAACTTCTGAAGGGCTATCCCATGTTGAAACCCATTGTATCGATCATGGCCGCGGTCGTGATCCTGTCTCCGCTAGCCGTCGCCGGGGAGACGACTCCCATCACCGTGAGCATCGCTTATGACAAGGACATGCTGGCAACCAGGGCCGGCGCTGCCGACGTCCTGGATGCCATCACCGACCAGGCAAAAGACGCCTGCACGACCTATGTCCCTGTTTTCGGCGGCAACTATACTGACCGCAAATGCGTCAGCAGCATCGTCACGTCCGCTGTTTCGAAGATCCGGGAACAGCAGGCGCTTGAAGGCCTCGAAACGGCAGGCGTATTCGCCAGCCATGGCACAATGATCCTCGCCGACGCCGAACAACGCTAGGCCATTTCCTCCCGGTCTTGTGCGTTGGAGGGGTCGCCCACGGCCACGGGCGGCCCCTCACTTGCCCCTGCCTCTCGAGCGTGACGACCGCCCGGATACCGGGCGCCGGGTCCGGGATTTTACAAAATCCCATTTAGATATATTATTACATTACAGGATCGGGAAACCGGCTTGCTGTCAATCGGAGGAAATACGCATGCTGAACACACCCTTCGCTCGCGCCCCGACCGCCGCCCTGCTGGCCCTGCCGGTGGCCTATCGCCTGTTCCTGCTGATGAATTCGCTGATCGATGTGAAGGAAGTGACGCTGGTGAAGACGCCGTCGCGCAGCCTCGACGCGATCACGCCGCAGCTGCCCGACACGCTCGATGAAATCCGCAAGCGGCCGAAACCACAACCGCTGGACACCGCCATCAAACCGCCTCCGCTACCGCATATCTCGACAACGCAGGCCACGATCGACCTGCCCGTCATCCGTATTTACCGCGGCGTCCCGACATCGCTGCCAACGCATGTGACAATGCCGACGATTGCGCCGGTTGTCGTGTCGTCGCGCGGCTACCAGGTGATCTGCCCGCCCCTGCCGGTCTATCCGAGCAAGGCGGCGACGCGGGGGATTTCAGGTGCGTGCAGTGTCGCCTTCGCGATTGATCCGCGCAGCAAGCCCTACAAGGTTTCGGCCACGTGCACCGACACCCCGTGTTCAAGAGCGAAGCCGAACGGTCGGTCCTGAAGGCCGAGTTCGTCCCGTAACTGGTCGATGGCCGGCTCGTGAGCGTGACGGGACTGGAATACCCGCAGGACTTCAATCTGGCGCAATAGGGCGCCCTTCGTCTGCTGCGCGGGCACCTCCCCCGCAAGCGGGGGAGGATGAAGTGGACTATTCTGCGGACACTTCCGCCGGTTTGCGTTTGTCGAAATTGGTCCAGACGCCGTCGTCGCCGTGCCAGTCGCCACGGGTGGCGCCCTTGGAATATTCGGTGGCGCGCTGTTCGAAGAAGTTGGCGTGCTCGACGCCGTTGAGGATTTCCGACAGCCAGGGCAGCGGGTGCTTGTCGATGCCGTAGATCGGATCCAGCTTGAGCTGGCCGAGGCGCCAGTCGGCGATGTAGCGGATATAGTTCTTGATGTCAGCGGGCGTCATGCCCTCGATCTCGCCGGCCTCGAAGGCGAGGTCGATGAACTTGTCTTCCAGCGCGATCACGGTGCGGCAGCATTCGCGGATCTTTTCGCGCAGTTCTTCGGTCATCACGCCGGTTTCGGCGCAGAAGGCGTGAAACAGCTTGATCATGCCCTCGCAGTGGAGCGACTCGTCGCGGATCGACCAGGTGATGATCTGGCCCATGCCCTTCATCTTGTTGAAGCGCGGGAAATTCATCAGCATGGCGAAGCTGGCGAACAGCTGCAGCCCCTCAGTGAAGGCACCGAAGACGGCCATGGAAATGGCGATGTCCTCATTGGTCTCAACGCCGAACTGGCCGAGATAGTCATGCTTGGCGGCCATCTCCTGGTATTCCATGAAGGCCGAGAATTCCGAATCAGGCATGCCGATCGTCTCGAGCAGCAGGGCATAGGCCGCAATGTGGATCGTCTCCATATTGGAGAAACTGGCCAGCATCATGGAGACCTCTGTCGGCTTGAACAGGGGCATGTAACTGGTCATGTAGTTCGCGCCGACCTCGATATCGGACTGCGTGAAGAAGCGGAAGATCTGGGTCAGCAGGTTGCGCTCGCCGTCGGACAGCTTGACCGCCCAGTCCTTGCAGTCCTCGCCCAATGGCACCTCTTCGGGCATCCAGTGGACCTGCTGCTGCTTCTTCCAGAAGTCATAGGCCCACGGGTAGCGGAACGGCTTATAGGCAAAGCTGGGGGTCAGCAGGCCGGGCACGTTGGAATTTCCGTCAGCCATGGGGGGCTCCTTGGTGTTCATGTCGATGTCTGGCGTAATATACACCACATATAGTGCTTCATTCTGGTTAATGCCGCAAGATGTTCCGGCAACCTCTGCGACACTTGTCCACAGGGATGCCCACAGAAATTGCGACCGTGACCGATTTTCGGGCTCTCTACACTGAGCCTACCCTACGCCATTTGACGGATAGAGTCCCATGCAGAGTCAGCCTGCCCGACCTGCTTACATGGCCTTCGGCCCCGTATTCACCTGGGTCCCATGTCAGTTGACGTATTGGTGAGGCGGCAGTTTGCCGGGAGCTTGCAGGGGACGAGCCTGGATCGGACCGATGGCGTTGATGGCCTGGCGGACGACCGGAGGTGCGGGCGCGACAGCCCACGCCACAAATTCCGCTTCGACGTCGCTCTCCAGCCTCTGCTCTGCCGCCAGCGCGCGCCGAAAGACACCGACAGTGAGCACGCACAGACCTGCGGCTGAGAGGCCGAGTGCAAAGTTGAGGAACATCTGATTGGCTTGGAGCTCGGACAGGATAGTCCAGACAGTCGTCAGCGCGACGATGGCCGTGACCTCCATGATCAGGAGCGTCATGATCAGGGCTTTCAGGAAGCGGCCCATGTGATTTCGATTTCCGTGAGAACACCAGCAGGCGCTGGCACATCTCAATTATCTGCCTGTGCGGCGGCGCCCGCAAGATGGTCTCGTCAGGAACGAGTGCACCGCATGGCAGGCGGCCGGCACACCGATGTCGAGCAGCGGCAGGCCTTTATTGCAGAGCTCCAGCCCGCCCTGCCACATCATGTGCAGCGCAACGTAGAGAATGACTGCGAGGCCGACAAAGGCAATCCAGCGATGGCGCGTCAGGATGCGGGCGATGAAGGAGGAGGCCAGGCCCATCAGCAGGATCGACAGTGTCAGCCCGAACACGAGCACGACCGGGTGTTCACGCGCCGCGCCCGCCACACCGAGCACGTTGTCGAGCGACATGGAGACGTCGGCAAGGATGATCTGGGTGACTGCGGCGCGCAGGCTTTTGCCGGCGATCGTGCCGTCGCCATCGAGGTCTGCAGCGGCGAGCGCTTCTTCAGCGGCATGGACGGCACTGTCGCGCAGTTCGCGCCACATCTTCCACGCGACCCAGAGAAGCAGGAGGCCGCCCGCGAACAGGAGGCCCACGATCAGGAGGAGTTCTGCCGCGATGAGGGCAAAGGCGATGCGCAGGACCGTGGCGACAAGGATGCCGATAAGGATGGCCTTGCCGCGCTGGTTTTTGGGAAGGCCCGCCGCCGCCATGCCGATGACAACCGCATTGTCGCCCGCCAGAACGAGGTCAATCGCGATCACGGCGAAGAACGCCTGAATCATGTCGGGCGTCAGGAAATCGAGCGTCATGGCGGGAGGGTTTTCCGGGCCGGATAATCGGTCGACCTTAGGAATCAGATGGAGGGCATCGCCGAGGGGAGCAATGCGGTGCCTGCTGAAAATTTTCCGACTAGGAGTTGGCCGTGTTTGTCGTGATTTTCGTCATTGTCGAATTGGCGATGAAGCAGAGTTCGTGCGCTTCATGGTGCAAGGCTGCAATCTGGCCTGCGGACGGGACCGGCCCCTGATAGCTTACAACCGGGTTCAACGTGACCCGGGTGATTGCCAAGCGACCGGCAGCGTTTTTGCCGAGCACGCCGACCGCCTTGTCTTCATAGGAGTTGACGACGAAGCCTGCGTCGCGCGCCTTGTGGAGATAGAACAGCATGTGACAGCTGGAGATCGACGCGACAAAGGCCTCCTCCGGATCGACATTCCCTGCGACCGAATATGGTAGCGGGACGATGTGGGGCGACGCGGAAGCGGGCACTTTCAGGCCGCCGTCAAATTCCCATTCATGCGCGCGTGAATGCTTGTTGGCCGCAAAATCATCATCGCCGCGCGACCATCTGATGATGGCTGTGTGTTTCCCCATGTCCGGTCTCCAGAACGTGTGTGACGGGTGGCGCGGTCTAGCCGGGCAAGGGCGCACATATCAAGCCGCATGAATCGGAATGCGGGCTCGGCTCGGCCAGACTAAACCCGGTTTGAAAAACTTGCAGAAGACAAAATGGGCGTCGCGGATATTGACTGGACCGCCATCGAGACAGCGCTGGATGGACGCGGCTTTGCCTCGCTGGGCACATTGCTGGATGCAGAGGCGCGGGTCGCTCTGGCAGGCGCATTCGGACAGGAGGCGCCCTATCGAAGCCATGTGCACATGGCGCGGCACGGGTTCGGACGGGGCGAGTACAAGTATTTCCGCTATCTCCTGCCCTCGCCCATCGCAGGCCTGCGCGCGGCGCTGTATTCGGGCTGCGCTACCATTGCCAATCGCTGGGCAGAGCGGATGCGCCTGGACGGGCGCTATCCCGAGACCCATGTGGATTTCTTGGAGACGTGCCATGCGGCGGGACAGGAAAAGCCAGCGCCGCTGATCGTGTCGTATCGCGAAGGCGTCTATAATTGCCTGCACCAGGACCTGTATGGCGGTATCGTTTTTCCGCTCCGTGTGGTTATCCTGCTGATCGAACCCAGCAAGGATTTTGACGGAGGCGAGTGCGTGTTGAGCGAACAGCGGCCAAGGATGCAGTCGCGCGCGCATGTCGTGCCCATGCGGGCTGGCGAGGCGGTGGTGTTCGCGGTCAATCAACGGCCCGTGAAAGGTACGCGCGGCGACTACCGCGTGAAGATGCGCCTCGGGGTGAGTGCGCTGACGCGGGGGACGCGGTTTGCGACGGGGATCATTTTCCATGATGCGACGTGATGGCTGACCTGCTGAGCACCCTGCGGCCCGCCCAGGCCTGGCATGGCGAAGGCGTGCTGCACCTGCCCGGCTTTGCCGATGCGCCGGCCCTGTGGGATGCGCTGCAGCCCGTGCTGGCGTCGGCGCCGTTCCGGCATCTCGTGACGCCGGGTGGCAAGACCATGTCGGTCTCGATGACGAATTGCGGTGAGGTTGGCTGGGTCTCTGACCGGACCGGCTATCGCTACGATGCAATAGACCCGCTGGGCGGACGGCGATGGCCTGAGATGCCTGACGTGTTCCGCGATGTGGCGCGGCGGGCGGCAGCGGCGTTTGGCGCGGACGACTTTGATCCCGATGCCTGCCTGATCAATTGCTATGAGGTCGGTACGCGCCTGACCGCGCACCAGGACCGGGACGAGCAGGATCTTGGCCAGCCGGTCGTGTCGGTCTCGATGGGCCTGCCCGGCCGGTTCGTGATTGGCGGGACAGAGCGGGCAGGACCGAAGCAGACCGTGCTGTTAGAGCATGGCGACGCGCTGGTGTTCGGACGCAGTGCGCGGCTGGCCTATCATGGCGTGCTCCTTGTGAAGGCAGGCGTGCACGAGATGGTTGGCACCCGTCGGATCAGCCTGACCTTCCGGAAGGCCCGGTAGCCTGCTCGACAAGCAACCCGCGTGCGTGTCAGGCTGACGGAAAGCGAGCGGAAATCCCGATGCAAGTTGCCGCCTCTGCTGCCCAGAGCCCCGAGTCGCCTGTCGCACCGTTCAAAATTACGCGGCGCGACCTGCAGCCGAATGACGTGCTGATCGACATCACATAGTGCGGCGTGTGCCACAGCGATATCCACACGGCTCGCAATGAATGGGCCGCACGAAATACCCGATCGTGCCGGGGCACGAGATCGTCGGAAAGGTCGGTGCGGTCGGCGCGGACATGACCAAGCACACGGTGGGCGCCGGATGCCTGGTCGATGCCTGCCTAGCGTGCGGCGCATGCCATGATGGCGACGAGCAGTATTGCGAAAAGGGATCAGTTGGCACCTATGGCGGCACCAAGCCGGTGATCGGCGGGCCGACCCATGGCGGCTATTCGAAACAGATCGTGGTGCGCGAAGAATTCGTGCTGAAGGTTTCCGACGCACTGAACCGGGCCGAAGTGGCGCCGTTGCTGTGCGCCGGGATCACGAGCTGGTCGCAGCTGAAGCACTGGAGCGTCAAGGCAGGCGACAAGGTCGGCGTGATCGGCCTCGGCGGGCTCGGCCATATGGGCGTGAAGTTTGCGGTGGCGATGGGTTGCGACGTGGTGATGATCACGACGTCAGAAGCGAAGGGCGCGGACGCCAATCGCCTCGGCGCGCATGACGTGCTGGTCTCAACCGACCGGGCCGCAATGAAAGCGCACCGGGGCCGTTTCAATTTCCAGCTGAACACGGTGCCGTTGAAGCATGACCTCAATCCCTACCCTATGCTGCAGGCTCGCAATGGCACGATGGTGCTGGTCTGCGCGATCGAGCCGTTGGAGCCGATGCATGGCGGCCTGTTGCTGGCCGGGCGGCGACGGGTGGCCGGATCGGGCATTGGCGGCATCGCGAAGACACAGGAGATGCTGGACTTCTGCGCCGAGCATGGCGTGACATCGGATGTCGAAGTGATCGCCATGAAGGATATCAACGCCGCCTATGACCACGTGGTCAAAGGCGACGTGAAGTACCGGTTCGTGATCGATATGGCGACGCTTTAATGCGCAATCGAGATTGAGAAGGCGCCGAAGCGTTGCGGCGTGACCTGGGAATCGAATTCCTCGGTGCGGTTCACGTATGTGAAGGCGAGCTAGACTTCACGATAGTGGATGGCAAGGCCAGCCTGAAGGTCGCCGACGAAATCCTTGCGGTCGTCAACGCGCGGGCCATCGCGAAACAGGTTGCCATCGAGGAACATGTCGCGGCCGATCGCACGACCGCTGGCGCCGATGAATAGGTAGCCGCCCAACGGGTTCTCGTCGGTGCCGGGGATGAACTCGCCAGCCCCCGAGAGTGCCGGACGGATGCGCGGCGGGCCGAAACTGGAATCAAGGTCCCAGCCGATACGGGCCGTCAGGCCGGATGATGCATAGGTGCGCACATTGCCGAGCGCGCCGCCGACATCGAAACCGAGATCGGTTTCAACGCCGAGCGGCAGCGTGGGCCCCGGGAAACGATTCAGGCGCTGGACAATGATCTCGATGCCAGCCTCGTCGCGCAGCTGGTTGGGCCAGCCCTGCGCCTCGGCAACGCCGATGATGCGGTGGAAATTGTTCTGGACGAATTCGCCGCCGGCAGAGGGCCCGACAACACCGAGATTGACCTGCAGCGTATCCTGCGTGTTGGCGCTGCTGCCGACAATCGTGCCGGAGGCAAAAAGCCAGCCAGCATAGGGCCGGTCGGTCGGATCGGGCACAACCAGCGTCTTGTCCTCTGGCGTGAAGATGACATGCGAAAGCGCGAAGCCCTGACGCAGTTCCTGGCGTTCGAGGTCGAGAAACGGGATACGGTCGGCAACCCATTCGAGCGCCGGGAAGATCTCGTCGGCGCCGGACACGCGCTCGATGCGCAGCCCGTTGGAATAGTTGCGGTCGGTGCCGCCGCCGAACTTGTCGTTCTCCACCGTGAGCGAGTTCACGGCAGGCTTCTTGACCCCCTGGGCATGTGCCAGGGGCGCAACAAAAAGGGCCGCGACTAGCGCGGCCCGAAAACATGTTTGGGCCATCATCATGGCCGGCGCCTTAGCACCTATCGGCGCATGGTGAAACTTACACCTGCGAAATCTTCAGTGTCGCTGATGGAGCCGTTTCGGTCTTCGTATTTGACCTCACGGCGAATGTAGCTGAGCGACAGCTCGCCACCCGCGCGGTGGACGGAAACACCGGCCTGCATGTCGCCCACGGTGACCTGGTCGGTCAGGGACATATCGTTGAGATTCGGGGCGAAACTCGTATTGCCGGCATCCCAGACGAGGGCTTCACCATCGGCGCCGGCGAAGATGTACCAGCCAGTTGGCTGGCCGTCCTTGCCGAGGATATCGAAGTCACGACCGATGCGGACTTCACCGCCGACGCGCTGGCTTAGCAGTTCGCCTTCTTCGCGCACGGCGATACGGGGCGCCACACCGACGTCAAAGTTGAGGCCGGTCATTGCCATAGGCGCCGAGAAGGCGACTTCTGCGGCAATGTCTTTCTCAATCTGGGTCGCGCCGGTCAGGCGAGCCTTGCTGCGCTCTGCCGTGATCGCAAGCAGCGCAGGACTGCCCGTCCACGCGAGTTCAGGCAGGCTGGACGGAACAATTCCGGCCGAGATGCCGAAATTAGCAGGCGTCGCGCCATCGAATGCCGCAACCGGTGCTGGCAAGGCGCCCATTACCGTGCCTGAAAACCGGGCGGGCGCCCCATCGATGACATGAATGGAAACCGACCCAGACGCGTCGGGTTGAACCGGGCGCGCACCCAGCGACGCCGGAACGGCCATCGTCATGCCGAGCGTTGGCGGCACGGCGGGTTCTGACCGCACGAAATCATGTGGGGACGTTGAGACGCAGCCCTGGCAGGCCAGCGTCAACACTGTAGAGGCTACTGCGAATACCATACGCCTGACACCCTTCATGGCTAATCCTCGTAAGCTTACGCCTGTCCGAAGATTACACCCTAACCTGCTTAATGTAGCATAAAGGACACACTATGCCCAAACGCCTTTCACTCAACAAAAATTAATTCTGGTTGATATAACGCTAACCTGTAGTTTTGGTTCCACAACCCGAATACTGCAGGCATTTTCTCGCAAAAACCAGGCCAGACGGGGCCGAAACGGCATTAACCTGGAAATATTTTGTTGAAATCGAGGCAGGCGCTGGCGCCTGTGTCTTAACCTCAGGCCGCCGACTTTCCACCCCTGGCAGAGGTAGCGTCCCGGGACGTGGTGTAAATTCGACCTGAGGAAGGTCATCGTGCGCGAATCCGTCGAGGTTGTGGTTGTGAACACCAACCAGAAGGACCTCACACGATGACCGAAGACAGATTGGCTTTATTCGAACTGATTGACCAGAGCGCAGACA
>Ga0208768_1000042_pt1 | contig 100626 bp, 88 predicted proteins | sample AntAceMetag02UK1_FD_184760 | JGI IMG/M metagenome (GOLD analysis project Ga0208768, IMG submission 184760) | Saline lake microbial communities from Ace Lake, Antarctica - Antarctic Ace Lake Metagenome 02UK1 (SPAdes) (version 2) | ecosystem: Environmental > Aquatic > Non-marine Saline and...
CGTCTTATTGGTTTTGTGAAAGTGGTAAACATTTTATGACACATTTCGCATTAAATTATTTTTGTTCCCAGATTGTTCGGTCAGTGCTTTCTGCAAAAATGAGCATATTTTGATACAGCTCTTGAATCGCATCAGTATATATCGTGTTAAACTCTAGTTTACCTTTTTTAGAGTTGAATTCAAGAATAGCCAAAGGGAAATCTAAAATTGAAGAAGACATTCCAGAAAAATAGGCAGGCGTGTACATTAGAACATCGCATTCGAACGGTTCTGGATACGTTCCTAGATCATCAGTCCGAAGGTCAAAAACAATTCGCTTTGTTACCATTACAGGGTGTGTAAATTCAACCGTATAACGGCCTCCTGCGAATAAATGAATCTCAAATCTCCCCTTGGAGTTTGAAAGATCAACCTGTATGAGTTTATTTCCATCGTAAATATGGATTTCGGTTCCGACACATTTTTTACCTTCAGCGGTAACAGTGCCTTTGATCAAAATTGAATCTACGGCACTCACTTGGGATGACTCAGCGGTCAAAACAAGCAAGATAAATCCAATGACAAAAGCTTTCATAATCTACGGTTTTTAAACACTTCTATATACGCAGAGCTGGCTGTAAGAAGTTCTTGATACTTTCGATAAGGCGAATCCTACAAATCGAATGTTCTTAACAACAAACTGTACCTTTGAGGTGTTAGTTTAGAACATGAAGTCATTCGAAATCCCCACTTTTTACCAGTCCCTAATTATCGGACGAGTGAAAAACTTGCGTAAAGCGGCTGACCCGCGAAAACGTGATTTTTCACCTACTATGCTTGAATTCGGTACAGTTTCAATTCTTCTTGCAAGGCATTTTGGATTCTGCTATGGTGTTGAGAATGCCATCGAAATATCCTACAAAGCTTTGGCAGAGAACCCTGGGAAGAGAATATTCTTGCTGTCTCAAATGATTCACAATCAAATGGTAAATGCAGATCTTCAAGATCGCGGGATTCGGTTTCTTATGGATACCCATGGGAATGAACTTATGCCTTTAGATGAGGTGAAAAGCGAAGACATTGTCATTGTTCCTGCCTTTGGCACAACAGTTGAAATGGAGGCAAAGCTAGTGTCTAAGGGGATTGAAGTGAAGCAATACAATACCACCTGTCCGTTCGTTGAGAAAGTTTGGAAACGTTCTTCTAAGTTAGGTGAAGAGAAACATACCATTGTGATCCATGGCAAGCCGCAACATGAAGAAACGAGGGCTACATTCTCGCATGCAAAAGAGAATGGCGCGGCAATCGTAATTGAGAACATGGGTGAAGCAGAAGAATTGGCTAAGTTCATTAATGGTGAACGACCAATAGCTGAGTTCAACACTGTTTTTGAAGGCAGAGTTTCCGTTGGTTTCGACCCGGGAAAAGACCTAAAACGCATCGGAGTTGTAAATCAAACAACAATGCTGGCAAGCGATACACAAGGGATTTCTGATTTTTTGAAAGGGGAGATGGAGAAGACGTTCGGCGTTGAAAATCTAAAATCTCATTTCGCTGATACCCGTGATACATTATGCTATGCAACCAATGACAATCAGCAAGCAACAATAGGCCTATTGAAAGAAGGAGCAGAAATGGCAATCGTTGTTGGAGGATACAATAGTTCTAATACTTCTCACCTTGTTGAGTTGTGTGAAATGCAGATGCCAACTTTCTTCATTCAATCTGAAGAGGATATTTTGAGTATGACAGAAATGCGACATTTTGACATTCAGATCAAAGAAGTTGTGAAAACCACTAATTTTCTCCCCACAACAATCCGTCCGAAAATCATCGTTACAAGTGGGGCCTCCTGTCCTGATGCCATCGTAGACCGGGTGATTCAGCGCCTTTTGAGTTTTTATCCAGGAGGGATAGAGATTGATGAAGTACTGGCCAATTTGGAAAGTAAAACTGAAAAGTAAGAAAGGCATCATCTTTGCTGAGGACTTCTTAAATTTGGACACCAATGGAAGCTCCTAAAATCCCAAGTTTTTTCAAGAATGTAAAGACTGAACCAAAGAAGTTCAATTTTCGCTCACCCTATTACAAATCAATGAGTGGGAAGTTACGTGATGTGAAAGAACGCGTAGAAGATGAAGTTGAAAGCAAAGATGCTGGACAACTTCGAAGAAAGAAAATTACGTTCAAAAAACAGTCTAGAAAACAGATGCGAACTTCGCACTACAGATGGGCTATGTTAAGAACGGTTATTATAGGCATTATACTAGTTTACTTACTTTATAGGGGAATCATTTGGGCTGAAACCACTGATTTTTCTGAAATACTCGACACCTTCAAAGATGCCTGACATTATTCAGTTATTGCCTGATTTTGTAGCCAATCAAATTGCCGCTGGAGAGGTCATCCAACGTCCGGCTTCTGTGGTGAAAGAATTACTTGAGAATGCCGTTGATGCCGGCGCGAGTTCAATTCAAGTGATTTTAAAAGATTCAGGCAGAACACTCATTCAAATTATTGATGACGGGAAAGGGATGACTATGCCTGATGCCCGAATGTGTTTTGAACGTCATGCCACTTCTAAAATTTCCTCTGCAGATGATCTATGGAAGATTAAAACGAAAGGATTTAGAGGGGAAGCGTTGGCTTCAATTGCATCTGTAGCCCAAGTTGAATTGAAATCTAGACAAGAAGGTTCAGATTTGGGAACCTGTGTTAAAATTGAAGGGTCTACAGTGTCAGAGTGTGAGCCTTGTCAAACAGCTATTGGGACTTCGTTTGCGGTGCGAAACCTGTTCTACAATGTGCCCGCAAGAAGGCAGTTCCTGAAGTCAGACTCGGTAGAGAATAAGCACGTGATGGATGAATTTCAACGCTTGGCTCTGGCTCATCCAGAGGTGGCAATGTCTATGCATCACAATAACAATGAGGTATACCATTTGCCAAAAGGGTCTTACCGTCAGCGAACAGTAGGGATTTTCGGGCAGAAGTACGATGAACGATTGGTGCCAGTTGAAGAGGAAACGGATCTGGTAAAGGTAACGGGGTTTATAGGGAAACCTGAATTTGCGCGTAAAACACGCGGTGAGCAATTCTTCTTTGTCAATGACCGTTTCATTAAGCACCATTACCTGCACCATGCAGTTACTGGAGCTTTAGACGGCTTGTTACAAGATTCTCAATATCCGTTCTATCTGATTTATTTGGAGGTAAATCCCTCTATGGTTGATGTGAACATCCACCCAACAAAAACCGAAGTGAAATTCCGAGAAGAGCGCGCCATCTATTCTATCTTGAAAAGCGCTATTCGTAAGTCTTTAGGCCAGTTTCAAGTGGCTCCTACGCTGGATTTTGAGCAGGAGTCCTCATTGAATATTGCTCCGTTTGACGGAAAATCACCTGTATCTATTCCGCAAATCACTGTAAACCCACATTACAATCCGTTTGAACAATCTGAAAGAAAGGAGCCTACTAGGGCGAAGACTTCCGGAGCCATTGAAAGATCAAGAGGCGGGGGTGATTGGAAGGAGATGTACAAAATATTGCGGGGCGAAGAAGTAAAACCTGACGAACTGGGTTTTTCAGCTCCAGATTCTGAAATTAAGGTTGAGCAGCAAGTGAGCAGCGAATTGACTGTGGTATTCCAGGTTGGTAAGCGATTCATCGCAAGCCCAATCAAAAGTGGAATGATGCTGGTTGATCAGCAACGCGCGCATGAACGCATTTTGTACGAAGACTTTTTAGCCAAAGGAACAGATCACCATGGCAGCAGTCAACAGCTGTTATTTCCTTTCACATTGAGCCTTACACCAGCAGATCATGCCTTACTTGTTGATGAGTCTATGGCGCTGCAGCAGATGGGATTTGATATTGAAGATTTTGGTGGCAATGATTTAGTTGTACGTGGGTTACCTGCCGACTGTCGTCAGCAGAACCCACAAAAATTAGTAGATTCTATTTTGGAGCAACTCCACAATGGGGAGGCTTCTGCTGAACATCCTGAACGACATCTTCTCGCATTGGGTTTGGCAAAAGGATCTAGCATTGGCAAAGGACAAGTGCTTCAAACGGCAGAAATGCGTGATTTGATTGACCGGTTGTTTGCTTGCGAAGTGCCCTATTACGGTCCTTCAGGTAAGAATGCCATTGTAACACTCACCCCAGAAGAACTTTCTGGTAAATTTGATTGATATGCTTCAAAAGCTAACACCTGTAGTAAAGAATTTGATCATCATCAACGTGCTGTTCTATTTGGCAACTTGGGCCTTTGGGATGTCAAGTGAAACACCATTTCCGAAACTGTATGATCTACTTGCAGGATACTATCCAGCTTCGGGGCTTTTTAAACCTTGGCAGATTGTAACGCACATGTTCATGCACAGCCACCAGGGGTTCATGCACATCTTCTTCAATATGTTCGCCCTGTATATGTTTGGAACAGCGCTGGAACGGGCCTGGGGACCAAAACGATTTTTGCAGTTCTATCTGGTTTGTGGCCTAGGCGCATTTGCCCTTTATGAATTTACTGTAGGCTTGCAAGTTTATCAACTCACGGGATCATTTGCTCCAGAAACAGTTCCGAAGTCAATGCTGTCAGCTTTGAGACAACTCTACTACACACCTGTAGTAGGCGCCTCTGGAGCAATTTTCGGAATTCTACTCGGATTTGGAATGCTCTTTCCAAATACCCAATTGATGTTGCTTTTTCCTCCCATTCCAATCAAGGCGAAGTGGTTCGTATTGATCTATGGAGCCATTGAGTTGTTCGGGGGATTCAATCAATTAGGCGGAGCAGCAGACAATGTTGCTCACTTTGCCCACTTGGGAGGGATGCTTTTCGGATTCTTAATGATTCGATATTGGAAGAGTAAAAAAACGTTTGATTGATCTAAAATGGCGAACCCGATTAACGACTTAAAGACAAAATTTTGGACCAATGGGTCTATGCTCTACAGAATCATTTCGATTAATGTGGTAGTATGGCTTGTGGTGCTCTTTTTGAATATCATTGCTAACTATTTTATTTCAGCATTGGCGCCTTTTAGCAGCGGAGCTTTTTTTCTTGCTACAACATCAGATCTTTCCAAGTTAATTTTTAAGCCTTGGACAATTCTGACCCACATGTTTACGCATCAGGGCTTCTTTCATCTGTTCTTCAACATGCTGATCTTGTTTTACTTCGGACAGCGTTTTCAAGAATATTTTGGCGGAAAAAAAATGCTGGCCACCTATATCATGGGGGGCCTGTGGAGTTTCGTTGCTTTCACGCTAGTATTCAACCTTTCTCCTGTTCTAACAACAAATACAGTTGCAGTTGGTGCTTCAGGGGCCGTTATGGCCATTTTAGTTGGACTAGCAACGTACGCGCCAGACAGCACCTTCAGACTAATGTTCATAGGTTCTGTAAAGCTCAAATGGATTGCCTTAGTATACGTTATTGTTGACCTTATTGGGTTGAATGGATTGTCTAATGTTGGCGGACATGCGGGTCACTTAGGTGGGGCTTTGTATGGTTTCTTATTGATGTATCAAATGCGGAACGGCAAAGACATTGGGATGTGGTTCGAAAAGTTGTTAGATCGGATAGCGAATTTCTTTGGGAAAAGGCCAGACTTAAAAGTGAAGTACAAGAAAAAGGAAAGCACTTCGCGTGCGCCCATCACTGATGACGACTTCAATGGTCAAAAACTGGTGAAGCAGAAAAAGATTGATAAAATTCTAGATAAGATCTCTAAGGGAGGCTATGATAGTTTGACCAAAGATGAAAAAGACTATCTGTTTAGAAATTCCAAGGACCTATAATTGATGCTGAAATTTTTGAAACGTTTGCCTGGTAGATTTTTGCGCATCACTGCTGTTGTAGGAGTGATTGGTATGATCTTGGCTGCGGTGTCAACACGAATTTCGCCCGTTGATGTTTCTTTTTTAGCGTTTTTCGGTTTGTCCTACCTCGCTTGGCTCATCATAGCACTCATTGGGTTGCTCTATTCCATCTTTCGCAAGCGTTGGTTCTTTGTCATTCTTGTTGTGATTACCTTCATTGGAACCTGGGATTTGGTGTCTAGAACGTTTCAACGTCGCATTGCTTCTGAAGACATAGTTGCGCCTAAAGAAGGAAACACGTTGAATGTAATGTCCTATAATGTGCGCCTTTTTGACCTCTACAATTGGACCGAAGGGAGTAAAACACGTGATAAAATATTTCAGTTTTTGAAATCACATCCAGCTGATGTTCTCTGCTTTCAAGAATTTTACCATACTGATCGAAAAGGGGTGTTTGAAACACGCGATACCCTCATTCAGTTTTTAGAGAACAAGCACTACCATGAGAAGTACACCCATGAAATGAATGGGCAGCAGTACTTTGGCGTTGTTACGTTTTCAAAATACCCGATTGTTGATAGAGGTGAAATGCCCTTTGCATCTGATGTCAACAATTTTTGCATCTACACAGATATCCTCGTAGGATCAGATACCATTCGTGTTTACAACGCACACATGGCAAGCGTTCGTTTTCAAAAGGAAGATTATAAAGCGCTTGAGGATGGACCAAACAAGGATGATGCCGTTCGCTTAGCAGATCGTTTGAGAACAGCTTTTGTTAAGCGAGCTAGTCAATCTGAGAAAATCAAGAGCCATGTGGCTTCAAGCCCGCATCCAGTTGTGATGTGCGGAGATTTCAATGACACCCCTGTTTCATATACCTATAATGAACTTTCTGAAAACCTAAATGATGCATTCGTGGGTCATGGAAGTGGGCTAGGGAGCACTTACATTGGCGCAATTCCGGGATTTCGAATAGATTACATTTTATATGGTGACCAGTTGAAGGTAGATTGGTTTCATACACATCAGGTGAAGCACAGTGATCACCGTCCCATTCAAGCGCGTTTTCAGTGGTGACGCTTTAAAAAGCGCTCATACAGTGTCACATTCATTCCTACTAACAGGAACCCGTAAATGGTATCGTCAATTGGGACGCTGAATATTCTGAAAGACAAGTTGTGTTTGTTGTTGTACCATACAATCATGTCATCGATGTTCTGGACTTCGGAGTTAAAGAAAGGGTATTTCCAAAATTCAATGCCTGTGAGGACCCCGTTCGCAAGAATGAAAGGGATCAGAATAATGAGGTAAGAAAAAATCAACCAACCCGTCCACTTGGGGTTGTTTCGCCATAGAATAGCAATTCCTACAGCAGTGAAAATAGCGGTGTAAAACGTATAGTATCTATCTGGATACATTACTGCAAGAGCGATGCACACCAAAAAGATAAGCCCGAGTCCCGGTTTTCCCCAACGTTGAAAAGGATTTCCTTTGATGTAAGTCCTAAACGTTTCGTACATAAAGACGCAGGCGTAGGGAATGCAGATGAAAAAGAGCCATTCTTCAATGGGGAGGCCGAAGAGATTGGGACCCAGAAGGTAGTTCTCATTGAAGCCCCAAATACTTGCTTCAGTGAAGATGACATCCCAAATAATGAAAAAGGTTAGAGTGATTAGGTTCGCCGGCCAAAAAGCTTTCCACTTGCTGTAAAAGGCTACTTTTTTGTCGAAGCTAAGCAACAATGGTACAGCAATGCTGCCCAAATTAACGAGTAGGTAAAGAGATTTCCACTCCATCAGGCGACGCTTTTACCACGCTTTTGTTTACTCGCCTTGGCTGCTTCGCGAAAGAATTTTACAGGAACGAAGAGCATCCCAAAACATTCGCCTTGTTCTTTGCCTAAGTGTTTGTGATGAACTTTGTGGGCTTTGCGAATGGCCATAAAATAGGGGTGGTCACTTCTTCGCAGCCATTTAAAACGTTGGTGAATGAAGACATCGTGAACCATGAAGTAACAGAATCCGTAAACCGCAATGCCTGTCCCAATCCATACACGATAGTCTATACCATTCATTGATCCATAGATAAAGCACAATGCACTTGGGATCGCGAAAATGAGGAAGAAGACATCATTTCGCTCAAAAAATCCTGGTTCGTGCACATGGTGGTCTGAATGGAAATACCACATCAAGCCATGCATCACATATTTATGGGTGAACCATGCCATGAATTCCATGCCGATAAATGTGCCAATAACAATTATAAATGCGCCAGTCATAGAATGAAGTTAAGCGAAAGAAAGAAAACTGTTTGTATGATAAAGAACACGGCAGCCACCTTGTTGTTTCCAAATTCATTATTCGTTTTTGAAATAAATGATAACAATAGGGCTGTACCGAACCACGCAGCGTAATTGTTCCAAGGGATTTCTGTTGAAAGCCAAGTCCAAAAATCAAGTTGTATGGCCACAGGTTCAATGGCAAAATCTAACAAGGTCATCAAAGTAGCAACAAGTAAGGAGTGAAGAATGGGTTGTTTGGTCACTTTGCTACTGAAATGGGAGGCCCCCAAAAGAAGCAATAACCAGAGCAGACCAATGAGAATGGGTACATTGTAGAGGTGAGGTCCCAATGAGTTCCCATAAAAGTAATCACCAAAAGGGAAGCCTGTGTGGATTCCCATCAACTCAACTAGATATGTAATAACGGCAATAAGTGTAAAAAGAATGGCTTGGCTTTTTTTGCCATGACGAAGAACGAAGTAGCCAGACACAATCAAGTTGATTGGTGTAAGCGCAAGGAAATAATCTTGGAAAGATGAACTCAGGCCAATGATACCTACTAAATGTAGAATGATTAAAACCCCAATTGATATTTGTGCTTTTGAAAGTTTAGGCATTGCTGATCAGTTCATCTACGATTTTCGCTGAGAGCAAACATAATGGAATCCCACCTCCTGGATGCACGCTTCCGCCACAAAAGTAGAGCCCTTTGAGGTCTTGTGAGAAATTTGGATGACGTAAAAAGGCCGCCATTCGATCGTTCGAACTTGTTCCATAGAGCGCCCCCATGTGGGAAGAAGTTCGCTTTTCAATCAAGGTGGGGTCCAAGATGTCTTCAACTATAATTTCATCGCGTATGTCAGTACCTAAAGTTCTTTGGATCTTATTCAGCATGTTTTCCCGTGCTTGAGGAATCCATTTTCCCCAATCCTGTCCTGAATTCGCTGGCGCATTGATCATAACGAACCAGTTCTCATGTCCTTCAGGAGCATCATCTTTTTTCAGTTTCGAAGTGATGTTAATGTAAACCGTAGGGTCAGGATGCAATTGATCGCCATCGAAGAGTGCTTTGAACTCTCCTTGGTAATCTTCACTGAAGAGAATGTTGTGTAAGTGCAACTTCGGGAAAGATCCTTTCACTCCCCAATAAAAAATAATAGCACTGCTAGAGGGTTCACTTTGGAGTGTCTTTTCAGGTGCTTTCTGGTTTTTCAACAAGTTTCGGTAGGTAGAAAAAACATCAGCATTGCTCACGACTAAGTCAGCGGGTATAAATTCAGTATCCAGTTCCACACCTTGGACCTTGTTTCCTTCTACAACAATCTGTTTGCAGGATGTATTAAATTTAAATTCTACGCCCAACGCTTTAGCCCGCTCATAAATTGAATTGGTAATCTGGTACATTCCTTCTTTTGGAAAGAATGTGCCGATGTTGTGTTCAAGGTGTGGTATAATATTTAACACACCCGGAGCTCTGTAGGGGTCAGAGCCATTGTAGGTTGCATAACGGTCAAATAACTGAACGAGTTTGGGATCTTTGAATCGCGCTTTATTCGCCTCATGAAGACTTTTACCCAGGTCGAATCTATGTACTTTGAATAGAGCTCTCAAGACCGTTTTCGATAAGTAAGACTTGAACTTATGCAAAGAGCGGTGCATGAAGAGTTCAGCGGTATAGTCATACAGAAATGCGCTGTGCTTTAAATGCGCAAGAACACCTTCGCTGTTCGTCTTGTCAGAAGTGTTGATCCCAATCTTCTTGTCTATCTCTTGGGCTAGTTTCTCCTTGTCATGGTAGGCAATAAGTTCTGTGCCGTCTTCCCAGAAATAATGGCAAGATCTGTCTAGTTGTTCATAGGGAAATGTGCTAGGCGGGAGGTCTCCTTCTGATAAGACTTCTTTCACCAGTTCAGGAAGTGTGAATAGGGAAGGGCCAAGGTCAAAGCGAAACTGATCTTGTTTTGCTTCGCGAAGCTTACCTCCCGGACCACTGGCTTGTTCAATCACAAGCACGTCATGTCCTTTAGCTCTTAGTCTAGTTGCAGCAGCCAATCCGGCGATGCCAGCTCCTATGACGATGATTTTTTTCACGCCTTATTTCTGAATTCAATGACACGAGGAAGACAAATGCGAAACCATGTGGTGAATTCTTCAGGGGCACGTTCAATTTCAGCTATCAAATGCGGGATTGAAATGTATTTGGAAGTAGCTACCTCTTCAGCATTTATTTGAGGCAAGGTGTCATCTTCACCAATGAATACATGATCAAGTTCATGCTCTGTAAGGTTATTATCGAATTCACTTTTGTAGATAAAAGTAAACGCCTCTTCTAAAGATGAATGCATCCCCATTTCTTCTATTAACCTTCGTTTTGCGGCGTTCTCTGAGGTTTCATGAGCGCGCTGATGACTGCAGCATGTATTGGTCCAAAGACCTGCGCTATGGTATTTGTGCAATGCCCGTTGTTGGAGCAAAAGTTCACCTTTTAAATTAAAGATGAAGATGGAGAAAGCACGATGGAGCTCACCTTTTACGTGTGCCTCCAATTTTTCCATTGTACCAATTTCATTGTCGAATTCGTCGACGAGTATTACTTCTTCATTCATCGTAAGGCTGAAATCTGTTTTTGTTGTTTTTCGCTTAAAGGGGCGTTGTCTAGCAAGTACGTAATCACTTTTTCTAGATAGTTTTTATCCTCATCAAAGACGTTGTTGGTCAATGCCTCTATGATTACTTCAATGTCTGCTTCTTTATCAGAGTTGTACATAAGAAATCCGGGAGCATTGAGTTGTATTCCGAGCCGCAGAACTCGGATTTCTGCATTTTGAGGGGCGAGTACAATGGCCTCCTCAATCATTTCTGTTCCCCGCTGGAACAGACTGAGTTTGGAAAAGGGATTGAACCCGTATTCCGCAAGCATAGATTCAGCTGTTCCGAGGTAAGCCATTTTGAGTGGCTCATTTCCTATTATCTCTAAAGCACTTTTTTGAAGTAAAAGGGCCTTCTGTTCTGAAGGTTCAGAAAAATAAATAGAACGGCATAATTTAACTTCTGTTGCGGGATTCGCAACAAGGAGAGAGAATATTGCCGCAACAAGAACGAGCTTCATTGTTAAATTAAATTGAAACTATGCTTCACATAAGAGCCTACAAATAAAGCTACTTTATGTTGATTTGGAATGCGCACACGCTCCTGTAAAATCCGACTACTTGGAAGGTTTTTGATTTTATGGAAAAGGCGGTAATAATAGACATACGCAACATAAACACCGAGGCGCGCTTTCTTAGGGAGTTGAACAATTCCTTTGTACGCTTCTTGGAAATCTGCTTCAATTTCTGCTTCGATGAGTTTTTTAGTGGCTTCATCAAAGTCAGTCACGTCTAAACCGGGGAAATACGCCCGTCCAAGTTCGAGGAAATCAGCGTGAAGGTCACGTAGGAAGTTAATTTTTTGGAAAGCAGCTCCTAGACTTCTCGCTTGAGGCTTCAGATGTTGGTACATCTTTTCATCACCTTCAACAAAGATACGCAAGCACATGAGGCCCACGACTTCTGCAGAACCCAGAATGTAGTCTTCATAGCCTTCCCGGTCATAAGCGTTTTTTTCAAGATCCATTCGCATGCTTCGAAGAAAGGTCTCAACATGCACTTTATCCATGTTGAACTTGTGGAATGCCCATTGGAACGAATTGAGAATCGGATTTAGGCTGATTCGGTCTTCAATCGCGCACCACGTGTCCTCTTCAAATTTGTTGAGCAATTTTTCTTTGTCATAGTCATGAAAGGTATCTACGATTTCATCTGCGAAGCGCACAAAACCATAAACAGCGTAAACGGGGTCGCGAAATTGTTTGTCTAAGAAACGAATCCCCAAGGAGAATGAAGTGCTATATGACTTTGTGGTCTTCACACTGCATGCCATTGATACGCTGTCAAAAAGTTCTTTCATGATACTTTAACTAGATGTGAGAAATAACACGTTTGCTCATCATATTGTTCACTTCCTTCGCGGCCACTTGTCCGCTTATCAGACTAGGAGGTACTCCTGGCCCTGGCGTGGTAAGTTGTCCGGCAAAGTATAAGTTATGAAGTTTTTTACTTTTTAACTTCGGTTTCAGGAAAGCAGTTTGAGTTAACGTGTTGGCTAAACCGTAAGCATTTCCTTTAAAAGCGCCATAGTCTTCAATGAATTCTTTGTGGGCATAACTTCGTTTATAGATCACGTGTTTGCGCACTTCCATTCCCACGTGTTTTTCTAACCGATCCATGATCAGGTTGTAATAATGATCTCGGGTACCTTCTTCTTCTTCCAGTCCAGGTGCTACAGGAATCAAGAGGAATAAATTCTCTTTTCCCTTTGGAGCAACAGTATCATCTGTTTTGGAAGGGCAGCAAGCATAGAAAAGAGGTTTGTTGGGCCACTCTTGGGTATCATAAATTTCAACCGCATGCTGGCTGAAATCAGCATCAAAAAAGAGGTTGTGGTGCTGGAGTTCTGGAATTTCTTTGTCTAGCCCCAGATAGAAGAGTAAAGAAGATGGCGACATGGTTCTGTTATTCCAATATTTCTCAGAATAGGAGCGTGCTTCAGGCGGGAGTATATGTTGTTCAACATGGTGGTAATCAGCCCCTGCTATAACCGCGGCGCAGCTTTTTTTAGAGCCATTAACAACGAGGTGAGTAATTTCTTTGTTCTGAATTTCAACCCCAGACACCATGCTATTGAATTCAAACTTCACACCTTGTTTTTCAGCTACCCGTTGCATTGCCAAAACAATTTCATGCATTCCGCCTTTCGGATACCACGTACCCAATTTTGTGTCTGCGTAATTCATGAGTGAATAAAGCGCTGGAGTTTTTTCAGGTTTAGCACCAAGGAAAAGCACAGGAAATTCAAGTAGTTTTAGCAATTTTGGGTGTGAAAAGTACTTGCGGGCGTAGCTGGAGAATGACCTCAGAAGATGCAATTTGAAAGCGTCTTTAGCTGTTTGAAGTTCAGCAAATTCTAGCGGGCTATGAGACGGCATGTGAACGAATTTCGACATGCCAATGTTGTACTTCACTTCTGCTTCGTCCATGAAGACATCCAGCTTCTCAGCACTTCCTTCTTCGATGGATTCGAACAGGGATTTCATAGAATTATAGTCGGCGGGAATGTCAACAGGGCCATCATCAAAATAGACTCTGTAACTTGGGTCAAGACGAATGAGGTTATATTGTTCTTTTACAGATGAACCAAAACGATTGAAGTAACGCTCAAAGACGTCAGGCATCCAGTACCAACTTGGTCCCATGTCGAATACAAAGCCCTCTACTTCGAATTTCCGAGCTCTACCTCCGGGGCCATCGTGTTTTTCATACACAGTAACCTCATGACCCATTTGGGCGAGTGATGTAGCGGCTGCCATTCCGGCAAAACCAGCGCCTATTACAGCAATTTGATTTGACATGTACCTAATTCAGACTAATGTACCGCTAAGAACAACGGTACACATATGATTGTTCAAAAGGTACATAAACGAGGAGTGATAGACTAGCGCACACGAATTTTCCGTCCTGCATAAATGGTGCTGGTGCTTCGCATACCATTCAGTCTGCAGATTGTAGAAAGGCTTGTTCCGTTCTTCCGAGCGATTCCTGAGAGGGTATCACCTGAACGAATGGTATAATATTTCTTAGAACGAGCTTCTTTTAGATAGGAGAATGTGTTTTGACTGATTTCCAATTCGTCATTGATCAACAAACCGTTCTCCCAATCAATGATGTCATTCGGGTTAACTGGCTCACCCTTATACCTGCATTCGAAGTGCAAGTGGCTTCCTGTGCTTCGGCCAGTGTTTCCTCCAAGACCAATAATATCACCTGCTTGAACATAAGTTCCTGGTGTTACTTTTCTAGCTGAGAGGTGCGCGTAGAGGGTCTCTAATCCGTTCGGGTGGCGAACAACGACAACGTTTCCATACGACTTCGAATATTGTGCAATTCGAACCAATCCTTCAAAGGCAGATTTGACCGGGTCTCCCTTGTAAAGTTTGATGTCTATGCCGTAATGGTATTTCGAGTTTCGGTCTCCAAAATTGGATGTGATTCGTCCACGAAAAGGATGGGCAAAGTCACATTCTTCATAACGAAGAATGACTGAAGAGGTGTCTTTAATTTCTTTGTAATCGAAATCGTAGGCGTGAATGTTTCGTGTGTCCCATTCACAGTATAGATCGTACGCAGGGATGTTTACTAAACTGTCATTGATGTCCCAGAATTCTTCAGATTCAACAGGTTCGGTAACAACGCGTTCATTGATGTTATCTTCGAATCCTCCTCCTGTATCTTGCGCAACGGCAAGAGTAGAGATGGATGAAATTGCAGCTACGAAAAGCGTGCGGGCGATGTTATATTTTAGCATAGTCATTGCAGGAAAGCGGTAAAAATAGGGTTCAATTGCTAAGGTGTACGGTTGAAATGGGTAAAAGTTCTAAACAGAACGCTATTCATAAGTGGTTGGTATCTCTTCTCTTGAATTTTATTACCATGTGGAACATTTGGTATTTTTACACATGAGCAAATCAGTTTTATTTCGCGTCATCGCTCTTTCGATGTTCGCATTTTCTCTCATGGGGATGTCCTTTGCCAACCTGTTTTTTGAACAAGGCGAAGCGGTTCCTGTTAACAAAGCTATGATGAAAACACTATATGATTTTGAAATCACCGGACTGGATGGACAGCCGTTTGATTTGTCAAGTTTGAAAGGAAAGAAGGTTCTAATTATAAATACGGCCTCTGAGTGCGGATTAACACCTCAGTATGAGCAGCTGCAGGAATTGTACGATGCGCATGGAGGAGCGGAATTTGAAATCATAGGGTTCCCTTCAAATGATTTCGGTGCACAAGAGCCGGGTTCAGATGGTGAGATCGCTTCTTTCTGTCAGAAGAATTACGGTGTTACGTTTCCTATGATGTCGAAAATCGCTGTTAAAGGAGAAGAGATTCATCCAATTTATCAATGGCTCACACAGAAAAGTGAAAACGGAGTAGGGGATTTTGAGGTGAAATGGAATTTTCATAAATTTTTAGTTGACGAAAACGGACATCTTGTGAAAGAAGTTCAGCCTCAGACTTTGCCAATTGACGAAGAAATTCTAAGTTGGGTAACGAAATGAAATTAGACGTTCTCGCATTTGCCGCGCATCCTGATGATGCAGAAATTTCAGCTGGAGGAACCATTGCAAAATTGGTTAGCCAGGGGAAAAAAGTTGGAATCATAGATTTCACTCAAGGCGAATTGGGGAGCAGAGGTTCAGCTGAGCTTCGAATCATAGAGGCGACCAACTCAGCTGAAATTTTAGGGTTGTCTGCTCGGGAGAACCTGAAGATGGCTGATGGCTTCTTCGTTCACAATGAAGAGAACTTGAGAGCCGTAGTCAAAATGGTGCGGAAATATCAACCGGAGATTGTGTTGATGAACTCGGTTTCAGATAGACATCCTGATCATGGCAAAGGTTCAAAGCTCGCTTCTGAAGCATGTTTTTTATCAGGATTACGCAAGGTTGAGACTGAATTGGAGGGGGAGGAGCAAGAGCTTTGGAGACCAAAGGCGGTATACCACTACATTCAAGATTATTTCATAGATCCCGATTTCGTTGTAGACATCACACCTTTTTTCCAAAAGAAAATGGACTCCATTAAGGCGTTCAGATCACAGTTCTTCGATCCAAATGCAAGCGGACCAAAAACGCCCATCAGCGGAGAAGATTTTTTCGACTTCCTTGAGGCAAGAGCGATGCAGTTTGGCAGGCCCATTGGGGTGAAATACGGAGAAGGGTTTACTGTTGAACGTTATGTAGGGGTCGACGATCTTTTTTCACTTCTTTGATCGGTCTCTGAGGTATCCAATGGCTTCAATGAACCAGCTGTGTTTGGGGATTAGGCCGCTGAAACCTACTTTTTCTTCTTTCATAAACATTCCCCCCAATACAAATAATTGAGCAATGTAGGCTGCACTGGCTGCCATAGCCGCTCCCTGAACTTGGTATAGAGGTATGAGGATGAAGCCGCATATTAGAAGCATTACCAAGCCTGCTCCAGATGAGATGGTGTTCCTGAAATGTTGACCCAGTCCTGAGAAATGGTGCGAAAAGATCATAGAAAGGGCGTTCGCGAAGATCCCCGGGGCGAACCAAACCAAAACAGAATGCAAACCAGCCATTTCTTCTCCAAAGACCCACTGATAGAAGGAGTCAGGGAACGCAATCATAATTAAAATAAGCACCAAAGAAGAGGCCGCACTGATGTAAAGAAAGGTGAGGCTTAATCTTTGATTGTAAGCGCGATCTGTGGAGTTAGCGATTCGTGCGTATTGAACAATTGCTAAGCTTTTCCCCACGTTCCAGACTGCTTCACCAGCATACAGCCCGATAGAGAATACACCTGCTGCACCCCTTCCGTTCAGAGCTAGTTTTTCAAGAAGAAAAAGGTTGGAACGGTAGTTCAATAGCTGGAGAATGTTTCCCGCTTGCGCAAATTTCCCATAATTCCACAGCTCTTTGAACACCTTCCCGAAAGAATCTTTGCTTTTCGATTTGAAGAATTTGAGACTCAGCCCGAGTGCAATAATATAGGTGCAAGAGAACGAAGCGAATAGGGCTTTGATGTAAGATTCGATTTGATGTTCCTTCCAAACCAGCATATACATTACAAGTGTGCTTGCGAGAATAAAAGCTTGAATGGTTACAATGATGTTGTAGCTGTGGATGTGTTCCTTTCCCATGGCTACTTGCATGTGGAAGGTGAAAAGCGCTTGAATCAAACCGAGACAACAGATTTGCCAAATGAATTCCTGAGGCACAATGTTGAAGAGTGAAAAGAACAGAAAGAAGATTCCTGCGATGACTATAGACCACAGGTAAGATGGAAGCACCAGTGATCTTGGAGCCAATCTGGAGGTGAGGTATACAACTGCTCCGCCGCCAATGAAATTTGTTACAGATACAATGAGCAGAATACCCAGCTGAATGAGTGCTGCGGTTCCTTGTCCTTCATCACCAAGTATTTTGCTGTTGATAATCACGACCACCAGCGTGAGCATCATGATCAACAGCCTCGATCCCATACTGGAAATAACCTTTCCAATCATTCAGCAGTTGTTTTAAGCGCTTCAGTGTACAACTCATTGTAGGCTTTGGCTATTGCTTTGACGCTAAAATTCGTTTCGGCATAACTACGGAGTTCATTTTCTGAATAAGTAGTCTGGAGCATTTCTTCCATCGCTTGGGTCAATTCAGATTCGTTTCCTTTCGAAATGAGTTTGCCTCCAAAGTTAGGCATGTGTTCACTGATCCCGCCTACATCTGTTGAAATCACCGGCGTTCCACTTGCGAAGGCTTCGCCGATGACACAAGGGAGGTTTTCATAATTGCTAAACAAGACAAATCCATTTGCCTCTCTCATCAGCTCCGCAATGATCACTAAGGGTTGTTCTCCGCGAAATTCAATTTGTTCCTTTCTTATTCCTAGTTCGATGGCCAATTTCTGATGCGGTCTGATGTCGCCATCACCCACTACTTTTAATCTTACGTTAGGATGTTTTTGGGCAAGTGTTCTGAATGCGCGAAGCAATCCAGAGACATTCTTGTGCTGGTCTAGTAGGGAAGACACGTGCAGGAAAGTGAACTGCTTCATATCTTTTGAATCTAGTGGTGTGAAAAGTTCAGTGTCAACTACGTTCGGGACCACTTTGAAAGTCCCTTTCAATCCATGGTCTTGCATTGCTTTTGCTAAATGCTCAGAAACAGGACACACGAATGCAGCGGCTTTTGTTGCAGCCCGCATGAGTGCTTTTTGCCACGGACGAATGGTAGAATGTGTATCAGCATGAAAACCGGTCCAATGTTCAGTGGCGATAAATGGAATGCGCCATTTTCGTGCTAGAAAAAGCGCTTGTCTGGAGGCCGGGTAGAGCACATTTAGGTGAATCATGTCAACTTTTCGCTCATTTTCTGCTTCAAATTTCTGTAAAGCGACCTTAAAAGCACGCGATGAATGAAGAATATTCAAACGTTTTTTAGGATAGTAGAGAATGTATTGCGTGTAGTTTTCTACCTGCTCCACTTCCCACTCACAATCGGCCAATCCGTCAATAGGATAAATGTATAAAACGCTCACTTGGTGAATAGTACTGACTGATTGTGCGTGTCGTTTCACAAAGTTCCCAAGCGTAGGAAACGCCTTGTTTGGGAACCAAGATGATAAGAATAGAATGTGATATGGAGTGTTCTTTGTTGTCACTTTTAAAAGTACTTTTTTACCCATTGCAATTAAAGGAGAATATTTGTTACTTTGCGCTCTCAATTTATGGTGGCCATAGCTCAGTCGGTTAGAGCGCTGGTTTGTGGTTCCAGAGGTCGTGGGTTCAATTCCCATTGGTCACCCAAAGTATAAAAGTCAGACTGAAAGGTCTGACTTTTTTTGTGCCTTTTAAAAGCCGAACTCGTTCGGGCTTATAAAAGGCACAAAAAAAGGCTTGCTGATTTAGGCTCTTGCCAAATCAGTATGACTTTTAAACTTTGAGGTTTTTTCCCACCAATACGGGAATCACGGAGTAACTCCAAGATCTTCCGAACTCGTTCGGGCTTATAAAAGGCACAAAAAAAGGCTTGCTGATTTAGGCTCTTGCCAAATCAGTATGACTTTTAAACTTTGAGGTTTTTTCCCACCAATACGGGAATCACGGAGTAACTCCAAGATCTTCCTAACTCGTTCGAGCTTATAAAAGGCACAAAAAAAGGCTTGCTGATTTAGGCTCTTGCCAAATCAGTATGACTTTTAAACTTTGAGGTTTTTTCCCACCAATACGGGAATCACGGAGTAATTACTCCTCCTTCACTTCGTTTCGGTGGATCCTCAGAAAAAGCAACGTAGATCACATCAAAAGCGCTCGTATGGGTCAAAAAAGTTGTTTTGGAATAACTGATAGACATTGAATCCCCAGGCGAATCCAATTATGCTAATGACGCGAATCATCTTAAAAAATACAGCATCAAAGAAGATGCAAAAAAGGAGACCGATAAATCTGTTCACAACGGTTGAGGTGAGCATAGAAGACGAAGCATGTTTTTTGTCATGCTCTGCTCTTTCAGCCTGGTGCTGATTGGATTTTTTGAATAAAGAGACAAGTGCCTTTAGAAAGTCTAGTTCGCCAATAAAGAGAGCAGATGCAATGATGGCGACATTTGGAAGTATAAAGTAGAAGAGCACCGCTCAGATTCCACTCACGCTTGTAAAGAGGGGCATGAGAATTAGTGAGGGTATTGTTGCTCTAGGCCAGATTGCTATTGAGGCCATTATTTTTCCGATGCTTTGTTCTATGAGTTGATTTAAAGTGGGAAGGTAACGAATGAACGCTAGGACGCTCGTTTCCTTTTTCGGTGTTGACTGATCACTTTTTCTCGGCTACTCCTACTATTTCTCCTACTATATCTATGGAATAAGACTAGCCCTTTCCCCACGGCAAAGCTCCTTAGAAATCCAACACCCCCGACAACAACTTTGTGGACGTAGCAAAGAACTTTGTAAATGGAATAATCACTATGGATTCCGCGGAGCACCCTTTTGCGCTTTTTTCTCCTTTGGCTGATGCTTTCGTAAACTAAATTGGTTTCGGTTTTGATTCCGATTTGCTGCTCTCGCTCGTGCAAATGCGACAACACATTTTAGGACAATTATGTGATACCTCTTCGTCCTTAATTTGCGAACTTTGTGCCTGCAAAATGGTTCTATTAGAGGAACTTGATTGACCACCTTCAATTCTAAATTGGAGACCTCTCAGTTCTGTTATTGAATCACCACTAAAAGTATATTTTATGCTCAATTGGACAGATGTAATCAGATTTGCTAGTGATGGTAATTCAGTGCCTGAAACGCGGGTTGAGAAAACGCCCGAGGAATGGAAAGCGCTGCTTACGCCTGAGCAATTTCGAATTGCACGCTTAAAGGGTACCGAACCTGCCGGGTCTGGTGAATACTGCACAGCGCATGAAGCGGGGAAATACAACTGCATCTGCTGTAATACCGCACTGTTTGATAGTACCATTAAATTTGAATCAGGAACGGGTTGGCCTAGTTTTACCCAGCCCGCTTCAGAAGGAGCCATCCAGTATGAGAAGGATACCGCCTTTGGAATGGTGAGAGTAGAAGTCATGTGCAATACATGTGATGCGCACCTCGGACATGTTTTTCCAGATGGACCTGCACCCAGTGGATTGAGGTATTGCATTAATTCAGAATCATTAAAACTTGAACTCAATGTCTAATATGGAAGTGGCCACCTTTGGAGGTGGATGTTTTTGGTGTGTGGAAGCCGTGATTCAACGCCTGAAAGGTGTGGAGCGAATAGAGTCAGGATACACAGGTGGAACTGCGCCTGGGAGGCCAACCTACCGTGAAGTGTGTTCTGGACTAACAGGACATGCTGAGGTTGTGCAAGTGACATTTGACCCCAGTATCATTAGCTTCAGCCAATTGTTAACGGTCTTCATGACGTCTCATGATCCCACAACCTTGAACAGACAAGGCGCTGATAGAGGTACACAATACCGATCTGTAATTTACTACCATTCAGATACACAGAAATCAGCGGCTAAGGAAGTTTTCGTTGAAGCAGCCAGTTCTTATGATGACCCAATTGTGACTGAATTGTCTGAGCTGGGGGTTTACTATTCAGCTGAGGGCCATCACCAAAATTACTATAATAACAACGGAAGCGATGGCTATTGCAGCGCAGTTATCACACCAAAAGTGAACAAGCTCAGAGCAAAATATGCAGACCTCTTGAAAGAAGGGGCTTAAGGTTCAAGGGCGCTGTCAAATGACCGTGCTTTTTTTCTTCTAAAGCAGCAACGAATTCTATGGAAGGTATTACGCAGACATTCGAAAACAAATTGGTGGCTGATCCCATCGAAAACTCCCAGAGTCGCCAAGTAGCTGAGGCCCATTTTTCTTATGTTGATCCTGAATTTTCAGACCATCCGAAACTTGTGCATGCGAGTCCAGAAATGAAGTCTGAGTTGGGCTTAGGTCACCTCACTGATGAGGCTTTCTTGCAACTTGTTGCAGGGAATGTAAGGTTGGAAGAACAACGTCCGTATGCCATGGCTTATGGCGGACATCAATTTGGTCAGTGGGCCGGGCAGTTGGGAGATGGACGAGCAATAAACATTGGTGAATTGAAAGGAGCAACGCAATCTTGGGCCTTGCAATTGAAAGGTTCAGGAAGAACACCTTATTCACGAACAGCTGATGGATACGCCGTTTTGCGCTCTTCTATCAGAGAATATTTATGCAGTGAAGCGATGTTTCATCTGGGCGTTCCTACAACACGTGCTTTGTCTCTGGTAGAGACGAATAGACAGGTTCTTCGTGATGTATTGTACAACGGAAACCCGGCGTATGAAAAGGGAGCCGTGGTTTGTCGCGTTTCGCCAAGCTTCATTCGCTTCGGTAGTTTTGAATTGTTTGCTTCGCGAAGCGATACCGATAATTTGAAAAAATTAGTAGTTTTCTCTGCTGCGAAACTCAACCTCAATTTATCATTCGAGACAAAAGAGGATTACCTCACTTTCTTTGAACACATCTTACATTCAACGCTTGATATGGTGCTCCAATGGCAGCGTGTTGGTTTTGTGCACGGCGTGATGAATACTGATAACCTATCAGTGCATGGCATTACGATTGATTATGGACCGTACGGTTGGTTGGAAGGGTATGACCCTAACTGGACGCCCAATACTACAGATGCGCAAAACAGCAGGTACCGATATGGAAACCAGGCTGGGGTGGCATTTTGGAATTTAGTGCGTTTGGCAAATGCACTGTTTCCTCTGATTGAAGAGGTGGAAGGTTTGCAAGCCGTCTTGGCAAAGTACGAGCCAACATTTCAGGTGAAGTACGATGAGATGATGAAGGCCAAACTAGGCATCAATGAAACGAATGGGACTGATGGATTGCTCATCTCTGATTTGACTGAATTGCTTGAAAGAAGCGAGGTGGATATGACTTTGTTTTTCCGCAGACTTTCTGCATTCCAGTTGGGAAAGGAAGCGGAACAAATCAAACTCATCCGAAATGATAGTTATGCGAACGAGGAAGTGTTCATGCCTTTTGAAGAGCAGTGGGAAGAGTGGTTGATGCGTTATGGGAACAGACTTGGTGCCAATACCATTTCGCCCCAAGAACGCATTGAGCTGATGCACAGTTCGAATCCGAAATATGTACTTCGAAACTACATGGCGCAACTGGCTATAGATGCTGCTGATAAAGACGATTACGCTTTGGTTGATGAACTGTTCATTCTGATTAAGTCTCCTTACGCAGAACAACCAGAAATGGAAAAGTGGTTTGCGAAAAGACCAAGCTGGGCTGATCACAAAATAGGATGCTCAATGCTGAGCTGCAGTTCATAAGCTAAAATAGAGTCAATAATTCGTTTGACCTTAAAGCCATTTCTTTCGTTTGAAGTAATAAATTAATCCACCAGCAACAGCTATCATGATGGCCCAAACGATGAAATAGCCATAGGGGCTTGACAGTTCAGGCATGTTATTGAAATTCATGCCATATATGCCAACAATAAAGGTGAGCGGGATGAAAGTTGTTGCGATGACGGTTAGTACTTTCATGACCTGATTCATCTGATTACTTGTGGTTGACATGTGTAAATCCATCAAGTTAGTTACAGATTCTCTATACATATCTAGCATCTCAATGACTTCCTTCACGTGGTCAGAGACATCATGTAAATAGGGCGCGGTATCTGGAGAAATAAGCTTGTGATTGGAGCGCTCAATAATTAGCACATTGTCACGTAAAGGCAGAATTGATCTTCTCAGACGCATCAGTTGCTTCTTGAGTGCCATGAGTTCTTTCATATGGTGCTCTTGAGGTTGGAGTAGGATTTCATTCTCCAATCGCTCAACTTTCACGTGTAATTTTTCCCCAATAACAAAGTATTGATCCACAGCATCGTCAATGAGCCTATACATGAGGTAGTCAGCCTTTTTTGAACGAAGAAGTCCCTTTCCAAGTTCAATTCGTTCACGTAACCCACCGTAAATATCTCCGGGTTTTTCTTCGAACAAGACCACACAATTCTCGCGCAAAACAATGCTCAATTGCTCTGAGTGAGTTGTTTTGGTTTTCTTATCCCAACTCATCATTTTGAGTGAGATAAAGATGTAGTCTTCGAATAATTCAGAGGTTGGCCTTTGGGTGGTGTCAAGAATGTCTTCAAGCAAAAGGGGGTGGAGGTCAAAGATTTCTCCCATTTCAGCTACCAATCCAGCTTCATGAATACCGTAGAGTGTGACCCATGTGATTCCTGGATTGTCAAGTGCAGCCTTTACATCTTGTGATGTCATTGGTTGAGACTTGCTGAAATCATCTGGGGTATAGCTGATAACCTCCAACGCGGGTTTAAAATCACCCTTTTTCCCAACATAAATCAATGCCCCAGGAGGAAGTCCTGCTTTTTTTGCAATTCCATGGAAGTGCTCTTCCTCTTTCTGCTTTTTTTCCTTCTCCATTGTACCTAAGATGGAAAATTACTGTAGATATTGATTTCAATCATATTGAATTCCATTTACATAGTTGGGGATGATCTGGAGCGTATCAACCAGAGTTGAGCCTTTGAATCCGTTGATGTTTTCAGGGAGCACCAATTCATTAAATGCTTTGAGGTATCCCTCAGCGAGTGGCAAGTAAGACCAGTGCCATTTTTCTTCATTGTAACCTGTTCGTCCAGCTTCTTTGGAAGTATAAACTTGATAGAAGCCAAATGTTGGGCCTTTTGCTAAGAGCCATTCATAGAGTTTTAGCCCTTCACCTGAGGTGAAAAAATCATTGTTAAGGCTGTTCAAATCAATGTCGGTCCCCCAGTGGTGTCTTGAGCTTCCGGGCATTGAGCTGAAGTTAAGAATGTCATCAGCCTTTTTGAAGGCATCCCAGCCCATGTATTTGCTGCGGCCCCATTTGCGCTCCCAAATTCCTTTTTGGTAGTTAAAATTCCGAGTTGCTGATATGATTTGAAGATTGAGACCCTCTTTTTGAGCTGCTTCGGCCATCAGGTTGAACTGGGCATAAGCTTCTTTTCTCAAGTAGATTCCATCTTTTGAGGTGTGTTTCTGTGCAATAAGGGCGAAATCGGGGTGGTTTTGTTGATCAAATTGACCCAGTAGTTCTTGTACAGAAGGAGTTTGGGCAAGAACGATGTTCGGAAGAATTAGAAGAAGCAGCAGCAGTCTATTCATAACATCAAGATATCAAAAAAGGGACCAATTTAGTCCCTTTTCAATTCTATATAAAATATTTCTTAGTCAGCCATAGCTGCAAGGAAACGCTCAGCATCAAGCGCAGCCATACATCCTGTTCCAGCTGCTGTTACAGCTTGACGGTAGTTTTTGTCAGCAGCATCTCCTGAAACAAATACGCCAGATACATTGGTCTTAGATGTTCCCGGAACATTGATGATGTAGCCTTGGGCATCCAATTCAAGGTAATCTTTGAAAACGTCTGTATTTGGTTTGTGTCCAATTGCAACAAAGAATCCTGTGATTTCAAGGTCAGTCAGCGCCTGTGTTTGATTGTTAATAACACGCACACCTGTTACCCCTTCGTCACCAAGAACTTCAACGGTTTCTGTGTTGAAATGGACGGTGATGTTTTCAGACTTAAATACACGGTGCTGCATTGCTTTTGAAGCACGCATTTCATCTCTTCTCACAATCATGTGTACTTGCTTGCACAACTTTGCCAAGTAGGTAGCTTCTTCTGCTGCAGTATCACCAGCACCAACGATTGCTACTGTTTGACCACGGTAGAAAAATCCGTCACAAACAGCACAAGCAGAAACGCCACCACCAGCATCACGCAGTCGAAGTTCAGATTCCAATCCTAGCCACTTCGCAGAGGCACCTGTAGAAATAATGATTGAGTCAGCACTTATAACGTGCTTGCCATTGTCAACTTCCACCAAATGTTTTGGTCCTGAGAAGTCTACTTTAGTAATCCATCCTGAGCGTACGTCCGTATCAAAGCGTTCAGCTTGCTTTTGAAACTGAATCATCATTTCTGGACCTGTAACACCGTCAGGATAGCCAGGGTAATTATCAACCTCTGTTGTTTCAGTTAATTGACCTCCAGGCTGCAGTCCCTGATACATAACAGGTTTGAGATCTGCTCTTGCAGCATAAATTGCAGCTGTATAGCCAGCTGGTCCTGATCCAATAATCAAGCAGTGTATATGTTCTTGTGGTTCTCCCATTATAAATGCGCTTTTAAGTAGCTACAAATGTACCAAATACCTTGGCTCATTTTGTTACTTTTTTGTCAAGTAAAAACCTCAGGATGTCAACCGTGTGTCCAATTTAACGAACTCATCCCATAAGGGGTCGTCAGGCGGAGGAGCTACAATGCACATTGGGACTTTCTGCACAGGATGAATGAATTCAATCTTGCGTGAATGAAGGTGGATACTGGCATTTTCATTGGTGCGCTTTGCTCCGTACTTGATATCGCCTTTGATTGGTGAATCAATGTCTGACAAGGTAGCGCGAATTTGATGATGCCTTCCTGTTTTGGGATACACTTCAACAAATGAATAATGAGTGCCTTTCCCTACCATTTTATACCTCAACTCACTTTCCTTTCTGTCTGATGCTGGTTTGTCAAACGCATAAGACTTATTTTGTTTTTCGTTCTTCTTAAGGAAGTTGATAATGTGGTCTTCTACTTGGGGTGTTGGATTTTTAACGCATGCCCAATAGGTCTTTTGAATCTCTCTGTACTTGAACATGTTCCCAAACCTGTTCAGCGCTTTGGTTGTTCGAGCGTAAAGAATGACCCCGCTAACGGGCCTATCAAGACGGTGAATTGTTCCAATGAACGCCAGTCCAGGCTTGTTGTATTTAACGCGAACATATTCTTTCACTACATCGCACAGCGTCCTGTCACCAGAGATGTCACTTTGGACAATGTCTGAATTGCGTTTATTGATGGCAATTATGTGGTTGTCTTCGTAGAGTACTTGCAGGTTTTCCGGAGTGCTCATCACAATCGGTTCCCGTGGTTGTTTTGTCCAGCCCATGTGGATACTTGTTGTTTTTTTGGCTTTCTCCAAGCCAGCTAATTGGAATTAATATTGTTCTTGCTCATTCGGGAAATCTACATCACGAACATCTTTCACATACTGTTGAATGGCACTAATCATCTGATCACCCATGTCTAAATACCTTCTTAAGAAACGGGGCGAAAACTCTTGAGTAATGCCCAGCATATCATGGCTTACAAGAACTTGACCATCTACATCAGCTCCTGCTCCAATGCCAATGACAGGGGCATTTACAGCCTTTGCTACTTCGCCTGCGAGTTTAGCTGGGATTTTTTCAACTACAATTCCAAAACAACCTACTTCATCAAGCATTTTTGCATCTTCCATCAAGCGCAGTGCTTCTTCCTCTTCCTTTGCCCGTACCACATAGGTTCCGAACTTATAGATTGACTGAGGTGTGAGTCCAAGATGCCCCATTACAGGAATACCAGCTGAAAGAATGCGTTCAACAGATTCTTTAATTTCTCGTCCGCCCTCCATTTTCACGGCATGTGCTCCACTTTCCTTCATAATTCGAATGGCGGAGTTTAAGGCCTCCTTTGAATTTCCTTGGTAGGTGCCAAAAGGCAGGTCTACAATCACCAATGCACGTTGCACTCCGCGAATGACAGAAGAGGCATGATAGATCATTTCATCAAGGGTAATTGGGAGCGTTGTTTCATGCCCAGCCATCACATTGGAGGCGGAATCACCTACAAGAATGCAGTCAATTCCTCCTTGATCAATAATTTTGGCCATCGAATAATCGTATGCAGTTAGCATGGCGATTTTCTCTCCGTTGTGTTTCATTTCCTGAAGCACATGCGTAGTTACGCGTTTGGTATCGTTGTGTACAGACATAGTGTAAATGTACTATTTGCAGATAACTTGAAATGGAAAATTGATTCAATTGATTTTTCGAAAGGTAAGATTTACCCTTGGTTCTGAAATGCGTTTTCTTCTAGGAAGGCTATGTTCGAAATCTGTTTGCATGTTGCGCATGACCAAAAGAGAACCACTTTCAAGGGGAAAGGTCAAAGTTTCTTTCGTTTTCTTGTTCCGAATTTTAAAATCCCTTTCTGCTCCAAATGTGACTGAAGAGATCACCCTTTGATCAATCTCTGGTTCGTTGTCTCTATGCCAGCCCATGGCATCGTTGCCGTCACGGTAGTAGTTCGCTAAGCAGGCATTGAATTCGAATTTAGAATGTTGTTCTACACGGTGTTTCAATGAGCGTAAACGTGCTGAGAATGCCTGTTCGGGCCATTGGATAGAGGAGTAGGAGTAGGGTGGTCCGTACCATTGGGTCAACCTCGGCTCCAAGTGCACTTTACCAAAAACGCGAATGGAATTTTGTTGCCATTGGATTTCTGATGTCAATGACTGGAATTCCACATGGTCAAATGCAGATGGGAAGTAAATAAGCTGAGATGTCCCTTGTTCCAAGAGTGTATGGTGCATCATCTGATTACCATGAAAATGTAGGCCAGATAAATTATAAGGAGAAGTGCACCTTGCCAGCGAGAAACGATGTATTTAGAGCGCATGATAGGGAAGATGAGCAGGGCAATTCCTAACATCCACCAAATATCAAATTCCAGAATGGCGCCATCAACAGGGAGCGGACTGATCATTGATGTGATGCCAATGACAGACAAAATGTTGAAGATGTTAGAACCAACGAGGTTTCCAATAGACAGGTCGCCTTGATTTCGAAGGGCGGCAATTGAACTTGCAACAAGTTCAGGTATGCTGGTTCCAAAAGCTACAACCGTCACTCCGATGATGTAATCATTCACACCCAAATCAGAAGCAATGTTTCGCGCGCCAGAAATGAACCATTCAGAACCGAAATAAAGGCCAATACAACCCGCAATAATCAACGTGATTAGGAAAGCGTATCCTTTGCTTTGGTATTCCACCAAGTCTTCTACATCGCTCTCTAAGGCATCTTGTTGCTTCTTTTCTTTTCTTGAACGATAGATGAGTGAGCCAATAAACGCGAATAGTAAGCTCACCAAAATAGCACCCTCTATAAACGAAAGCTCTAAATCCCAGGCGAAGAACATGAAGATGAGTGAGGCCAAAACCATCAGCGGGGCATCAAATTTCAGAAGGCTTTTAGAGACGCCAACTGGATTGATTAATGCTGTAATACCAAGAACCAAAGAGATGTTTGCGATGTTAGATCCGATCACGTTTCCTACAGCCAATCCTGGATTCCCTTCCAGAGCAGCACGAACTGAGGCAAACAATTCTGGAGCTGATGTTCCGATGGAAACAACAGTAAGGCCTACCATCATTGGTGATATATTCGCTTTCAACGCCAACCCTGCAGCACCACGAACCAAGAGCTCACCTGCGGCTACAAGAAGAGCCAGTCCACCAAGTAGTAATAGAATATCCATGGGTTAGTCTTTCTTGAAGGTGTCTTCGGCTTCGTCTTTGACTTTTTTGACTTCGTCCTTGATGTCCTTTGTGGTATTCATTATTTCTCGTTGAATATCACCTGAGGCTTCTCTGAAAGTGCGGACGGCCTTTCCCATGGACTGAGCAAGACTAGGTATACCTTTCGCTCCGAAGAGAAGAAGGTAGATCACAAAGACGAAAATGATCTCAGTTGCTCCCATGGTGCAAAGGTAGCTATTTCAACTTCTCAATGCATGTGTTTAACCTTGTTTTCAATATCAATTCATGAACCGGTTTGCCTCAAAAGAGGAGCATAAAAAAAGAGGCCCCATCAGGAGCCTCTTTTAAGTATTGAAAAAGTCTAAGACTTATTTTTTCGTTGTCAATCCTTTTGAGAAGTCAAGAACAGAAGGAGTTGCGATGAAGATTGAAGAGTAGGTTCCTACAATAACTCCAACCATCAATGCGAATACAAATCCTTTGATGTTGTCTCCACCAAGAATAAAGATGGTGAAAAGTACTACGAAGGTAGAAAGTGATGTATTGATCGTACGACCAAGAGTGCTATTCAATGCTTCGTTAATTACTTCTTTCTCATCACGCTTTGTTCCATAAAGACCTAGGTACTCTCGGATACGGTCAAATACAACCACGGTGTCATTGATTGAGTAACCAATTACAGTCAAGATGGCTGCAATGAAGGCTTGATCAATCTCCATAGTAAACGGCATTACTTTCCAAAGGATAGAGAACAAAGCAAGTACAATGAGCACATCGTGCATCATCGCAATGAGCGCTCCAACTCCATATTGCCACTTACGGAAACGGAATACCAAGTACAAGAAGATCACCAACAATGAGAATATTGTAGCGTAGATCGCCCCGCGCTGGAAGTCGTCTGAAATGGTGTCATCAACTTTGTTGTAACGGTCAATTGTATATTCTACACCCGTCTTCTCAAGTCCAATTCTTAATGCTTCGTTGATTTTCACATCTACATCTGCATCATTCGAACTTATTAAGTAGTTCGTCTTGATACGCAGCGCAGCATTTGAGTCTTTCGTTTGAACAATCGGATTCGCTTTTGCACCATTGTCTTCAGTGAAGGCCACGGTGAGGTTATCACGAACTTCGTCAACATTCACAGGTGATGCGAATGTTACATCAACAGTAGTACCACCAGTAAAGTCAATTCCTTTGTTCAATCCGTTAATGCTCAAAGAAGCAATACCGGCAGCAACCACAATTGCAGAAACTACATAGAATGTCTTACGCTTTCCAACGAAATCAATCTTCGTGTTGGTAAACCAATTCTTTGTCAAGTTTGAAGAGAAAGAGATTGATTTCTTGTTCTCTAGTCGAGTGAAGAAGATCAAACGGGTTAAAACGATTGCAGAGAAGAGCGAAGTGAAGATACCGATGATCAGCGTCGTTGCAAATCCACGGATTGGTCCTGAACCGAATGTGAAAAGAACAATTGCAGTAAGCAAGGTTGTAATGTTCGCATCGATGATGGCAGAATAGGCTTTACCATATCCTTCTTTCACAGCAACACCCAGGGATTTTCCGTTTCGCATTTCCTCACGCACACGTTCAAAGATCAGTACGTTGGCATCAACCGCCATACCAATAGTTAACACGATACCTGCGATACCAGGAAGCGTAAGTGCTGCTTTCAAAGAAGCAAGTGCACCAATAAGGAAGAAAAGGTTAGCAATCAAAGCGATATCTGCTACAAGACCAGCGCCTCTGTAGTAGAAGATCATGTAGATCAAAATCACCATCAAAGCGATAATGAATGAGTACATACCCGCGTTAATATTGTCAGCACCAAGTTGAGCACCAACGCTCACTTCGTCAACAATGCGCGAAGGAGCAGGAAGAGAACCGGCCTTCAATAGGCTAGCCAAATCTTCAGCTTCTTGCAATTTCTCCTCAACAGTAGTTCCAGAACCGAAACTAATTTGTGAGCGTCCGTTTGTAATAGGAACACGCACACTAGGAGCAGAAACTACTTTCGCATCAAGCACAACACAAACAGGTCGTTGTCCGTCAGAAGAAGCTGCTTCGGTCATACGCGCCCATGCAGCTGTTCCTTCAGAATCCATTGTCATGTTAGAGACTACGTCTCCAAGTTCATCATAACCAACACTTGCGTCAACGATGTTACGTCCGTCAAGTTTTGCTTTCCCTTTTCCGCTGTCATCGCGAATAGCGTAAAGTGCAGAAACATTTCCTTGTGGACTAGACTCCCACATCAAGCGGAGGTTGGGCCCAAGTGCAGATGATACTTCATCACGCTTGAAAAGTGAATCAAGGTCATCAGTGTCTTTGTTCAAAGCATAACCAATGATTGAGCTCTTCTGCTGCACTTGTAGTTGCATCAAAGAGAACAATGGATTACGCAATTTCTGTTGCTCAGGAGAAAGACCAACCGCAGTATCAGCAGCCAATGAATCCATCTCTGGTGTGTACATCTCAGGGTGCATTGCACGTCCTAAAGCTGAATTTGCAGAAATAACATTTTGGAAGATTTCGTCGTTGTTATACGTTTCCCAAAACTCAAGATTCGCAGTAGCAATAAGCTGTTTACGAACACGATTAGGATCATCAACACCAGGTAGTTCAACCAAGATACGACCAGAGAAGGCCATCTTTTGAATGTTTGGTTGAGCAACACCGAATTGGTCAATACGCTTACGTATAATGTTCTCTGTGTTGTTGATAGCCGTTTCAGCTTCCGTTCTTAGAATGGCAATGATCTCATCATCCGTGCTTTTTGCAGGGAAAAGATCTTTGCTTTCCATGTTGTGGAAGATTCTCCAAAGCTCAACAGTTGATTCTTCTTCGGCCCACGCATTGCCGAAAAGGGTCACGTAGTCATCATTCGAGTTTCCTTGAGCTCTAATCGCCTTATCAATGGCTGATACGAAATCAGGGTTTTCAGAATTGTCACTTAGTGACTTGATTAGATCTGGGATCGAGACTTCTAAAGTCACGCTCATCCCTCCTCGAAGATCGAGTCCGAGGTTTAGCTCGTTTTCTTTTACTTCCTGGTAGGTGTGTCCGAAAATTGGATACACTTCAGCATTTGCTGAGTCACGAAGAAACTCACGTCTCTTCTCTTTGACCAAGCTTTCACGATCCTTCTCAGTATGGCTACCAGAAGTGATCATTGAGTCTGCTACGAAAGCTGCTTGTTTGTCGGCAGTTTTCTCATAGCTACTCGCAACCCAGTTGAATGAAAGGGTATACAAAGCTGCTATGGCTAACAGGATAGTAAAGAGCAATACAGCACTCTTGTTTTGCATGGTATTAATGGTTTAATTTTTGCGAGGCGCAAATATATGAATTCAGGGTGGTAATTACTATACCAATTATAAACGCATATTTTGATTCTTTTAACGCGCAAGTTCTTGGAGTCTTTTTACCTTTGAAGACATGAAAAGGTTTCTTCTTTTTTTCGCAGTAACAATCAGCGTTTCAACTTTCGCTCAAGATGGCTCATGGCAACTGGCTGTTTTGAAGTACAATGGTGGTGGAGATTGGTACGGAAACCCTACTTCTGTCCCGAACCTTGCTGCCTTTTGCAATGAGACCTTCGGTACAGCTATTCAAGAAGAAATTCCCTACGTAGAAGTTGGCTCACCTGACTTGTTCAACTATCCTTTCGTTCACTTGACCGGACATGGAAACGTGGTTTTTTCTTCTTCAGATTCAGAAAATCTTCGGAATTATTTAATCGCAGGCGGATTTTTGCACATCTCTGATAATTATGGGATGGACCAGTACATTCGCCAAGAATTGAAAAAAGTGTTTCCTGAATTCGATCTAGTAGAATTACCTTTTAGTCATCCTATTTATCACCAAGCATTCGATTTTCCTCAAGGTTTGCCTAAAGTGCATGAGCATGATAATACACCCCCTCAAGGATTGGGGATCTTTTACAAAGGAAGATTGGTTGTATTCTATGATTTCGAATGTGACCTCGGAGATGGATGGGAAGATTACGAAGTACACAAAGATCCAAAAGAGCTGCGCGAAAAAGCGCTTCAAATGGGGGCCAACCTAATTCAGTTCGCTTTGATGGGCGAAGAAGAAAAGTAACCTATACAGGGCAAGGAATTAATCCTATCAGTTTCAATAACCAGTTTCCTACTGCAAAGACGCCTGTAAGAATGTAGAGCTTGTAAGCTACTGACATGAATACAGAACGCTTTGTGATTCCTGATAAAACAGTCAGTGCTATTGCCATAAGTATAGGAAGTAATCCCGGCCAATAAAGAAAACATGCAAGGAGGTCTCCCTCAAGCAATGATAGGAAAGCACGTTGAAGGCCACATCCGGGGCAATCTAATCCTGTAGTAGATTTAAAGGTGCATTTAAGCATAGGCGAAAAAAAAGGGGCAAATAGCCCCCTTTCTAATGAATTGGCATATTAATATCCACCATTGCTCATTTCCTCCCATGGAAGGGAAGCTGCAGTAGCACCAAATATTACGAGTATTACTAGAATAGAGATGATGTAAATTGCGCTTAGAACAAGACCGATAATAGAACATATTCTACCTGCCTTTGAAAGTTTATATGAACTCTCAGTGTATTCTTCAGGTGTCTCAGCATACATCTTCTTGTCTTTATTTGCTAAGACAAGACCGATAATGCCACAAATAAGTCCTACTACTCCATAGAGACAAGTTCCTAAAATGGCAACAATTCCGAGTACGAGAGAGGCTACAGAGTTTGGTAAGGATCTTTGTCCTTCCATAGGTGTTTGATTTTCCATAAAGCTTTAGTGTTTTGGCATTAAGAAGATAAAAATAGAAATTCACACCACTTAATTCGACGTTTGCACAAAAAAGATTCCAATTTACCGTTTATTCTTCCACCAAATTTCACGCAAATTGGTGCTGTTTCCTTTCACCAATTTAGGATGAAGGTAATATGCCTCTCCAGAAACAACGACCTGTTTTTCAAGCAGGTTTCGATTTCGAAGAACCGTTACATTCATTATTTCGCCCTTCTCCATGTCAACAGTCGTATTCAGGAATTGATCAGCTTGAATACCATTGAAAGCTACCAACTCATCACCCATTGACAGGCCAGCCATTTCTGCAGGTGAGTCTGGCCACAGCGCATGAAGCTTGAATCCTGTTCCTTTCGTTAGCACTAAAGCCCCCGTTTGTTGCGTAAATCCTTTTGCATTTGTGAATTGCAATTCGAATCCTAATAGCTCTAATGCTCGCTCAAGGTGCGGCAGGTAATCAGCCGTGCCGTAAATCAAGTCTTCGAAGATCCATTCCAAATCTTTTCCAGCAATTTCAGCCACACAAGCTCTGTAGTCTGCTTCGGTATAACCAATTCCCTTTTTTCCGAATCGATCATTCATCAGCACCATTGCATCATCAAGTGATTTTCTACCACTGGTCAAATGCATAATTTCTACATCCGTCAAAAAGGCGCACAAACATCCTTCGGTATAAATGGAAACTTTTCTATGGGGGATTCCTAAGCTGTAGCCATCAAGCCAAGTGTCAAAACTGCTGTCTGCAACACTTAGGTTAAACCTTCCGGCATTGTGCAAATGACGCTTCAGCTGATCTTCGAGCGTAGCTAAATATTGTTCGGTTGAAAAAACACCTGAACGCTTTAGGTAAAGATCTCCGTAATAAGTGGTAACGCCTTCAGCCACATAACCCAGCCGACTGTAATTTTCTTTCGAGAAATCATAGGGCATCATCTCTTTCGGACGAATGCTCTTGATGTTCCAAGTGTGATAGAGCTCATGGCAAGAGATCCCGAGGAGTTCTTCATATCCAGCTTGGGTCTGAAGTCGCTCAGCCGGACCAATTGCAATAACGGTAGAGTTGTCATGCTCTACTCCATGCCTTGCTGCTTGGTCAGGAAATTGGAAAATGAAGTGGTAGTCTGTGCAAGGGATGCTTCCAAACCTGCTGACCTGAGAAATGGTAAAGGCTTTAAATTCATCAAGCAACCTCTTTTCGTCCAAATCATGCCTTCCCTGAATCCAAATGTGATAGGTCACTTGCGCGTATTCGTAGGTGCGGTGCCACAAGGTAGCGCTAGCAATAAACGGACTGTCCATTACTTGCTGAACATCTTTTGCCACTATCGTGTGTGCATCTTTTAGAGGAAGGCCACAAGCTATTTGATATTCCTTCGGCACATCTAAATGAATTTCATAACCTAAGTCTGGCTGCTCTTTGAGGTAGAGGAAACAGTTGACAGGATTCACATACATCTGCTCTTCGTCTATCCACGTAGAACCAGCGTTGAGTTCTGCAGCGTAATAGTTATAGCAGATGACAACCGTATGCGTTTTGATGTCAGAAACTTTCCACGTGTCTTTGTTGGTCTTTTCGAAAGGAAGTGCATTTCCATTGGTGTCAAAAGCAGCCCATTTCTGAATGTTCTTGGCGAAATTCCCTAGTTCATAGCGGCCTGGTCTCCAGGCTGGGAGGCAGAATTCCATGACCTCCGAAGAAACAGGGAAAGTAGCTTCGAAATCAATGTATTTGCGACTAGGTTGCTGATAAGAAAGGATATAACGAACAGGAACCATTAGTATGTGGTTTTGAATAATTCAAAAACAGGATCACCTGTAGTGGCATTTGGTTGGGTAATCTTCATGAGCATAGATACTGTTGGAGCAATGTCTCTAACTACTGTTCTTCTGGCTGTTTGTCCATGCTCAATGCCTGCTCCGAAGAAAATCAAAGGAACATGCGTGTCATAACTATAAGGTGAACCATGGGTCGTTCCCGTATAACCATTTGGAATCCAACCAACAGATGTGACTAGCACTACATGTCCGGAACGTTGGGGGTGAATGCCGCGTTGAATGGTGTTAAGCGGCAATTCTTCAAAATCTTGAGTTCTGAAGACGGAGGTAGGAAGTGCTGTGTAAACCTCTTCATGCTTCATGCAAACAGCAGCAATTTTTTCGCATGCAGAGTTCAAGTCAACCTTGCGGTCTTCCATCAATGCGGTATTTAAAAAGAACTGATCATTGGTGTAATTTAAAACCCATTCACCAATTCCATAGTTTTCCTTTAGCATGGCGTCAACATCATCAAGCATCACTTGTGGTTTCCAGTATCCTCCTTCAATTCCTAGCTTCTTCATGTACCCTGGGTTTTGAGCGCCACCATGATCAGCAGTCAAAAAGATCATGTATTCTCCTTCACCAATTTCATCATCTAAGAAATTTAGTAGACGCTCAATATCTGCATCAAGTCGCAAGTAACAGTCTTGGGTTTCTATGGCGGCGGGGCCAAATTGATGTCCAACATAATCAGTACTTGAAAAGCTCAAGGCCAACAAGTCAGTTGTGGCATCTGCCCCCATTTGTTCTGCTTTAATGGCTTCTATGGCGAAGTCAACAGAAAGCGTTGACCCATGAGGCGTTCCTTTTATGAGGTCGTATCTGTTTTCGGTAATGTCTGAAAAATCATAAGGGAATGCTGCGCGAAATTGTCCCTTGAAAGGCCCTTCGTACGGATTGTTATCTACTGTGCTTTCATTGTATGCAGAGGCGTCTTTTAATAAGTTCCAACCTTGAGAGACATACTTTTCTGAGAGTCCTTTAGCATTAAACCCTTGAACCCATTGAGGGAGGTTTTCCATGTAGTAGGAGCTTGTAGCCCAGTTTCCTTCGTCTCCCCCCATGTACCAATAGGCGGCCGTTGGCTTATGTCCTGCTGGAAGAATGGCCCCTCTGTCTTTCATTGAAATCCCAATAACTTTACTAGCAAAGTTATTGCTAAGCATGAGCTCATCTGAAATGGTGGAGGCTAACAATCTGTGAGGAGACATTTTGCCGCCTTTTGAATCAGTTCCTACTCCTTTGTATACCGTGTCTTTAACGCAATAGACCATTTCTCCATCACGCTTGTCATACCAGTCATTGGAAATGATTCCATGGAGCGCTGGAGTGGTACCGGTGAAGATTGATGCGTGTCCAGGACCTGTATAGGTTGGTGAATAATCGTAGTGATGATTTGCACATAAAAATCCTTCGGCCACCAGACGTTTGAAGCCTCCCTTTTCAAAATCATCCCAATAGCGGTAGAGGTAATCCATGCGCATTTGGTCAATGGTAATGCCTACAACCAGTTTTGGCTGATCCTTTTTAAGGTCGAAAGGAGCACCTATTCTGACTACTGTTCCAGGCGTGGCAGGAGGAGCAGGAGTTTCTATGACTTCTTGGGGTTTGCAGCTGATAAGAATCACTGCAAGGGCTAAAATTAGGATGCGCATCATGAAAGTGGATTTTTACAAAGGTAATAGCTCAATTCAAACTGAGAGTGGATTTCACAATTTCTTGATGATAAGAAATGCTACAATTAGACAAATTCCCACACTCACAAGTACGTTGAGAATCCCCATCATGGTGTGTCCGTTTTCAACCAACTTCACGGTATCAAGGGAAAAAGTTGAGAAGGTGCTGAAGCCGCCGCAAAATCCTGTTAATAGAAAGGCACTTACCCAAGCAGGCACATCAGCCTTTTGTGAGATAAGTACAATACCAAGGGCCATGATTGATGTGGCGAACACATTCGCTAAGAGCGTTCCAAGTGGGAAATGTTCAGTTGCCTTCGCTAACCAATGACCAAAGCCATAGCGAAGAATTGAACCGAGCCCCCCTCCAATAAATATTGCTGCTAGTTTAACCATGTAAATTTGGTTGAGGAATAATGTACCTGTGCAGCCTCATGACAATGTTTCCAATGAGAATCCCTATGACTGCTCCAACAAAAATGTCAGAAGGGTAGTGGACTCCCAAGTAAATTCTACTGTATGCTACCAGCGCAGCCCAGAAGAAGATCCATCTGAGTTTTCGCGCTTTGTCTAAAAGCAGAAAAAGGGTGGTTGCAATGGCAAAAAAGGTAGTGCTATGGCCTGAAATAAAACTGTACTTTCCTCCTCGGTATTCCTTTCCAGAGAAGTCTGTTACAGTTTGTACTTTTGGACCCAGATCAGTATGATGCGTGGGTCTGTAACGCTTAATTTGATGTTTAAAACCCCATGTAGCAACGAAGTCTGCCATTCCCACAGCTAAAAGAACTGCAAGAACACCAATGATTGCTCCTTTATTCGTTTTGAATTTTCGTTTCAATAGAACTACGAAGAAAACAAAGAGGGGTAACCAAAAATAGGTTTGCGAAATTAGCCACATCACCCTGTCTAAGGAGTCTAAGCGAAGGCCATTCAAAAATAGGAAGAGCTCTTGGTCCCAACCTTCTAGCGTTTCAAACATAGTTAGTCAGCATAGATACGTTCGATAATCTGTGCGTATTTTGCTAGGATAGGCTTACGTTTTAGCGAAAGTTTTGGCGTCAGTTCGCCTCCTTCAACCGTGAATGGAGTTACCAGGAACTCACAACGTTTTACCCTTTCCCATGGCCCAAAGCGCTCCATGGATTTTTCAATGTCTTTTTCAACCCGCTGAGTAAATTCTGGAATGTTAATCACTTCCTCCTGATTTGTAACAGTTATGTTGTGCCTTCTGCACCATTCAACTGCTGCTGGTAAAGAAACCACAATAAGCGCACTCGGATGCTTTCGTCCTTCCCCAATAACCATGCATGTATCAACGAAGATGGATTCTTTTAAGGCGTTTTCTACCAATTGTGGAGCAACGTATTTACCGCCTGATGTTTTGAACATCTCTTTCTTTCGATCTGTGATTCTCAAGAAGCCATCACTTTCAATAACACCAATGTCTCCTGTGTGAAACCATCCACCTTTCAGCACTTCTTTGGTTTTCTCTTCGTCTTTGTAGTACCCCATCATTACGTTGGGCCCTTTACACAAGATCTCACCGTCTTCAGCAATCTTAACTTCTACCTCGTCCAAAGGTTTTCCTACCGAACCAATCTTGATCATGCCTTTAGAGTTGGTTGTATTCACAGATATTACGGGAGATGTTTCAGTCAATCCATATCCTTCTAGAACTGAAATTCCTGCACCATTGAAGAACCTGGCAAGTCTTGGTTGAAGTGCTGCGCTGCCAGAAGATACTGCTCTAATGTTGGTCATTCCTAAGGCTGCCTTCACTTTTGAGAAGACCAGTTTTCTAGCAATCTTTAATTTGAACTCATAGAAAGCTCCATTTTGCTCTTCGGGCTCCCATTTCAAAGCAAGTCCCACTGCCCAACTAAAAAGTGCAGTTTTTATTCCACCTGCTTCTTGTCCTTTGGTCACAATTCCATCATAGAATTTTTCAAGGAGCCTAGGCACGGCGCTGAATTTATGTGGATTTGAATAGTTTAAGTCCTCCTTAATGGTTTCTAAACTTTCAGCGCAATAGATGGTAGCACCTTTATAAATGTACATGTAGTGGAGCATGCGCTCATAAATGTGACAGATAGGTAAGAAGCTCAAAACCCTTAAATCTGTACCGCCTTTCATTGGTAATCTTGTGGTAGCGCTAATTGCGTTGCTAGCAATGTTTTTGTGCGAGAGCATCACACCTTTAGGAAGACCGGTTGTACCAGAAGTATATATAAGTGTGGCTAAGTCATCTTCTTTGACCTTTTCAGAGAGCGCTTTTACTTCAGCATCATCACCTTCTTTTCCAAGATCAAGCAATTCTTGCCAATTTCTAGCTCCACTAACAGGCTCAAAAGTGAACACATGTTGCAAAGAAGGAACTTGGGCTTTTACATTTTGAACTTTCTTGTACAGCTCTTCATTTGAAACAATGCACACTTTTGCTTCGGCATGATTGAAAATATAATCATAATCATTTTCGGTCATGGTAGGATAAACAGGAACATCTATGGCGCCAATTTGGAGAATCCCCGCATCGCAAATATTCCATTCCAGTCTGTTGTTATGAGAAATGAGCACTATTTTATCTCCGGGTTGAATGCCTAGTTTTAGTAGGCCTTTAGAAATGAGGTTCATCTTATCGACGAATTCCTGTGTGCTGATTGTTTTCCATTCACCCAGCAGTTTGGAAGACATCATTTCTGCCTTCGGGTTTTTCTCAAGCTGGTAGTAAGGAAAATCAAATAATCTAGATGGCTCTCTCATGGTTACTTATTTCGCAGGTGTAAGATAATTTTTCTGCTGGAAAAGTTGTCAGAATTTTGTCACAGAAGAAAGATTAATGATCAAATTAGCTTCTCACCGCAGAACTTACAGAAAATAGCATCATTAGAATGTCCTTCTCTTGAACAAGAATCACAACTTTGTGTATTGGTGAAATTACTCTCAGCTTTCGCCAATTCATTTCCTACAATTCCAGTAGGAACGGCTAAAATTGAATATCCTAAGATCATTATAATGGATGCTAGAAATTGACCGAAAGGAGATTGTGGAGCAATATCCCCATAGCCAACGGTGGTAAGTGTTACAACGGCCCAGTAGATGCTTCTTGGGATCGAAGTGAAGCCTGCTGCTGCATCTTCAATGATGTACATGAAGGTGCCAAGTATAACGACCAAGCTCAGAACAGTAATCAAAAAGACAAATACTTTTCGTCTGCTTGCGCGAAGTGCTGCTGCTAAAACCCGCGCTTCATCTATAAATTTAATCAACTTAAGCACTCTGAAAATGCGCAGAAGACGAAGGATTCTAACCACCATTAATGAACCTGTTCCGGCAACAAAAAGAGTCAAAAATGTAGGGAGAATAGATAATAAATCAACCACCCCAAAGAAGGAAGTAGCATATTTTAATGGCTTTTTGATTGATAAAAGGCGGGCAATGTATTCGATTGTAAATAAGCCTGTGAAGGCCCATTCCGCAATATTCAACTCTCTTCCCCATTCGTCATGGATAGATTGAACGCTCTCAAGCATAACGGCCAACACGCTCAGCACAATTGCAGCCAGCAACATAATGTCGAATCGTTTCCCTAAGGGTGTATCTGCTTCGAAGATGACCTCGTGCAGTTTAGCCCTCCAGTTTTGCGGAAGAGGAGGTTCGTTATTTGTTGGTTTGGAAGGTGTCATTTCAACCGCAATGTCGCATTTTTAAAAATCACTAACTTTAAAAATCTGATTGCGATCAATAATTTAAGTTGAAATACGAGTAAATAGCCTCAAATACGGACTACTAAAATACTGAACTGATTTATGAAAACTCTATTAACACTCTTATTCGCGCTTTTGACTGGTTCTATAGTCACAGCTCAACAAACAAACATGATGGGTTGCGCTCATGATCTGGTGTTAAGCAAAATGGCAGCGGCCAATCCTGAATACCAAGACCATTGTCAAGCGCAACATGAATACGCCATCAAAGGAAGTAAAAAGCAGAGCCAAGAAAGGGCAGCAGTGGTTTATCAAATCCCTGTGGTCTTTCACATTGTTCACAATCCTGACTTTCCAGAACAAAATGTCTCTGATGAAGTCATTCAACGTCAAATTGAAATTTTGAATGAAGATTTCAGAAGATTGAACCCAAACGCAGTTGATACAAGAGAAGAGTTTCTTCCCGTTGCTGCAGATTGTGAAGTGGAGTTTTACCTCGCCGAACTTGATAATTGGGGCAATCCAACAAACGGGATTGACCGTGTAGAAACGGAAGAGCCCTATTTCTTTTTCGATATTTTTTCAACTGAAATTACCCTTGATGCAGTCAAGTTCACTGCCCAAGGTGGTGTAGATGCATGGAATCAAGACGAATTTCTGAACATTTGGATATGCAATATATACGCAGGTGAGTTCGCTCAGCTTTTCGGATTTGCATATCCTCCAGAAGGTGCAGCAAATTGGGAAGGATTAATTGGTGATATTCCTGAAGGAACAGAGGGTGTGGTTGTAAACTATACCGTGGTTGGTGATAACAATCCGCAAGCAAATGATGACAACTTCCTAGGCAACGATGGAGGAAGAGTTCTTACCCACGAAGTAGGACACTACCTTGGCCTTCGTCATACATGGGGAGATGGTTTCATTGATGGATGTGGTGTAGATGATGGCATGGCTGATACACCCAACATAGCCGTTAGCAACGGGTATACGTGTACATTTGGTGAGAATTCATGTGACGAAGGCGAAGAAGATTTGCCAGATATGTCTGAGAATTACATGGATTACAACCAAGACGATTGTGTAAACGTGTTCACAAATGACCAAGTAAACATGATGCGTTTTAACTTAGAGGAATTCAGGCCTGAACTTATTGACGGTGTTTTTGTAAGCGTAAACGAAGCTATTCTTCCAGAAATTCAAGTTTATCCAAACCCAGCAAGCAATCTCGTTCGGATCAATGCTGATAGAAAGATGAATGTTACATTTCATGATATCACAGGTCGAATCATAGAAACCATCACGTTGAACTTAGGTGTGAATGAATTGAATGTGCAAGCTTTTGAAGCAGGTGTCTATCTAATTCAGACCGAAGAAGGAATGTTGTTAGAGCGTTTGGTAATTCAATAAACAGCCCATAGATTCGGATCGTGTTTCGTACTTTTACGCTCGAATCAACCCTGAAAAATGAAGAACATAACCGTAATTGGAGCTGGAACAATGGGCAACGGTATTGCACATGTTTTCGCACAAAGTGGATATCAAGTAAGTCTTGTAGATATTTCTCAAACATCGCTTGATAAGGCAATAGCAACCATTGGAAAAAACCTTGATCGTTTGATCAAGAAGGATCGCATCACTGAAGCTGAGAAATTAGAAACACTCGGCAATATTGCAACTTCAGTAAGCTTGGCAGAGGTTGCGCCTTCGTCAGATTTGATTGTGGAGGCGGCCACTGAAAATGTTGATTTGAAGCTGCGTATCTTTAAAGAGATGGATGCTCATGCTCCTGAGAATTGCATCCTTGCTACCAACACGTCTTCAATTTCAATCACAAAAATAGCTGCCGTAACAAGTAGACCTGATAAGGTGATTGGAATGCACTTCATGAATCCTGTTCCAATCATGAAATTAGTTGAGGTGATTCGTGGCTATGCTACTTCTGATGAGGTAACTGCTTTGATCATGGATCTCAGTAAGAAACTCGGTAAAGTGCCTGTTGAGGTAAATGACTATCCTGGTTTTGTTGCCAACAGAATTTTAATGCCAATGATCAATGAAGCCATCATTACGCTCCATGAAGGTGTTGCAGGAGTGGAAGAGATTGATACGGTTATGAAGCTCGGAATGGCTCACCCGATGGGGCCCTTGCAATTGGCAGATTTCATTGGGCTAGACGTTTGTTTGAGCATTATGAATGTGCTTTCTGACGGATTTGGAAACCCGAAATATGCACCTTGTCCGTTACTCGTGAACATGGTAATGGCGGGTAAATTTGGAATTAAGAGTGGTGAAGGATTCTATTCTTGGACCCATGGTACAAAGGACCTTGTGGTAGCAGATAACTTTAAAAAATAAGCTGAAAACTAATCAGCTGAAAGAAGGGCATCCAAACGGGTGCCCTTCTTTGATTTGTAAAAAATGATGAATTATTGCTTCAAATGAGACCGTTGTAATTCTACCGATTCATACCTTGAGATATGAATCGAATGATCCTACTCCTCGCCTTGTTTAGCAGCTTCAATGCTTCGGCCCAATTGACGGGTATTGTCTTTAGCCAAGAAACGGGAGCGCCTTTGCCATTTGCAACGGTGTTCCTCGAAAGCACAAACAAAGGGTCCATATCCAATGAAGATGGTCTATTCAGACTCAACTGTCCCGCTTCCTTCCCTGACACCCTTCAAATAGCCTTCATTGGCTTTGAAGCGATGCGAATAACGTTGGTAGAATGCATTGATGAACCCTTAGTGATCAACTTAGTGCCTGCATTTGTAGAAGTACCAATCGTTGTTATTTCTGGAAAGAAAGGAACAGCTCCTCAACGTGAAATGAGGCTGCTGAAGAAGTGGCAAGACTTGCGCGGTAATTGGGACTCAAAAGTATACCTATCGTTTACCTCTGAAGAAGACTCAATTCCTGTAGAGGCTGTGGAAGCCTGTTTTAATGGCTCTTTTTATGGTAACACTATTTTAGATCTCGCTTTGAAAGGGGGAAGATTAGGGGTGCATTCTGACCCGAATTATCGATTTGTGAATCTTAATACCACAGATGTCCTCCTGAAATTTTCGCTCAAACCGGAGGCGAATGCACCTATTCCTCATCCCGCAGTACAACGCAAAAAAGAATGGAAATCAAAGTATGTTTGGGACCTAATAGCACAGACAGTTGAGCGCGGAGATACCCTGCGTAGGTGGGTTCTACACCCCAAGTTTCCTGAGCTTTCTTCTTGTGAAATTGTCTTCAATATCAATGATAATAAAGTGTGTTCATATGCCATTCGAACTCAGAATACATTGCCTAGACTACTCAAGCCTGTAGTAGATAGTGATGAGATTTCATCACTAGACTTAAGAATGGAATGGCAATTTAGTCCTGTAGACCAGCGCATTCAGTTGCTCCGTTTTGAATACCTAATGGGGTACAAGAACAACATACGGAAGCGGGAGTTGAGCGTCTCGGGAATATTGCATGCTTATGATCATGAAGAATTATTCCCCGAAGTACTCTACTCTGGCATTCGCATGACATCAGATTATGAACGCTTGTTGGTGTGGTCTTTCGATTCTGAATTCTGGGCACAACAAGACATTGTTCCGACGTCAAAAAAGTCTGAAGCGCATCAAGTGTTTTTTCAATCGCACGGACATCTGACAAACATCGAGCAGTTGGGCGCACTTGAGTTTCCTGTCTTTAGATGTGAGCCTGGTGAAATCAATTGGAACCACTTAAAAGGAGCAAAGAGAATTTATTCGGCCAAGTTAAATGATAGCTATTATGGAAGCCGCGTAAGCAACGCAAGCAGGTATGCGCTTACCTGTGATTGGTTCTTGAATCCTTGGTATGACGGAGATACATGCAGGGTAGAACAAGCGGTGATTTTTGATGGAAGAAACTCCTGGTATGAGCTTGATCATGATTCTTTAGCGCTTGAATTTGTGAATACCTATGTTTCGCTGGTTCAAGTGGAACAGGCCCGTCTGGTGAAAGGAATTCAAGAGCAAAAAATTGCTTGTCAAGAAAGGAAGTTGAAACCGGCGTGGTCAGATGCCAGGGCGAAAAGCAAGATGCGCATTAAACGTTTCCTGCGCGAAGTAGATCGTGGTGAAAACACCGATGCTTTTTTGAAGTGGCAGGGCATGATTAGGGAGGAACGGAAATCATTGAATTTGGAGGGATGATGGTTAACCTGTGCTAACTTTGCACCGTGCAACGCAAAATTATCCACATTGATATGGATGCCTTTTTCGCCTCAGTAGAGCAAAGAGATAATCCTGATCTACGCGGTAAACCCATCGCCGTGGGTGGGTCGCGCTCTAGAGGTGTTGTTGCCGCGGCGAGCTATGAAGCAAGAAAATACGGAGTGAAATCTGCCATGCCTTCTTCACTAGCTGCGCGAAAATGTCCTCAACTCATTTTTGTTCGGCCCAGATTTGATGCATACAAAGCGGTGTCGAATCAAATTCGAGCCATCTTTTTTGATTACACAGATTTGGTGGAGCCGCTTTCGTTAGACGAAGCATTCTTAGACGTAACGCAAAACAAAAAGAACTTTCCATCAGCTTCTTTAATCGCTCAAGAAATCAGAATTCGAATCTACCAAGAGCTCAATCTAACTGCCTCTGCGGGTGTTTCAGTGAACAAATTCTTAGCGAAAGTGGCCTCTGACGAAAACAAACCGAATGGCCAGTGCTTAATTGCGCCAGATCAGATAGATGATTTTTCAGCCAAGCTCGAGATTAATAAATTCTTTGGAATTGGTAAAGTGACATCTGAACGTTTGAAGCGAATGGGGATCCATACCGGGTATGACTTGAGAAGGTTTTCGCGTCCTGCACTGGTGCAAATATTTGGTAAGTCAGGCGCCTATTACTACAACATCTGTAGAGGAATAGATGAGCGTCCAGTGAAGCCAGATCGTGTTCGAAGGTCTGTAGGAGCAGAGCGCACCTTTAATGAAGACTTGGGAGACCTGATGCAACAAGAATCAGCATTGCTTGAAATTGCAGAAGAGGTTTCAAGAAGACTGAAATCAGGAGAATACAAGGGAAAAACAGTCTCGGTAAAACTCCGCTACTCAGATTTTTCAACCTTTACGAGAAGTAAATCATTTCATGAGTACACTGATGATTTAGATGACATAGCCGCCACTGCCATTGGGTTATTGAATGAACACCCAAGAGAACAACCTCTCCGATTGTTGGGGATATCAGTCTCCAATTTGAATGTGCGTGACGAAATCCAAAAAGGACAAATGACCATCAGTTTCTAGTGTATCTTGCGCCAGCTATGGAAACCATTCTAATTAAAGTAGACGCAATAAAACCTCAAAAGAAACTCATCAAAAAGGCGGCAGCGCTTATTTTGAAGGGCGAAGTTGTAGCTTTCCCTACTGAGACCGTCTATGGTTTGGGAGCAATGGGAATGGACGCAAGTTGTGCATCGAAAATCTACGAAGCAAAAGGTCGACCTTCTGACAACCCTTTGATTCTCCACATCAGTGACCTGCAACAAATTCATACACTTGCGAATGGAATCCCTTTGGAGGCTTTGCTGCTGGCAGATGCTTTTTGGCCAGGTCCGTTGACCTTAGTTCTTGTAAAAAAAGCGCAAGTTCCAAACTCAACCACTGGCGGATTGGATACCGTAGCGGTTCGCATGCCAGACCACCCTGTGGCGTTAGCATTAATTGAAGCTGTGGGAGAACCTCTTGCTGCCCCAAGCGCCAACACCAGCGGAAGACCAAGTCCTACCGCTGCCAGTCATGTCATGCATGACCTTGAAGGTAAAATTGCGGCCATTCTAGACGGAGGTTCAACTTCTGTTGGGATTGAGTCTACCGTGGTTGATTTTGCACATGGATTTCCAACCATCTTGAGGAAAGGAGGAATCACAAAAAAGCAGCTTCAAAGTGTGCTTCCAAACATTGAAGATGCTGCGGTTGATCATGCGCACCATTCTCCAGGAACCCGCTATAAGCATTACAGTCCATCTGCACGTCTGACCATCTTACCTCTAGATGGGGCACCGCTGCTTAATCTGTTAAGAAAAGAACTCAACGCAGGGAATAAGATTGGTTGGATCGGCCCGGGTTGTCCTGATCCAGATAACATGATTTGGAAGTATCTGCCCAATGAAGCAGAAGCTTATGCGAAGGCATTTTTTGGTCTGTTACGAGAACTAGATGACCTCAAAGTTGATCACATAGTTGTTGAGCCAATTGAGGAAGAAGGTCTCGGAGAAGCTGTAATGGATCGAATGCGAAAGGCTGCAGGAGTTTAATTTAACTTAGCCAATTCAGCTTGTACAAATTCAGCTAAATCTGCTATAGACGCTTCTGAGAAATCAAAACTTACACCTGCGGTTTCATAAATTTCACCTACAGACTTAGTATAACCCAACGTTAAAGCTGCTTTGAATTTCACGAGTGCTTCAGAAGGATTTGTCTTGTAGTTTCGCCATACAGCAATAGCTCCCAGTTGTGCCATTCCATATTCGATGTAGTAAAATGGTACTTCAAAAATGTGCAGTTGCTTGTGCCAGCGGTTTGCTCTTCCATCTTCCAGTCCAGACCAGTCAATCTCCTCAAAACCAAAACGTGTTTCAAGTTCTTCCCAAGCTTCTTTTCGTTCTACTGAAGTGTGGGTTGGGTTGGTGTAAATCCAATGCTGGAATGCATCTACCATCGCAATCCAAGGAAGCATTGACAAAGTGTCTTCGAGCTGCTCACGTTTTGCGCGTTTCAAATCGGCTTCATTGTCATAAAACAAATGCCATTGATCCATTGAAATCAGCTCCATACTCATTGAGGCAAGTTCAGCTACTTCAGACGGACAACCTTTGAATGACGTAAGTTCAAGATCATGGGTTAGAACGCTGTGAATGGCATGTCCACCCTCATGCATCATGGTCACCAAATCTCGTGGTGTACCTACTGCATTCATGAAAATAAATGGAACTCCAGATTCATATAGAGGGTAATTGTACCCGCCAGGAGCTTTGCCTTTCTTTGATTCAAGATCAAGGTATTTCAGCTGTTTCATGGTTGAAAGCACTTCACCGAAGAAAGGATCAATGTTTCCAAAAGCCTCTATGCTTTTTGAGATAAGGCTATCTGAACCTTCAAAGGGCTTCAGCGCTTTTCTCCCCTCAGGATCTACACTGAGATCCCACGGACGTAATTTTGAAAGCCCCATGTTCTTCGCTCTGCACTGAACGATGGTTCTTGAAATTGGCATCATGGCCTTTTCAATGCTCTTGTGAAAATTGAAACAATCTTCTGGAGTGTAGTCAAACCGTCCCATTGCCGCGAATTTAAAATCGCGGAAATTTTTAAAATCAGCATTCAATGCTACTTGATGACGAAGGTTAACCATCTGCGTGAACAGTTCATCAAACGCATCTTTCTTTTCTAGTCGAGTTGACGCCATCATTCGAAAGACGTTCTCACGAAGTTCGCGGTCAGTGTCTTGTAGTTTCGCCCCTGCTTGTTGCATGGTAATCGTTTCCCCATCTAACTCAATTTGCATACTTCCACTCAATGCACTGTATTTTTGTGAAAGCTCTTGCAATTGGGTGTTCAGTCCAATATTTGCTTCGCGAAAAAGTTGAATATCATTGTTGATGCCTCTTAAGTATATGCGGTAAGCATCACCACTCAATTCATCAACGCCAGCAGCATTGACTAGTTTTTTATTCAAAGCATCACCAATGGCGGCAAGATGAGGTTGAATCTCAGTAACGAATGTTTTGTAGCGTGCAGCTATTTCCTCATCAGTAGTGTCAATCGTCATTCGAATGTACCTCCAGGCTCCATCTTCTTCAATCACGGCCTCTAATTCACTCAACTCTTTGAGCCAATTTTTAAGATCAGTTGAAGACAGAATTGGACGCTCTTGCAAATCTTTGAAAAACGGGGCTAAGTCTTCCCATTTTTCAATCGTAAGATTTTGCGGAACGAAGGTTCGAGGTGCGCGTTGAACTACAGTCATTGATTATGCTTCTTTTTCAGATTCCTCTGCTTTGTCTTCTGCTTTGAGATCTTCTTTTACTTCCTCTTCTTTTACGTCCTCTTCAGGCTGAACTTCGAACTGACCTGAAGCCAGCAACAAGTTGTACCATTGATAAAGCTTTTTCAAATCTGAATCATAGACCCGTTCGTGATCCAAATCAGAAAGGATTTTGGAAATACCTTCGCGAAGCTTTGAAGGATCATCTTTGTGACTAAGCCCTTCTTTTCCGTCATTGTCTTCGAACATTTTGTCAAAGACCAAAGTTAGAGGAACATCTTCTTCAAAAGTGAAGATGGCAATGTCTTCCAATGCACTGATTTTACTAGATGCCGAGATGGGCACTTTCTTTCCTTCACTGATACTTTCAACAATTAGTCTAGAACCTGAATTGCTAATGAGTTTGTAAAGACCTGGTTTGCCATTGATGGCAAGAATATTTTTCAATTCCATTCGTAAGCTGGTTTAGAGAGCGCGAATTTAAGGGATTGCAGTGGCTAAATCCACTTCTTAAGTGGGGAATTCTGGTAATGCCGACAAGTAAACGGGTTTTCCCTCTTTATTCTTGCCTATAATGAAGTGCTGAATGCCATTTGATATCATGACATTTGGGACGTTCAGCGTACTGTTGTATGCCACTGCTTGGTTCAGTGTTTTTTGACCCAGTTTAATCTCTGGAGCTTTACATTCCACCAGTAAAAAGGGCTTTTGATCTTTTGAATAGACCACAATGTCAGCCCTTCTCCGCATGTCGTTGACCTTCAGATGTTGTTCTATTCCAATAAGTCCACTAGGATAACCGTTGCTAATAAGGTACATTACCAAATGTTGGCGTACCCATTCTTCAGGGGTACACACTAACCATTTACGCCGAACCTCATCAAAAATTTGTGTTTGAGTTTCAGTGCCCTTAAGTTTGAACGCGTATGGAGGTAAGTTCAATTCCTGCACGCCCAAATGTACATCACACAACCGAAATTAGAAGTATATGGATACGAAGAGTGACATTGTAGCGAATTGGCTACCACGCTATACTGGTGTTGAACTGGCTGATTTTGGTGAGTATATCTTGCTGACCAATTTCCAAAATTACGTAGTTAAATTTGCAGAGTGGAAGAACGTAGAAGTGGACGGGGTAGGGAAGTCTATGCGCAGCGCAACAGCAGACAACATTACCATTATTAACTTTGGAATGGGAAGCGCAAATGCAGCAACCATCATGGATTTACTTTCTGCAATTCATCCCAAGGCCGCCCTCTTTTTGGGGAAATGTGGCGGATTAAAAAGGAAGAATAAATTGGGAGACATTATTGTTCCCATCGCGGGTATTCGCGGTGAGGGCGCTTCGAATGATTATTTCCCACCTGAAGTCCCTGCTTTGCCGAGTTTTGCTTTGCTTCGTGCTATGAGTTCGACCATTCGGGATCATAAAATTGACTACTGGACGGGAACAGTATATACTACGAATAGACGAGTTTGGGAGCATGACCTGGAGTTCAAGGAATACCTGCGCAAGTTGCGTGCAATGGCCATAGACATGGAGACAGCTACACTCTTTTCGGTTGGTTTCGCCAATAAGATCCCCGTTGGAGCGATGTTACTTGTGAGTGACCAACCAATGGTGCCAGATGGAGTTAAAACTGAAGAAAGTGATGAAAAAATCACACGTAATTTCGTTGATTTGCATCTCCAAATAGGAATCAAGGCGTTGGAAGAACTTCAAAACGAAGGAAGGTCCATCCGTCACCTGAGATGGGATTGATAACAGATGGCTAAGAAAACAACAACAACTATCGGATTTGTAGAGCTAAGAAACCGATTGAGAAATCGTGATTTCGGAGCAATTTATCTGCTCCAAGGGGAAGAGGCTTGGTTCATTGATAAATTGGTTGAAGACTTTGAGAATTTCGTCCTAGAAGAACACGAGCGCGATTTCAATTTAACCACTATGTATGGGTTGGATACCTCTTTTGATCAGATTGTTTCTGCAGCCCAACGTTTCCCTATGATGGCAGAAAAACAGCTGATTATAGTCAAAGAAGCACAAGATTTAGAAGGGTGGAGAAGAGAGGAAGAAAGGGAGTATTTAATGAAGTACCTTCAGTCTCCACAAACAACAACGGTACTCGTTTTCGCGCACAAGTACAAGAAAGTGCCGGGGAATACCCTTCTTTACAAAGAGTTTAAGAAGCATGGGATGATCTTCGATTCAGAAAAGCTTTCTGATCGTGATATGCCTGGCTGGATTGTTTCTAGAGCGAAAGACCTGAACATAAAACTAGCCAGTTCTTCGGCGCAGCTCATTGCTGAATATCTAGGAAGTGCCTTGACTAAAGTTGAGCTTGCCCTAGAGAAATTGGAATTCACAGTAGGCAGTGAAACAGAAATTCTTCCTGAACACATTGAGAAGTACATAGGAATAAGCAAAGAATACAACGTCTTTGAGTTCCAACGTGCCATTTGCATCAAAGATTTTAAGCGGGTGGCAATGATCATTAAATATTACCAAGCCAATCCGAAAGAAAACAATGCGAACATGATTGTGGGATTCCTCTTTTCATTCCTAGCTAAATTACTGGTGTACCATGAAACGCCAGACAAGAGCTATCAGGGCTTGACAGCTGCAATTGGGTATGGAGGACATTCAGAGTACAAGGCGGCAGGAGCGAATTACACTGTTCAAAAAGTCATCCAAGCAATTTCAGATTTGCGTGGAATAGACCAACGCCTAAAAGGAGTTACAACGTCAACTGCGAGCGATAGCGATCAACTTCGTGAGTTTGTTTTTGGGTTTATGAACTGAAAGAGTCCTAAGTTTACACCATGAACCTGCAAAATGACCTGCTTCTTCGCGCTGCAAGAGGCGAATATGTTGAACGTCCGCCAGTTTGGTTGATGAGACAAGCCGGAAGAATTCTTCCAGAATACCGTGCTGTTCGAGCTAAATTGAGTGGATTTGTTGAATTGGTGCAAACTCCAGAAAAAGCCTGCGAGGTGACCATTCAACCCGTTGAGCTCCTCGGGGTAGATGCGGCTATTATTTTTTCTGATATTTTAGTGGTGCCAGAAGCCATGGGTTTACCTTATGAACTCATTGAAAAGCAAGGGCCTTTTTTTCCGAAAACCATTCAGTCAAAAAGAGATCTTGATCAATTGCATGCGGTTGAATCAGAAGAACATCTGAAGTATGTTTTGGATGCCATTCGGTTGACGAAACATGAGCTGAATGGCAGAGTTCCTTTGATTGGATTTGCTGGTGCCCCTTGGACCATTTTCTGCTACATGATTGAAGGCAAAGGAACAAAAGCATGGGCTGGCGCTCGCCGCATGCTATGGGAAGAGCCTGAAATGGCACGGACCTTGCTAACAATGATAACAGATGCGACCATAGATTACCTCAAAGCACAAGTAAACGCTGGAGTAGACTTGGTTCAAGTATTCGATAGTTGGGCAGGTGTGCTGAGCAAAGATTTGTATCTGAAATTTGCAATGCCATGCATGAAAAGAATCTGTGATGCCATCAATGACGTGCCTGTAACGGTATTCGCGAAAGGCGGAAATCACTTCCTAAAGGAATTGTCAGAACTCTCATGTGAAAGCATAGGGTTAGACTGGAATATAGAACCAGAATTGGCGCGTCAAATTGTTGGTCCGAATAAAACACTTCAAGGAAACTTAGATACCAGTGTTTTGTACGGTTCGCATGAAGATATTAAGAAACATACAAAAGAGATGCTTCGCCGTTTTGGAGGCCAGCGCCATATTGCTAACTTAGGCCACGGCGTTTACCCGGATGTAGATCCAGAAAAAGTTAAAACGTTTATTGAAACCGTAAAAGAATGGAAATGAATACCAAGCAACTAATCTTAATGCTCTTCTTCGCATTTGCAGGAACCTTTGTGTTTGCTCAAGATGAAGATGAAGAAGCAAGTGATAACCTCGTTCCGAATGGGGATTTTGAGAAGGCAGAAACACGCACCTTGAAAAATCTAGGAATGATGCAGGACCTCTGTGAGAACTGGTACAACGCCACTAAAGCTCCTTGTGACCTCTTCTCTGAAGGCTTGAAGTCTGACAAAGTAAGTATCCCTGATAACCTTATGGGTTCTCAAGAATCCGCTTCAGGCGCTTTGTATGCAGGGTTTCGCGCTTACTCAAAAGATACTAAAATGAGTCGTTCATACCTCGGTGTTGAGCTAACTGAGCAAATGGAAAAAAACCAGATGTATTGTGTTGAGTTTAAAGTAAGCCTCTCTGACCTGTCAAAATATGGGACTAACTATATAGGCGCTGTTTTCTCTGATCGAAAAGTGATTCAACCAAACACCGGTGCAATGGTGAAAGACTTGAATGCAATAGATGTGAAACACAAAAGCAACAAGCCCATGTTGATGATGGACGGTTGGGAAACTATTTGTGGAACTTACATTGCCACAGGAGAAGAGGAATATATGATGATTGGTTGTTTTGGAAGTGATTCAAAACTTCAAACCGAAAAAATGAAGCGTCCTCGCGGTGTAACAGGTTCTCAAAGTTATGATGCCTATTACTTTATTGATGATGTGAATGTATCCCCAATCAAAGCAAAATCTCAATGTGCTTGTGACCCCTCAGCATCGCAAGAGCCAGATCTAATTTACGGACAGTCTACTGTTGTGGGACCAAGCATGTCTTCAGATGATATTGTTAGTGTTTCAGCAGTATACTATGCTTCTCAGAAGAAAAACATTACTGGAGCAGGACAGTCTACTTTGAAAGAGATTGTGCGCATCATGAATGAAAATCCGACTTGGAAAATGGAGGTGATTGGTCACTGCGACAATGACGAGTTTGATGAAGAAAAAATTAATCCACGTTATAGAGATATGGGACAACAGCGTGCTGATCAATTGGTGACTTACCTGGCATCACAAGGGATTGATACAAGCAGATTGATTCCATTGTCAAAATCTAACACTGACCCAGCAAATACGAGACCTACTGATTTGAGTAGAGCTCAAAACAGAAGAGTTGTTTTTAAAATCAGAAAATAACCCATAGAAGTAAAGAATTTAAAGGCCATTCAAGTTTCTTGAGTGGCCTTTTTTACGCTTCTTATTCAACCTATTTTGGATCTATTTGCGTTACTTAATAAAAAAAGCGTTGATACCTTAGATGAATGCTTGCGCCAAGCAAGCTAAAAAGGATGACTTTTATACTCCAGTCTTGAAAAAAACACTGCTCATATTCTTCTTGTTGTTGGTGAAAATCAGCTTCGCCCAAAACCTTGTTCCAAATGGGAGTTTTGAGGAAAAGCCTTATTGTCCATCATCCTATAATATGCAAACCTTGAAGACGGTGAAGTTCTGGAAGCAGCCAAATTCTGCTACACCAGACCATTTTCATACCTGTGCATCGGGCAAAGCTGGCGTACCGAAGAACATTGTAGGCAATCAAGAAGCCTTGGATGGTGAAGCTTACATTGGATTGGTAACTTATACGAGCACCAAAAGGAACTACAGAGAATACCTCCAGGCAAAATTGACTAGAAAGCTGAGTGCAGGTGAAACCATCTGTGTAGAATTTTGGGTTTCATGTGCAGACATGGCTATTTATGTGACTGATGGACTTGGAGTTCACTTCAGTAAAACGGCGAAACACGAAAGAAATCAGGGGCTAATAGATGGGAAACCACAATTCGAAAACCCTAAGCTGCACATATTAGACAATGCAGATTCATGGATCAAACTCTCTGATACTTTTACCGCAACTGGTGAAGAGGAATACGTTACCATAGGGAATTTTTTACCTGACCCACTCATAAGTAAGCTTCTCAGAACCAACGTTGAAGGGATGACTGGGGCAAGTGATTGGGCGTATGTTTACATAGATGATTTGGTAGTAAAATCAGTGAAAAACAGAAGCGAGTGCAGTTGCTTGAATGATCAGATCAGATCTGAAGTCCATGATCCTCCGCTTCAATTAAGTGATCACAGAGAAGTGCAGTTGGAGACGGTCTACTTTGATTTTGATGAAAGTATGCTTGATGATGTAGCTCAGAAAAATTTAGACATTGTAGCAGGATTGCTGCGTTCAAATAAATACATGTTTGTTCAAGTGAACGGACATACAGATATAACGGGGAGGGAAGGCTACAATATTGAATTGTCTGAGACCAGAGCCAGAGCAGTTGTAGCGCACTTGAAATTTTTGGGGGTAGACCCAAGTAGGCTTCAGATCAATTTCCATGGAAGTGATACGCCAATTGCAGATAATGCTTCTTCATCTGGAAGAGCTGAAAATAGGCGCGTTGAATTTCAAATCCTAGAGCGAAAATTTGTTCAAGTAGATTGAGCTTTTATAGCTCCTTTTCGCGGGACCATCAGCAAGAGGATTAAGCCTATAACGAAGAAAATGATCAGAGAGAGTACAGAGTTTCTCATAGAGCCAGTAAGTCCTTCAATCATTCCGAAAGAGAGCATTCCTATCACCATTCCAATCTTTTCAAGAACGTCATAGTAACTGAAAAAGGAGGCCGTATCTTTTGTTTCGGGAAGCATCTTTGAATAGGTAGATCTGCTAAGTGATTGAGTTCCGCCCATCATAAAACCAATCCATCCTGCGGCAAAATAAAACTCGGTGGGTGTATCTACAACGATAAATGCGAACAAGCAAACTCCAATCCAGCTGATCAAAGCGATAGCGAGCATGGTGATGTTCCCAAATCGTTTTGAACCCCGCGAGAAAACCAACGCGCCAGGAATGGCAATAATCTGAACAAGAATAATTGCAATGATCAATTGGGCGGTTGACAAGCCTGTCTCTTTCACCATTAATACGGGGTAAAGTCCCATTCCTCCAACATAAGATTCAGTCCATGAAAAAACTTCCTTCATTCCGAAGAATTGAGCCATGGTCATAATGGTTTGAACGGCCATGCTGAAGACGAAAAAGGAAAAAAGGTAGCGGCGAAGTCCTTTCATTGAACTGATTTGCTTCTGTACTTGCTTCAATTCTTGGAACCCTTTTTTCCAAAGTTTCCCTTCCGGTTTTCTGTTGTGTGGGTTTTCAGGAAGTCTTCGGAAGGTAATTTGAGCAAAGCCCAACCACCAGATTCCAACAAGAATAAACGAATACCTTGTGAAAGCATCAGAGACCCCCATTACAAAAGCAAGAATAATTATTAGGAGTAACACACTTCCTATGTACCCCAATGAGTAGCCACGTGCACTGAGCCTATCTTGGTCTTTTGGTGCAGCCACTTCAGGCAAAAAAGCATTGTAAAAAACGATGCTATTCCAATAGCCAATGCTGGCAAAAAAGAGCGCCATAAAGCTTAATTCCAAACGCTCAGAATTAAAGAAAAAGAGTGTGGCGCACGAAATAGAACCCAAGTAGCAAAAGATTTTCATGAAGAATTTCTTTTTGCCACTGTAGTCAGCAATTCCTGAAAGCATAGGAGATAGAATACTCACAACAATCAAAGAAGCCGCTATGATATAGGAGTAAATTTCAGTGTTTGCGAATTCCCTTCCGAACCACATTACCCTATCACTTACAATGATTCCATTCACTTTTGTGGTTGTTACCGCATTGTAAAAGATGGGAAAAATGGCTGTGGTAATCACAAGTGGATAAACGCTGTTCGCCCAGTCATAGAATGCCCAAGCCTTTTGCGTTTTTTTGTTGTTCAAGTCGCTCATTTGAATTTCGAAGGTACTTGGATTCATTGATTGAAACAAGATGCACTTCTGTTAGTTACCTTTGTAGAAATTTCTGGAGCACGTGGAACTAATATATGATGTTGTAATTGTTGGCGGTGGTATCGTAGGTGCTGCTACCCTGTATAAGCTTCAAGAGCGAAATCCTGACTTGAAGATTTGTCTAATCGAAAAAGAAAAAGCGCTCGCTAACCACCAGACAGGTAATAACAGCGGTGTGCTCCACAGTGGTATTTACTACAAGCCAGGATCATTGAAGGCTCAGAATTGTGTAAATGGAAGACGCGAACTTGTTCAGTTTGCTCAAACACACAAAATTCAGCACGACGTATGTGGGAAAGTCATTGCAGCAACAAACCCCAAGGAACTTCCCCAAATGGAGAAGATTTATAATACAGGCCTTGAAAATGGTATTGAGGGAATGACAAAATTAAGTGCTGCTGAGGTAAAAGAGATTGAACCGTTCTGTGAAAGCATTGGCGGAATTCATGTTGCCTGCACAGGGATCATTGATTTCAGAGGGGCCACTGAGAAAATGGCCGAAATTGCAACAAGCAAGCAACCGGGAAGTAGGGTTGTATTGGGCGAAGAAGTGATCGGGATTGAACGCAATGAAGGGCAGTCTGTTATTCAAACAAACAAAGCAATCTACAGAGCTAAATACGTCATTTTTTGTGGTGGCTTGCAAGCAGATAGACTGGCAAAGAAGGACGGTGTTCCTTTGAAAGAAAAAATTGTAGGTTTTCGTGGTGACTATTATGAGCTGACGGAGCAAGCAAGACATAAGGTAAAACACCTTATTTATCCTGTTCCAGATCCAGACTTTCCTTTTTTGGGCGTGCATTTTACACGTATGGTTGATGGAGAGATCGAATGCGGACCAAACGCAGTATTTACCTTCAAGCGCGAAGGGTACGGGAAAACGGATTTCGATTTAAAGGATACGATTGATGCCCTGACATATGGAGGGACTTGGAAGCTGTTTTTGAACAACATCAGTTTTGGTATCAATGAGTACCGACGTGCGTTTTCAAAAAAGCTTTTCTTGCAGACGCTGCAGCGAATGGTTCCCTCTCTGACCATGGATGATATTCAACCGGGAAGAGCAGGAGTTAGAGCGCTACTATTGCGAGCGGATGGTGATACGCGGGATGATTTCCGAATTGAATATACAGACCATAGCATTCACGTCTTGAATGCCCCTAGCCCTGCGGCAACCGCATCTCTTGCTATTGGTGAACAAGTTGCTAAGATGGCAGAAGAAAAAATGTTCAAGAAGTAAGGGACAAAAAAGTATAGACATAAAAAAAGCAGCCATTGGCTGCTTTTTTTATTCAGGTAATTAACCTTATTTCTTTGCTGGAGCAGAAGCTGCTGTGCTCTTTTGCTTAGCAGTTTTCTTTGCTTCAGTGCGTGCAGCCTGTCCTTGTGCTTTTGCCTCAGCTTTTGATGTCTTTGACTTATCGCAACATGCTTTTCCGTCTGCAGATGCTGTCGCTTTGTCTCCAGAGCAACATGCTTTTCCTTCAGCTTTAGCGCCATCCTTAGATGCCTGAGCTTTGCTCTTATCACAACAAGACTTTTCACAAGACTTCTTATCGCTTGCTTTGTCTGTTTTCTCAGTCTTCGCCTTAGTGTCATTACTGTCTTTAGCAGTAGTTTGTGCCGTTGCTGCAGTCGCAAAGAGAGCAACAAGGCTGAAAATCATCAATAATTTCTTCATCAGTGTAGTGTCTTAATTGAATTATAGAACTTAAAAATACTCAAAATTTGTTCAGATAACAATTTGTTTGACTTCTTTAACAACTTTGTTGCGTATCATTGAATTGATAGAAGCGAGCTGAAATTCGTTCCATCATAAAATTGGTCATTACCTTTGTGTTATGAAAAAAATTATTTCCCTGCTGTGTATAGCCTTTCTAATTAATGGATGCGGAAACTGTTTAAATGGCGAAGGCGTTGCAATTGACGAGAAGCGAACTGTGGAAGATTACGAAGTTATTTATGCTTCAGGAAGTTTTGATGTTACAATAAGACAGACACTCTTGTCAGATCAAAATAAGATCGTGGTTCATGCGCAGGAAAATTTGCTGCCTTTCATTCAGACGCGTGTCGAAGGCTCCAGATTGGTTATTGAAACAAAGGGATGCATTTCAGCTACTGAAGCCATCACAATTGAAGTGATCACAAACGGTGTTACTAAAATTGTAAATGACGGTTCGGGAAGTTTATCTTCAGTTAACCAACTGAAAACAGAACGATTGAAAGTTCAAAATGTTGGGTCTGGAAATATGATGATCAAAGCGAGAGCTGCTATGATTAGGATTGAGAGCGAGGGGTCTGGAGATGTAAGGTTACTTGGTGAGGCGGAAGAATTGGAAATTATCTCTGAAGGAAGTGGAGATGTAAATACACTTGAAACACGTGTCTCTCAGGTAGAAGTGAGCAATGATGGGAGCGGACAAGTATCTGTGAGTGTGAGAGATGTTCTTGGAATTGAACTGTATGGAAGTGGTGATGTTAATTACGCTGGAAACCCACAGGATATTGAACAGTCTGTGAGTGGCTCAGGAAATGTAAAGCGCCTGAACTGATGTTGGCAACATCCTAGCAAGGAGCATCTTGTGAACAAAAATGAATACGTCTATATTGGAATTATTGGGGCATTGTTAATTCATGCCGTTGTGCTTGTTGTACTCAATTTAACCCCCATGCGCGCACCTGCAGAAGCCCCTGTCTTTGTTGAGGTTGGTTTTTCAACTGAAGAGATAGAGATTGACGAACGCACGTTTGAAGAGGTAATGGCAGAGCGCGTTAATGAGCAAATAGCCAATCTAACAGCAGATGCCAATAGCGAAAGGTCTGCTGAACGGATGAACTTTTCTGCCAGTGACCGCGCCGCGAGTGATGCCGAAGTTGAAAATGACCTTCAAAATTATGAAGATGAGGTTCAGGCTGAACTCGATGCGCAAAGAGAACAGGCAGGAGAAACAGACCTCACTGATGTGCCCAATGATACCAAGCCAATTGTAGAGAACCTAGACAAGTATGATTACTACGGGAAGTCTTACAATGGAAGTGTAACCGCAGAATATGATGTTCCCGGAAGGGAGGCCAGAAAAATAGATGTTCCCGGATATAAGTGCAAAGCTGGTGGGAAAGTAGTGGTGAATGTAATCGTGAATAAGACGGGCGAAGTAATTGAAGCTGAAATCAATCAAGCAGCCTCTAACATCACATCCTCTTGTTTAATTAATGAAGCCTTGGCTAGCGCGAAGAAATCTGTTTTCTTCATCAAGTCTGACGCTCCCAAAGCATCACCGGGGAGCATTACTTATCGATTTATACCACAATAACAAATCTGCTATTTCGCATTCGCAACGTACGCAGCTAGGTAGGTGAAGTGGGCTCCCAATTTTCCGTCTAATGTAGTTTCAGATGCGCGCTCTAGAATTTCATCTTGATCTCCATTTACAAGAAGAGGCATGATGTGTTTTAAGAATTCGCCTCCGAAATCTTCGCTTGCATCTTTCGGTAATTCACAAGGCAAATTGTCTACAGCCATTACCGCAATGGCTGTTGGAGCAGTGAAAACGGTCTCCTGTTCAGTAGCGGGATCATATCCATATATAGGATCTGCGATGGTAGAAGGGCGAAGCGTAGAAGCTACCGGGCCATCAATGTCACAACTGATATCAGCAACCACTGAAATGCGCCAATCTTCCTTTCTCATGTCTTCTCGCGTGAAAATGAAAGGAGAACCTTCTGACCAATAATGACAAGCAATGTACATATCAGCTTGCGCTGCATAAGACATAAAAGTGCTGTGGTAATTAGAAGGGTCAGCATAGAATTCTGATCTGTCAAACCCTCCGTCTGAGTCACGTGCGTTGTACTCATCTGTTTCCAAATGCGTAAAAACGGGTTGGTCAAACTCTTCTGTTCGGAAGTCTTTAGGACTCACTTCTTCGATGGGGAGGAGTGACATGATTTCACGGGCTCCATGGCCAACTCTTCCAAGTCCCGTGAGTACAAATTTCGCATTGGATGGCAAAATCACCTTGTCCAATTCGGCTTCCATCTCTTTTCGGTCATCACATTGATTTGCAGGTTTCAACTGAAACAAGCCCTGTTTGATGCCATAAGTTCTAAATCCATTATAACAACCAACAACTCCTGCATACCTCCCAAACCCAATTAGTCTTTGTCCTTTAGCGCGCAAAACTTCATAATCAATCAATCGGATTTTCTTTTCAAGAACTGATTTGAGAAGCGTTGCGTTGTATGGCTGAAGCTTGAACGTGTGTGAAAAGAAGAGGTAGGTTTTGCTGGGAATTAACATCTCAACGGGTACTTCTTTAACGCCTATTAAGATGTCACAAGAACTGAGGTCTTCTTCCATTCTAATCCCCAGTGCCTTAAATTCGTGGTCACGGAATTTCCGAATGGGACTAGGCTGAACAACGATCTCTAAATTAGGAAAGGTCTCCATGGCCAACTTGCATTGTTGAGGAGACAAAGGGACACGCTTATCAGGTGGGTTCTTACCTTCTCGGATCACTCCAATTTTCAGGGGATTCATACTTGGTTTTTGGTAACCCGAATTTACGGAATCCCTTTCGATACTGCAATAAGTGCTAGTGGTTTGAGCTACACTTGACTAGCTAAGAGAAGCGTGAAAGCAGTAATAACAATTACGATGCTCCCATAGGCGAAAACCAACAAAGTGAACTTCAGAAACGTCTTCCAATAACCTTGATGATAAGATTTTCTTAGACCGAAAAAGAGGTAAACCAAGAAGGAAATCCCCAAGCAGATTGAGACAACCTGATTGATGCCAATTAATCCAAATTTGGAGAATAACTCACTGAGCAACAGGTAAAACAACGTGACCATAAAAAGAAAACTGTGGAAATGTAGCGAGAAAACAAAATGGCGAATGAAGGTTGCTTTTTGACGAATGTATAAGAGCGAAAGCAAGAGAGCGAAAATTGGTAGAAGCACAAAAAAGACCTTTGGTAAGTATGACCCGAAGAAGTTATTCCAGAGTTCTTGTTCGCTTTGAAGTTCGATTGAAGAATCTCCAAGCAACGAAAGAACCAAGAAAAAGGCCAAAGAGATGAAAATGTACATCCGCAAAGGAGCAATATAGCGCACACGTTTTCCTGCTAAAAACTCATTTGTAAGAAACCCAGGTTTGAAAAATAAAGGACCGAAACTTCTTAATATTTTACTGTCAAAAGTGAAATAGTCAGATAAAAAATGTTTGAAAAACTCACCAAGTGATTCTGTGGTATTCAGTGTTTCTTGTCCGCAAGAGGGACAATATTCAAATTCCGCTTTCAAAGTAGTGGAACAGTTCAAACATTCTGTTGGCTTTTTGCTCACAAAGTGAAGATAGAACTTTCGATGAAATGCGATTTAGATAATTTGTTTCCAGATCAACTATTTTCCATTTGTGTAACTTCTAGTATATTTAGTTCATCTTGCAGCAACCTCCTATGAAAAGATTACTGGTGTTCACCGTCTTCATTATTTGTTGCTCTCAGATGAAGGCGCAATCGGTGGCACAAGACTCTACAGTAAAAAAAACAACTGTTCTAACTGAAAGAGTCTACGGATTTTGGGAAGTAATGGGGTACGTGGGAGGTAAGTTAACCGGGGAATTATCTACTAGGCTCAATATTGACAGTAAAGAAAAGGACACTGTTCTTACAGAAGTAAAAGTTGAACTAGGATGGATCAAGTTCACACGCATGGAAGACCGCCCGGTGAAGGAATAGAGTGATTTATGAGGGTGCCAAACACCAATTATCGTACATTAAGGTCATAAACCTTAATCATGACGCGCTATTCGCTATTGGGCCTTTTGCTCTTCGCGTGTTCATTTTCGTATTGTCAATCTTATACCAACATCACTCCGCAAATGGGAGTTGATGCTGTTAACGGTGGAAATGTACACGGTTCAGGTATTTCATGTGTTGATTTTGATCTTGACGGTGATGATGACCTCACTTTCGCTATCGATGGAGCTATTCTAACGTATAGGAATAGCGGGGGAACCGCTTCCCTTGTGGACTTTGGCTTTTCCGTAGATAACAATGCCAAGCATCCTGTTTGGGTTGATTACGATAACGATGGTGATTTGGATTTCTATTTTACGCAATCGTTATTCCCGAATAAACTCTACCAAAACAACAATGGCTTATTCTCTGAAGTAACTGAAGAAGTTGGATTACCTCAAACGTATGTTTCAACTTTTGGAAGCGCTTGGGGTGATTATGACAATGACGGTGACCTGGATTTGTTTGAATGCACATACATCTATACATATCTTGGAGAGAATCCTTTTGAGTGGCACAATCATCTTCACAGAAACAACAGTGATGGTACGTTTTCAGATGTGACTTTAGAAGCTGGAGTAAGTGATGGCATTAGTCTTTCGTTCCAAAGCATTTGGAGTGATTTGAACAATGATGGTTGGCTTGATCTGTATGTTATTAATGACCTTGAACATCCCAATAGATTGTACCTCAATAACACAAATGGGACGTTCACTGAGGTTGCAGAGGAATGGTCTGCAGCTGTTGCAGAGATGGATGCCATGACAGCGAGTATAGGTGATTATAACAATGATGGATGGCAAGATATTTTTATCACCAATACATCTATAGGTCAATGCGCTTTGCTTCGGAATACAGGCTCAGGATTTGAAAACATGGCCAATCCAGCCAATGTAGAATTGAATATGCTGACTTGGGGCGCAGCTTGGTTTGACGCTGACTTAGATATGGACTTGGATCTTTACGTGTGCGAAAACAATTACCTCAGTCCGCAACTTCCCAATCCTTACTTGAGAAACAATGGGGCCGGTTTTTTCATCAATGCCGCAGCTTCTACTTTCTTTTTCGACAATTATAATAGCTATTCAGTGGCTATCCTAGATTGGAATCAAGATGGTAGATCTGATTTAGCGGTGAACAATTATACTCCTCAAAATGCCAGTCTATGGCGAAGCAATCAGGCAGGGAATGGCTGGTTGAAAGTGAAACTCAGCGGAACGGTTTCAAATAGTCAAGGTGTTGGTGCTAGAGTTACTGTTTGGTCTGAGGGCACGCAGCAATTAAAAGAGCTGTTTGCAGGAGAGAACTATTTGGGACAAAATTCCAACACCCTTCTCTTCGGTTCAAATGAAAACGATCAAATTGATTCCATTGTTGTAGAATGGCCGTCTGGGATAATGGATAAATGGTTCAGCCTTTCTACCAACCAATTGCTAGATGCAGTTGAAGGGAGCAGTTACGCTTGTTCTTTAACTTCGGAAATGGGATATGTGCTTTGCGAAGGAGATAGCTTACTGTTGGAGGTAGATGGTCATCACACGGATTTTCTATGGAGTACAGGAAATGACTCATCCTCAATTTGGATTTCAGAACCAACCAGTGTATTTGTAACCACATGGGATGAATGGGGGAATGAAGCACGCTCAGATACTCTTGAGATTTTAGCCTCAACGCCCCCCAGTTTTAGTATTCAATTAACAGAACCCCTTTGCTTTGGAGATGCCAACGGAAGCATTGAACTCATTGATACCTTAAATTTTGAATCACTTCTTTGGATGGATGGAAATGAGGGGCTATTGCAAGATTCACTTGCAACGGCGAATTATGAATTCTCAGTGTGGAATTCAGATGGCTGCAGGTTTGAGTATGCACAAGGAATTTCATCTCCTATTGAGCTAATTGCTCTTGCTGAGGTCACAAATGTTTCCTGTTTTGAAGGAACAGATGGAACAGTTACACTTGAGGTTAACGGGGGAACGATGCCCTATCAATATGATTGGATGGGTAGCGACCCGTTAGCATTTCTTGCCGGAAATTTCACAGTTTTGATCACTGACCTATATGGGTGTGAAGAAATAGTCACAATAAACGTAGAAGAGCCTGAGCCACTTTCAATTGAGGTAACATCCATAGCGTGTGTGAACGAGATGGTAGTGAATGTTATTCCTTCTGGTGGTACAATGCCCTATTCATTATTGTGGTCAAATGGGGCAGAAGGGGAATTGTTCACGGCCACAATTGGAACATATGCAGTGTATTTAACTGATGTAAACGGGTGTTTGTTTTCATTGACTAACATCGAATGTCCAATGGGGTATGAGACCCTAGAAGCTTTTCAGAAAAGGGCTTATCCCAACCCAGCTGATCAAACAGTCAATTTGCGCATACCTTTTGACGAATTAGGATGCATGCTAAAGGTGATGGATGCCCGCGGAGTCACTGTGTTTGAGCGGCAAATGAACCAAGTGAAGGAGGTCATTGATGTGTCTTTGTGGGCTCCAGGCTTGTATCTTTTTAACGGTGAGCGAATCATAATTGAATAAGAAACCATAAGTTGAGATTGAACTGTAACAAGACGAGTTCAAAGACCGTCATACTTTCATGCGCTACCTACTCAGTCTTTTATTCTTCTGTTCAGCATTTTCTGGAGGCGCTCAACTTGTTTTCGGGAGTGTTACTGACGAAGCAGGGAAACCTTTGCCCTATGCGAGTGTCTACCTAGAAAATAGTTCTTATGGCGCTGCTACCAACCAGAAAGGCGTATTCCAGATTCATTTAGAAGAAGGTACGCATAGGTTGGTGTTCAGTTTTATAGGTTTTGAAAAGCAGATGAAAGTGGTTAAGGTTTCGTCAGAAAAAACAGAGGTGAATGTAAAATTGAGGGCAACGTCAAATGACTTATTGGCTGCTGAGGTGGTTGCAAACACAAAAGATCGTGCGAAAGTTATTATGTCCAAAGCGCGAAAAGCGCGAAAAATATTCAAAGACAATCTCGCGTCTTACGAATGCAAGGAATATTTAAAAATGTCCATTGAAAGAGAGTTTCCAGATACCTCATTGAACCCGTTGGAAAATCCAGATAGGGAAATCAAACTGTCTAAACAAAACTTGATTCTATCTGAGCGATTTGGGACCTTGTATTATAAGAAGCAATCTAGATACAAAGAGCTGATCTCTGGTCAACGTGACAATGACTCAAAAAAGGTTCCACATTTAGGCAAGTCAATTTCAGTCAATGTGGAGTTTGAACGTGAAAACATCGCTCCATTGCCTAGTCAAGCTTCTAATCCGTACCTCATTTACACTGGTATTCAAGACGGTGATTTCGACTTCTATGACAATTTAATCAACTTCAAAGGGCAGGTTTCCAAACCGCTTCTCAGTCCCATCGCATCTCAATCAGCTTTGAGTTATAGGTATGATTATGTAGGAAGCTTTTTTGAGGAAGGGATCCAGATTTTTGAAATTGCCATTTCGCCACTCTTCGTTTCAGAATCATTGTTTAAGGGGGTGATTTTTATTGAAAATGAGACCTATGCTTTGCGCGGGGTTGATCTGGAGATAGATCCAGTTTCAATGCATTTTTGCGAGCGCTTTCGAATCATTCAGAACTACGAAGACCAGGGCAGTGGAGTTTATGTGCCTGTAAGAAGAGACATTACTTACACCATTAAAGACGGGAAGGAAAAGGTGCTGGGGAAAGTAGAAATGCTCCAATTTGATTTTGAAATTAACAAAGACTATGCGCTTGGTTTTTTCAATTCAGAGGTACGAATATATGATGTTTTGGCCCTAGAAAGAGATTCTAATTTTTGGGCAGAAAAACGACCAATACAGTTGAATGAAAAAGAACTTGAATTCATTCAAAATGCTGATAGCATTGAGAATTACTTAGGGAGCGATGCCTATTTTGAGCAACTAGACTCAGCGTTCAATGCACTAGATTGGTGGACTCCACTATCCGGGTTAGGTCACCGAAATCGGGTGAGGGGAAATGAATGGTATATAGAGGGAATCCCTGCACAAATAAATCCACTTGGAATTGGAGGCTACAGGCACAAATTACCGGGGTATTTCAACAAGACGTTTGACAATAATTACTTACTTGAAACAGAAGGGTTCATAGATTATGGCTTCAGGAATAAAGATGTAAAAGGACAAATAGGGGCCGGACTGACTTACAGACCTGAGAAATCTGTTCGAACCTTTATACGGGTGGGAGACTTCTATGAAATGATTAATACGTTTGCGAGTTTTGAGCAAGTATTCAGTAGGAGCAATTATGTGCGAACAAAGAACATAAGTGTGGCGCAAAGAATGGAAATCTTAAATGGCCTCTATGGAGAGTTAACCCTTGATTATGCTGACCAAATACCGCTTAAAGATGTCTCTTTTTCCGTTTGGTCAAATGAGCTTTTTGGTGATTTAAACACCGCTTCTGACTTTGAACGCTACCGAAAAAGTGAGATTAAATTGGACTTGGTTTACAGAGTTAGACAGAAATATGTCATGAAACGGGGAAAGAAGGAAATTCTAGACTCGAACAATCCCATTCTAGGCCTAACCTATCGAAAAGGATTAAAGAATGTTTTCGGAAGCGAAGTGGATTTTGACTTTCTTGAATTATCTGCAGATCATAAATGGGATTTGGCAAGGTGGGGACAGTCTAGCTGGAGAATAGCGGCAGGGTCATTCTTCAACAGGGCGAATCTGCGTTTGCTTGAGCACAAATATTTCAGAGGATCTGATCGATTCTTTTTCTCAGACCCTACAATTTCTTTTCAGTTATTAGGGCCAACTCTAAGCACTGCTGATGGTTATTTTAGAGCGAATTACCACCACCACTTCAATGGTACTATTTTAGGGAAAATCCCACTTTTAAATCGAACCAAAATACAATTGACAGCGGGTGGAGGGACACTTTTACTCTCAGGAGAGAATTTCACACATGCTGAATTCTATGCTGGAATTGAGCGCATTGTTCGCATAAAAACAGAGCTTCTTAGATTTAGTATTGTAGGCGTGACCTCAGATAATAATTTTGGGAAAGCAGTCTATTCGATCAAATTCGGGATTAACTTCTTTAACACCTTTACAAATAAGTGGGACTATTGATTACAAATCATTGTCCCTTATGCGCTGTACCTGTCTATGCCTTTGGTAGGTTTTTATAACAATTGTTTCTAGAATTCTCAGGCAGCTCCAGAGGGTGAAACCAAGCAGACCTATAGAGACAATGATCCATGTGAGCCAGTTCAAATTGACTTCAGAGGTAATTGCTAATATAATGTTGACTAGGAATACCGCCACAATGACTCCAGCGATAATAAGCATAACGCGCTCTACTTTCTGGCGGTTTATGGTTGCCTGTTCTCTTTTCCTGCGGTACTTTTTAACTTTTTCATCCAAAACATTGCGCTTCTTTCGAATCTTTTTGCGCACTTTTTTACGCACATGCTCTCCGTCTTGTGAATGCGTTTTAATTTGATTTTCTGAATTTGAACTTGATTCCACAGGATATTTTTCAGATGATGCCTTAAGGAATAACGAATATCGTAAAAACCAACGATTAACCCACATTCTTACAGTGAGAATGGACATCGTCCTACAAGAACTCAACGAAAATGGTAGCTACTTTGGCCTCGAAACATTAAGTGAACTAATTATTCTATAATCAAACTCTTCATGAAAAAAATTACAATTTTCACACTACTCCTGACCTTCCTTTCTTTTGGGATGAATGGCCAAGAAGGATTAACAAAACTTCAATTCTCTATGGCAGAGGGTGGAGGATTTCCAGGGTGCCTGAACCCAACATCCTGTAATTACGATGCTGCTGCCGATTTTGACGATGGCTCTTGTGAGTTCCCCGGCTGTTTAGATGAAGCAGCCTGCAACTTCAGTCCTTTGGCTGATTGTGAAGGCGAATGTTTTTACACTTTTGATTGCAATGGCGTCTGTGGAGGCATTTATGTCGAAAATGAGTGTCAATGTTTCAACCCAAACTTCGGCGATTACGAAGTCTCTGAGGTTCCTTTCATGTATGCTGCTGCATATGCTGATTTACCGGCTTATACGACTTATACACTGTCAGATGATGACATGGTAGAAGCACCAATCACCTTTGATTTTCCATTCTTTGGTTTGATTTATTCTGAGCTATGGATTAGTTCGAATGGTTTCGTCTCATTTTCCAATCTTGGTGATGATGATGGCTGCTGCCAAGGTGAACCTATGCCAACGATGGACAACATTATGGGGGCAGGAATAGCACCAAATTGGGCTGATTATTATTCGGAAGAAGAAGGAATAGTATATACAGCTGGAGACGGGTCATTCTTTATGATCGGTTTTGATGGGGTTCCCTCTTGTTGTGGGACTGAGAATTATAGCTCATGGCAATTGGTTTTATACCCAGACGGCAGTTTCACAATGAATATTGATACTGTTGACGGGAATGAAAACATACATGTAATTGGTTTTCAAGACGGAGAAGGAGCTCAAGGTGAAATGCTTTATTATGAGCCTTTCTTGCAGCTTTCTGAAGTTGCCTATCACGTAGCTGTCGTTCAAGAACCAGAAGCATGTCTTCCAGGATGTACTGATGAACAGGCTTTTAATTTCAGCTTTGAAGCAAGTGAAGACGATGGCTCTTGCTTGTACTTCAGCAATTGTGACAACATTGTGGATGTTGATGGCAACGGAGCAGATTTTTACAATTACTATGCCCCTGATAACTGGACATTTGAAAACATTGGTGGGCTGGGGTTAATTGATCATACAAGTGAGTACCTATTTATTGAGGGTAGCAATACGGAACCAGGCAAACTTTTTGGAGGAGGCGGGGAAGTCTTGACTCAAGCAACTATTCTGGCTTCTGCCACAGGAACATATTCATTCAATTGGGATTATTCAACAGATGATGAAAGCGCCAATTTTGACATTGGTTATTACATCAACAATGTGCGAATTGATTTGACCAATGTGGATGGTGATTTAGTGCAAAATGGTTTTATTTCTTTTGAAGCAATTGAAGGAGATTTAATTGGATTTGGAATTGATGCTACAGATGATTGTTGTGGTGCTGGTTTCCTTGAGGTCACAAACTTTCGTTACCCATTCGTATGTGTAGGTACTTGTTTCAATCCGTCTGCTGATAACTACGACATAGAAGGTGATTTCTATGATTTCTATTCGTGTGTTTGGACCAATGAGTGCGGACAAGAAACGGACAGTAATGGAAACGGAAGTTTCTTTGGTGGTGATTTCGCCCCAGAATTCTGGACTGAAGTAAATGAGGGAGATGGAGTCATTGAACTTTTTGAAGATGAGGAAGGTGTTTTTGCGGGTTTAGGAATTCAAGGCAGTAATGCATCAGAAGGTACTGATGTAAACACTGGGTGGACTATAATTGCTCCTGTTAGTGGGACGTATTCGTTTGCGTGGAATTACGGTACGGAAGATGAAACATCTTTGAATGATCCGGCTTATTACTTCCATAATGGCATCACTATTTTGACTGAGGAATTTGATCAATTTGGGGAGCTTATCGGCTCAGGTAGCCAAAGTGGATGGATTCAATTCGAAGTGGTTGCAGGAGATGAAATCGGGTTTGGAGTGCTTTCAGTTAATGAATGCTGTGGTGTTGGGTTTCTGGATATTTTTGCTTTCGCTTGGCCAATTGATTGCGCTGGAGGATGCATGGACGAAACAGCATTGAATTACAATCCAAGTGCAGATTATGACAACGAGTGGTGCGCATTCATGAGTGAGTGTGACGTAGTTGTTAATGCAAATGGTGACCTAATAAATTTCATAGGAGACTTCGCCCCAGAATTATGGGAAGTTCTTAGTGAAGGAGACGGACTTGTTGAGATCGAAGAAGCTCAAATTGAAATTTGGGGTAGTGATACGAACGAAGAAGAAGGTGAAGTGCTCACGGAAGCAACCATTGAAATTATTGTAGATGGAACGTACTCATTCGACTGGACATATTTTACTATTGATGGAGCTGAATATGATATTGCCTATTTCATCAATGACGAAAGAACTGATTTGACTTTGGAAGAAGACATCGAAGGAAACAGTTTTGGAAATAGTGGTCAGTCAGGGTCAATCTCTCTTGAGCTGACAGCAGGTACAATTTTAGGATTCGGTATTGAAGCAACTGATGATTGTTGTGGTCTTGGAACACTTACAATTAATCATTTCACCCATCCAGCGCCGTTCTGCGCAGCCGGTTGTACAGATGAAGAGGCGTGCAACTATGACTCAGAAGCAAATTTTGACAACAGTTCATGTGAATTCGAGACGTGCGCAGGATGCATGGATCCAACGGCCTGTAACTATGACGAAGAAGCTACAATTGAAGATGGCTCTTGTGAATTCGAAGCATGCTCAGGATGCATGGACGAAACAGCTTGTAACTACAATGAAGAAGCAACAATTGAAGATGAATCTTGTGAATTCGAAACATGTGCAGGATGCATGGACGAAACAGCTTGTAACTTCAATGAAGAAGCTACCATTGAAGATGAATCTTGTGAATTCGAAACATGCTCAGGATGCATGGACGAAACAGCTTGTAACTTCAATGAAGAAGCTACCATTGAAGATGAATCTTGTGAATTCGAAACATGCTCAGGATGCATGGACGAAACAGCTTGTAACTATGATGAAGAAGCTACCATTGAAGATGAATCTTGTGAGTTCGAAACATGTGCAGGATGCATGGACGAAACAGCTTGTAACTACAATGAAGAAGCAACAATTGAAGATGAATCTTGTGAATTCGAAACATGTGCAGGATGCATGGACGAAACAGCTTGTAACTACAATGAAGAAGCTACCATTGAAGATGAGTCTTGTGAGTACGAAACATGTGCAGGATGCATGGACGAAACAGCTTGTAACTTCAATGAAGAAGCTACCATTGAAGATGCGTCTTGTGAATACGAAACATGTGCAGGATGCATGGACGAAACAGCTTGTAACTACAATGAAGAAGCTACCATTGAAGATGAGTCTTGTGAATACGAAACATGTGCAGGATGCATGGATCAACAAGCATTGAACTATGATGCAGACGCAACAATTGATAGTGAAGACTGCATTTACGAGTGTGAATTGCCAGAAGTGACGTTTGAAGTAGCAAATTGCGAACAAGGTGAATTCACTGTTGAGATAGCAATTTCTTCAATTGGAAATGGAGCCCCTTATACGATTTCAAACTCAATTGATGGAGTGACGGAAACGGTTGACGAAGCAGGAGACCTTTCATACGGAGGTTTCCCGATTGATCAGACAGTTGTAATCACAATTGTTTCTGCTTTTGGAGATGTGTGCATAATCACTTCAGGAGAAATTGGCTGTCCAATTGGAATTGATGAAAATGCAGTTCAAAGCCTTTTGGTGTATCCAAATCCGGCAAACAACAATGTTACGATTGCAGCTGATCTGAATGAACTCGTGAAAATCGAGCTATTTGATATTGCAGGAAGAATGACATTGACCTATAGCACAGTGCTGAACAGACAGGGATTCACATTCAATGTGAGTGCGCTAGCAGAAGGGAGTTATGTTGTTAGAATTCTGACAACAGAAGGAATCCTTACTGAAAGAATTGTTATTCAGCATTGATTCATTCGCCTTTATTAAAAAAGCCCCAACACATTCGATGTGTTGGGGCTTTTTCTTTATGCCTTTTTTAAGCTAGCCAAAGCTTCTGTTACATGTTTCTCCATATTGAGTTGGGAGCTGAACATATTCTGAATGGTTCCTTTATCACTTACCACATAGGTTACCCGGCCAGGCAAGAGTCCAAACAAGTTGGTCTTTACGCCAAACTGTTTGCGAATGGCATTGGTGTCATCTGAGAGTAAAGTAAATGGCAAGCGGTGCTTGGCTTTAAAGTTTTTGTGAGAATCAACTGAATCTGAACTAATTCCAATGACCTCAACTTGGAGGTCTGTGAAAGCTTCAAAGCTATCTCGAAAAGAGCAGGCTTCTTTTGTGCAACCAGGAGTGTCATCTTTCGGATAGAAGTAAATTACTTTCGGACCAGAGAGTTCCTTCGGATTAATTGTAATTAGAGTTCCTTCATCATCTTTTGCGGTGAATACAGGAATGGTATCGCCCACTTTTAAATCTGCCATGTCTTTTTATTAATTAGAATTTGAACACTCCAGCAACCAAAAAGTTTCTTCCAGCAGCGGCGATCCCAGATGAGTATGTTCTGTAGCGTTGATCTGTGATGTTCTCTACTCCAGCAGTCAAGGAGATTTGATCACTAGCTCTGAAGAGTAAATTGAGATTAAACGTCTGCCATGAAGGGGAATAGGGGTCGCCATTAACATCCTGAGCGTACAAAATGGGTTTGTCTCGTTCTGTAAGGGCGAGGTTATTATGGTCAATCTCTCCATTGTACTTCCAGTTCAGATCAATACGAAACCGAAGTTTATTGTAGGTAAGCCCAATCAAACCGAAAGTAGGTGCGGCATGTCTAAGTGCTGATATGCTTCCATTATCTAACTCTTCTTCCCCTTTTTGAAAAGACCATTTCGAAATCAATGTGATTGAAGGCGAAAAGTGGATGTCAAGTCCAGCCTGAATTCCATATACGGTGGCTTGTGCTGCATTTTGAATGGACTGAACTTGGCTCAATTCGCCATCATAAACAAGGCTGTCTTGCCCGTTAAGTTCGGAAGGCCTGCGAACCAACGCATCTTGTAAGAAGGTGTAGAAGCCTGCGATGTCTAATCTGATTCTTTCTTTGATGGTTTTGATCAATCCCAATTCACCACTCCAGGCATATTCAGGTTTAAGATCTGCATTGGGAACAACTACAGTTCCAGGCTCACTGTCAAATACTTTTGCAATATCATCAATGTTAGGCGCTCTGAAACCTGTGGAAGCATTTGCTTTGAAAATCCAATTATTTCCAGGTCTGTAAGAAGCGCCGAGGCTCCCATTCAACGCTTGCGGATTGGTTGAAATGGATGAAATGGGAAGAGGAAAAAAGCTAGAGTCAAATTCCGCCTGAATGTCTATGTACGAATAACGAATCCCAGCTTGGGTGGTGAATTTTTCTGTAGGCTTGAACGTCCATGTGGCATAGACAGCTCCTGAATTCCAAGTTGCTCCGTCAGGGTACCTGGTGCTCAGGGGGGAAAGCTCACCCGTCTCAATGTTTTCATTTTCAGCTGTTGATCCTACAAGGTTAGAAACCAATTCAGCACCGTAATAAAGACTGTGTTTGTCAGCAAGCTTTTTCTCCAGGTCCACATTCAAGGAGGCAACTTGTACTTCTTCATATCTGTGGCGAAGGAAAGTGCTTCCAAAACGACGGTCATTTCTGCTTTCTTTGAACCGCTGCCAAGCCCCGGTAATGCGCATGTGATCACTTAAAGTGGTATGCTTTTTTTGACTAGCACTTATGGTGTGCATCTGCCATTCTTGCGGGCCGTAATACCACTCAGCGCTTCTCAAACTACCATTTTGGTGTTCAATGAGGCGGTCATATCTAGGAACATCAGATGTTTTGCTGTAATGTCCTCCATAGGTAAAGGTCCATTCTCGATTCGGTTTAAAGAACACTTTCTGCATCAAATTGAGCTGATTGTATCCTGTGAATTTCTGTACGCGTCCATCAGCGCTGCGCATAACACTGTCAACTCCATTGATGTTTTCTGCGTATTCAGTTCTCAGGTATTCATCAGGACCATTCGATCCCATCTTCAGGTCTCCGAATTGCGAGTAGGTTACGCTGGTAGTACTGGCTATTTTCTTAAATCCTAGATCAATGTCAAAATGTGAGGTAGACTCATTGCTTGCGGAGCTATACCTCGTTGATGCGGTTCCATTTACTGTGGGCTTGGAAGTGCCAGAAAGTCGTGGGGTAGAGGTGCTGAAATTCATGACACCACCTAAAGCATCGCTTCCATAGATCACAGAACCAGGGCCATAAATGATTTCAGTTCGATCTAGGGAAAAAGGGTCAATGGCAATAACATTTTGCAAATTTCCGCTCCTAAATATGGCGTTATTCATTCGTACACCATCAATGGTGATCAAAACTCGATTTGCAGCAAAACCACGAATCATGGGGCTTCCGCCGCCCATTTGGCTCTTTTGAATAAATACATACCCTGAACCACCTAACAAATCAGCTGTTGTCTGTGGTTGTTGCACTTTTAAATCGGTCGCTTTAATGACTGTTATTTTGTTGGGAACGTCAGTTACTTTTTGCTCCCACCTTGTAGTTGAGATTACTACTTCGTCCAAAGGAAAAGTGCTTGGAGAAAGTACAATGTTGAAATTTGAGAGCTGAAGTTCTTTTTCACCAAGTGCCAATCGCTCAAAACCAATTAAAATGAAGGTGAGTTTTTGGGCTCCTTTCAAAGAGGTAATATCTGCATTTCCCTTGGCGTCTGTTAACACGTAATTTTGAGTAGTTGCATCTACAATGCTCACTAACTCTAATGGCTCCAACGTGTTCGCATTTCTAACTGTAATGGTCTGGCTGAAAGCGAAAAAAGGTAAGATTAGAAGAAAAACAGAAAGTAGCTTTTTGGTCATTATTGGCAGTTGATTCAGAACGCTTTGCTGCAAAAATTGAGCCAGACATCACTAGGTTTTCTTTTAGCGAAGTTAAAAGGGTTTGAATTCGTTTAAACTTAAATAGGGTTCTCTGTGCTTCAGATTCCAAGGTTTGGTCGAATTGGGTTCTCGAAGTATGATGAAAGGCATTATCTTCAGGCATCTAAATACTGGAAAATGAGAAAATTGTTACTATTTTCCATGACTCTGTTCATGGCTACCTCTGGTTTTTCCCAGAGTGATATTGAATACTACGAAGATGGGAATGAAATAAGATTGGCTTTTGAAACGGCTAAAAGACCTGATCCAATTCGTCAACAAGAAATAAGAGAAAACGGACCTTGGGTCGCATTCAAATCTGCACATACAGGATGGTACGCATTGATGAGTGAAGAGCATGGATTGCCGCAACGTGCATGGGGAACTCCCTTAGACGTAATGGGCGCTTCATCATTGGAGAAAGCAGAGTGGTTTGTTGCCAATGAGCTCAGCAGATTTGGTATCAAGAGCGATTTGCTTTCAGCGCCATTGTTGGGCATTTCAAAGAAGCATGATCGCGTGCGTTACATTCAAATAGCTGACGGATATGAAGTGCTTCGTTCTGAGGTGCAATTGAAGTTTACTGATGGACAGCTGAACATGTTAGCCTTGGACTTTTATCCAACGGCAGCCGCACCAGATGCGCCAGAACTTGATCAACAATCTACAATTGGAATTGCAACAGCACAGTTGAATCTGAACCTCATGGAAACCACTTTTGAGGGGCAGTACATCTTACCAATGCAAGAAGATGGTGAATTGATGTTCCACTTGGTGAACAAGATTACGGTAAAAGGGTATGAAGGAACGATTCCTAAGAACTACATGACCTTCGTAGACGCGCAGTCAGGTGAGATTTTGATGCGTGTTAACCAGGTTCGTCATATTTCAAATAAAGATCCTGAGAAAAAGGAAAAGAAAGTCTTGCCAATGGGAATGCAAGTGATTTCAGGAAAGACAATTGGAAACGTGCTTGAAACAAATGTATTCGCTGATGAAGTTGAAGTGGGACTGGGATACATGCAGTTTGATTTAAACGGACAGAGCATTACTACTGATGATGAAGGGAATTTCATTAGTAATGTAACTGGGCCATCTGCCGGTGATTTTGCATTGAGTGGATTGTATTCAACCATTTTTACTGGTGGAGTTACTCCTACGTTTGAACTGAACTTATCTGAAGGGTATACTGAAATTAGTTTTGATGGCGCAGCGAATTTGCGTGAGTTGAGTGCATACAATAGTGTGAACCAGATTCATGATCATATGAAGACGTGGTTACCAGATTTCACAGGACTTGATTACTCATTGACTACAAATATTGATATAGCCGGAGAGTGCAATGCCTTTTATGATGGAAACTCTATCAACTTCTACCCAGATGGGGGAGGTTGCAACCCGACTTCTTTGCTAGCTGATGTTGTTTACCATGAATACGGGCATGGAATCAATGATAAGTACTATCAATCTCAAGGCTCTTTTTTCCAAAACGGAGCAATGGGTGAAGGGTATGCTGACTATTGGGGATTGTCTTTAACAGACTCTCCTTTGCTGGGAGTTGGGTTCTATGATGACCAAGATGGTCCATTGAGAAGATACGACATCGATAAGAAGGTTTATCCGGAAGACCTTGTTGGACAAGTGCACGCAGATGGTGAAATTATATGCGGAGCATGGTATGATACACATCTTCTAATGGGAGGCGACTGGAACATTACCATGGATATTTTTATTCAAGCCTATGATGGATTGCAAGCAAATACTTTTGATGGAAACGAAGGTTCTGCATATACAAATGTGCTCTTAGATGCATTGCAAGCTGATGATGATGATGGTAACTTAAATAACGGAACTCCAAATGGAGCTGCGATCATTGAAGGTTTCGATATTCATGGGATTAGCTTATTCAGCTATGCTGAAATAGAGCATGATCCAATTGAGTTTACTGATGCTGAGAATGAAATCACTTTGGTAGCAGATGCTGACATCGTTTTTCCTTTCGGTCAGTATTTTGAGAGTATGAATGTTTACTACCGAACTGAAACAGGAGGAGTATGGCAGGCCGCTACAATGGATGAGGTTGGCAATGAGTTTACCATTGATCTTTCAGGTCAAGCACCCATGACTGTGATTGAGTATTACTTCGGGATCACAGATGTGTTCGGGGGCGTTTCAGCTGTTAACCCAGTAGCAGCAAACAAAGAAGTCTACCCTAACCTTCCTTATTTCACATTGGTAGGTGTTGTGCCCGTAAAAACGCATGATTCAGATGATTTTTCTGATTTTGGATCTTGGGATTTAGGCGTTCCAGGAGATTTGGCAATTACAGGAGAATGGGAAGATACTACCCCTGTAGGTTCTTTGAGTGACCCGCTTGATCCAACAAGTTTTGTGGCTCCCAATGTAAACCACACAGATGTATTTGGAGGGTCTTGTTTCTTAACGGGAGTATCACCGGGTGCTGACGCCGGAATTGGAGCGAATGATGTAGATGGAGGACATACAACACTGCTTTCTCCTATCATTGATTTGACTACCTATGACGATCCTGTTTTTGCTTATTGGAGATGGTTTGCGAATGGTCCTTCTGGAGGTGCAAACCCGGGGTCTGATTGGTGGCAAGTAGAACTATCTGATGATGGAGGTACAAACTGGACGTACCTAGAGAACACAACAACTCAAGATATTTCTTGGAGACGAAATGCGTTCAAGATTGGTGATTACATTGATCTTACTGCTGAGTTTCAAATTCGATTTATTGCATCAGATTCTTTATTTATAGGTCAAAATTTAGATGGCGGAAGCCTGGTAGAAGGTGCAGTAGACGATATTGTGCTTTATGATGTTGATTCAGGAGAATATGTAGAAGAATTTGATCAAATTCAATTGAGTGTTTGGCCAAATCCGGCAAGTACAATCTTGAACATTGGCCTTTCTAAGGTTGGCGGACAACTTGAAATAGTAGATGCAAGCGGAAGATTAGTGAAACAAGTAGGTGTTGTTACGGCATTGAATCGCACGGTTTCAATAGAAGACCTCTCACCGGGGAGTTATTTCTTGAAATACATACTAGATAAATCTGTTGTGCAAACCACTGTGTTTCAGGTGAATTAAGAAGAGTATATGAGTTTGAAAAAGAGGCTTCTAACGATAGAGGCCTCTTTTTTTTTGAAAATAAATGAAACCTATTATCGCCCTACCCGTTGTATATAGTAAGAGTTTTAATGTGCAAAGCATATAAAGGAATTAGAGCAAATACTTTTGGTTAAGTAAAAGATCTTAGAGTCATCTAAGGTCTTTTTTGCGTTTAAGAAGCTTGTAAGAATATTCCCACACGCTTTTGCTTATTCACTCCTACAAGCAGATCAGAACCACCACTGTATGTTTGTGTCATAGTTTTCTAGTCCACTCGGACGAGAATACAAAGGTTAATAGTAGTTAAGTATTTAAGTTAATTTGGTTAAGGTAGAAAGTCTCGATAACGATCGAGACTTTCTTTTTTATGCAAAAAAAAAAGCTCGAACTAATTTGAATTAGGGTTTTTTAACCTGTAGGAAAATGCTTACACACACTTGAGGCAGAAAGATTACGTTAAGGTAGAGTAGGGTCACCTACATTTGAAGTATACACATACAAAGCATATCTGGCGCAATCTATGCGCCAGCAGACTAGAGTTTAGTAGTTAAGTTATCTAGTATTTTGGTTAAGGTTAATGCAAAGTCCCAGAAACGTCTGGGACTTTCATTTTTTATACAACTTAAACCAGTTCTACAGCTGACGTTTGAACCCATCCTACATTCCCATTTGCGAGCTTAATTTCAACCCAACCGTCAATCCGTTGAAGGATTTTCACAGTGGTCCCTTCATGCAGAAGAAAAGCGTTTTGTTCCTCTGTGTTGGGGCCTATTTTAACTTCAACTTTGGGACTTAAAATGACAGCAGAGGTATTTTTGAGGACATTATTGAACGTAGCTCTTGACATACCGTATACTCCAAAGCTGATGACTAATGTGGTTACTCCAACTCCAAATAAAGATTTTCGTAAGTTATGACGCTTGATCCAAAATGAGCCTGCAATAAGCCCTAGTCCCAAAAAAGTCAGAATGATGGTGAGCCAGCTCCAAAAATTGAGCTGTTTAGAAGCAGTTGCTATTCCCCATGCATCTTCTACACCTAGATTCGGTAATTCTTCTATGCGGTCTTTAACCTTTGCGTTCGCAATGTCTAGGTTGGTCAGTAAATCTTCATTGGTAGGATTAATTTTCTTGGCCCGTTGATAATAGAGAATGGCTTCTCCCAATCTATTTGATTTATAAGCGGCGTTACCTGTATTGAAGTACAGTTCGAATGAGGAATACGCATCTGAGAGGCCTTTGAAAGTGGTATAGGCCTGCTCATAGTCACCTTGCTCATAAAAAGCATTTCCTTCGGCAAATGTCGCTTTCCAATCACTCGCGTTGAGCAAGAGGTGAGCCATGGAGAATAGAAGTATGATTGCGAGCTTTTTCATTTGATTGCTTCAATTTTAGATAGCAAGTCATTCGCCTTGCTCAAGTCCTCTGGGATTTCCGAAGAAGTAATTGGAGCAAAACGGGCCATCTCTGTCTTATCCCATAGCGTCAAAAATTGGCTGCAGATGGCATCTCCTGCATACGCCTGAATGCGTGATTGAATTGCTTGGCGCGAAAGTTTACTCCGCTCCATGAAAAATTTATCTATCAGATAATTCTCCAATCCGTTTTGTAACGAAGCATAAAACTTTGTAGAGTCATCTTGCTGTTTGGAAGCCTCATTCAGCCACTTCTTTAAATTTTTCCCTGCGCGTTTTTGCTTATAACCTGTGGCATCTTGTTCTTTAGATTTCTGATTTCGCAACGCAAGAAAACTCAGAAGAAAGAGCGCAAACGGAGAAGCATAGATTAAATAGAAGGACAAACTGCCAAAGAAGAGGCTTCCATGGACATTTATTTTCTTGGGAACATTTTGAATGTATCGGATGTCTTGATTCAGAATTTGAACATCGGTCTTGCCATTGAAGCTATAGTTTACATCTGCTCCTGCCGCGTTAGCTGTTGCAGAGAGCACTTTCCTTTCCCATAAAAGAGGGACGTATGTTTGACCTGATAACTTGTAGTACGAAGTTTTAAAATCAGGAAGATTGTACGTGCCTTCACTTCGTGGGATAATTACATATTCGAAAGTTCGTTTTCCAGACATGCCATTCGAATTAACGGTAATCTGATCAGAAATCTCAGGGTCATACACCTCCAAGTCTTCCGCCCATTTGATTTGAGGTTCAGAGATCAGCTTCAAGTTTCCCACCCCTGAATAAGTGACTTTAATATTTACAGCTTCATTTGCCTTTACTTCAAGTGATGAAGGCTCAACTTTCATTGAAAGATTTTTGAAAGCACCAACGAAGTTGTCTGGTTTTCCTGAGGGAAGCGGATTGACCGTAATTGATATAGGAGCAGAAATTGCATTTATTTTCTGAGCGTTGAAGAAATTTCCAACTACGGCATCCATTTTGAAGTTTTCAAGGGTAAAGGTTCCTGACTGCTGCGGAAATAGCACGTCTATTTTCAGGGTTGCAACTTGGTAATTCTTTCCATTTACAGAAACATTAGACCATTGACCTTGGTGATCTTTAACTTGCTCATTCCAGAATCCTCTCAACTCAGGGAAATCATATCCTTCGATCTGAAAACCCCTGTATCGTTGATAAACTTTGTACTTTAAAACTACGGGTTCACCAATGTCTACTGTTCGCTTACTCGCATCTAGGACCAGAAAGAAATCGCTGCTCTTGGCTTCTTGTTTGTTGCTGACCTTGATTTTAAAGGGATCAGTCTTCAGTTTTTTGTTACCTGTAATGACTATTATAGAAGGTATTTGGATTGTTCCTTCTTTTAGGGCTCTAAAATTATACGCGTATGAATAAGTAGATGTTCGTTTTCCATTTATTGTTTGGTGCTGCTCTCCAACTGATGGCCCATTCAAGAATTGGAGTCCGGCAATTTGCCGCATTTGCACATCACCATTTACGCCTGTGACAGAAACGGTTATTTTTAAGGTTTCCCCAGGGCGAACTGGATTTTTATTCACAGAGCAAGTAGCAGACTGACCATGGGCCAAAAAGCTAAAACTCAATGCAAGAAAACAGAGAATTAGTCGATGCATCTTACCAGTCTTTTTCAATTTTCTTTTTATCACCTTTTCCTTTTTCCTTCTGGAGTTTCATTTGAAGCGCCTTTTCTTTTTGATCAAGCGCTTCTAGCATGCGTTGTGCATCATCTTTACTTATCTGAAACGGTTTTCCTTCTCCTTCTTTCTCTTGATCCCCTTCTTTCTCTTTCTCTTTCTCTTTTTCGCCTTCCTTCTCTTTCTCACTTTCCTTCTCTTCGTCTCCTTCTCCTTCTTTGTCTTGATCCCCTTCTTTGTCTTGATCCTGCTCCTGATCGCCTTCTTGTTCTTCGTCTCCTTCTTGATTTTCGTCTCCTTCTTGCTCTTCCTGTTCTTGCTGTTCCTGAAGCATTTGCTGTGCGTAGGCTAAATTATACCGCGTGTCTTCGTCAGAAGGGTTAAGTCGAAGTGATTTCTTGTAAGCATCTATGGCTTCAGATGGTTTTTCTTGTTGCAAGAATGTATTTCCAATGTTGTGGAACGCTTCAGCCTTTTCAGTTGGGTCATCAGTATTTCTTTCGGCCGTGTTAAATGACTCCATAGCTTCGTCATAAAGGCCCCTTTGATAAAATGTATTTCCTCTGTTGTAAGAGGTAATGCCTTCAGGTGCTCCTTTTTGAGTGCCAAGTTGATATAAGCTATCGGCTTTCGTATAATTGCCTTCCTGATAGGCAATGTTACCTTCGAAGAGTTCTTTTTTCGCTTCTTGGGCATCAGCAGAGAATGACACCATCAAGAGAAAAACAAATGTGCTAAATAGGTTGGTTTTCATAGTTCAAAAGATTTGGACCACTTTCGTTCGCTCAGCATTAATTCGATAACAAGAAGAAGGAAGCCAATGAAGGCAAAAATTTGAAATCGGTGTTCATAACCTGAAAATTCTATTTGTCCAGACTCACTTTCATCCAGTTTGTTGATTTCATCAAAAAGGGGAGAGAGGTTGGCGAAGTTTTTACCTGAACGAACAAACACCCCGTCTCCTGCTTTAACAATATCAACCAGCATAGATTCATCTAGAGCCGTGACCACAGTAGTTCCAGCGTTGTCAGTCTTAAACCCAGTTCGTCTTCCAGAAGAATTGAATTCTGGAATTGGAGCACCTTCAGGAGAGCCCATTCCTACCGCAAAGACTTTAATGCCAATCTCAAGGGCCTTTCCAGCTGAAGAGGTAGCGTCGTCTTCATGGTTTTCCCCGTCAGTAAAAATGAGTATCGCTTTTCCGGCTTTACTATCGGGGTCAAAGCTTTCTACACATAAGTCAATGGCCGTCCCTATTGCTGTGCCTTGAGCAGCAATGCTATTTGTTTGGACTGCATTCAGGAACATTTTTGCAGATTGGATGTCGGTTGTTATTGGCAGTTGCACGAAGGCATCACCCGCAAAAACGACAATACCAATCCGGTCACCGTCCAAGCTAGTTATCATGCGTTGGATAGATTGTTTTGCCAGCTCTAATCGATTTGGTGCAAGGTCTTCAGCCATCATGCTGTTTGAGACGTCAATGGCAACCATTAGGTCAATGCCTTTGGCTTCTACCATTTCTGGCTTTGTCCCAATCTTTGGATCTATAAAGCTTATAATGATGCAGGCCATGGCTAATCTCCAAAGAAAGAAGCGAAGCACGGTTGAGGACAAAGATCTGTTGGGGATTGAAGAATCAAGCAAACTCGGGTCAGAAAAACGCTGAACCATTTTATTTCTCCATGCCAAAAAACCTATAAATAATGCTATAGCTAGCGCCGTTATAGGAATCAGATAAACCCCATTTGGATGATGAACTGAAATGTTCGGGGCGATGCGTTTGGCCAAGAAAAAAGCTCCCACAATGAGCACCCAGAAGAGTACTTCTGTGATGATTAAGAGTACAGAAATCCAGCCCGTTCTGTAAGTAGTTCGTTTGCTCATGTGGTACTTCGAATTAAAAGGTGTCTCACAATGAACTCTAGGAGCAGAAAACCAATGGCGCAGACTAAATAGTACTTGAAGTTTTCTGTTTTCCGATTTATTTGAAACACATTAAACCGTGTTTTTTCTAGTTGGTCAATTTCTTTATAAATGCTACCTAACTTTTCTTCACTTGTTGCCCTGAAGTATCTGCCGCCGGTCTTTTCAGCTATAAGCTTCAGGATATCTTCGTCAATCTCAACATCTCTCCAATCATACACATACTGTCCATTTTGCATCGTGACAGGCGTTTTAGCCTTTCCAATGGTTCCAACACCAACTGTATAAACGCGAATGTCAAAGAGGCTCGCAAGCTGAGCAGCATCTTGCGGTTGTATTTGTCCCGCGTTGTTCACTCCGTCAGTTAAGAGGACAATTATTTTACTTTTTGCTTGGGAATCCTTCAAGCGATTAACTGCTGTAGCGAGGCCCATTCCAATGGCCGTTCCTCCCTCAACCATTCCTGTTTTCAAAGAAGCAATGCCATTTTTCACAACTACGTGGTCTGTGGTAAGTGGCACTTGAGTGAAGCTTTCACCTTCATAGACCACCACTCCGATGCGGTCATCTGGGCGTTCGTCAACAAATTGAATGGCCGTTTCTTTTGAGCTTTCTAGTCGGTTTGGACTAAAATCCTGAGAAAGCATGCTAAAGCTTAAGTCCATTGCTAAAACGATGTCTATGCCTTCTCTGGTGAGGTTTTCAGTACTTGAGCTTGATTGGGGCCGTGCTAAAACGACGATTAAAAAGAAGAAAGCCAACATTCTTAGGGCGAAGATCCAATGTCTATTTAACTGAGCCATGGGGCTTTTCCAAGATGAAACGAGCATTGGGATTTTAACATCCGCTTGTAAGTTTAGCCTTCGCCAATGAAATAAGAAACTTGTAATAGGAATAATAAATAGCAGCCAGAACGCATGAGGACTGGCATATTCATGCGCCTCTTTCACCAAAAGATAGCAAACTGAGATTAGGCCGTTCAGCGCAATTAAAAAGCTAAGTGATATGATGGTTGACTTCCTCATTTTGCTTGTGTCACGTCAGAAGTTTGTTCTATAAAAGACAGCGCATTCTTCATGGCCATTTCATTTTCTTCAGGAATGGGCTTGTATTTCGCGAATTTGACAAAATCTGCTGTTCGAAGTAATTGTGGAAGGAGTTGCAAATCACCTTTCGAAATCCCGTAATTCCTGAGGTCTTGCAGGAGTTGATTGGACGTCTGCTCCAGCGCAGGAACTGCAAATCTATCTTCTATGTAGCCTCTCAAAATCTCAGTGAGCTCAGTATGATACGCTTTGGTCAATCCTTTTTGCCACAGCCCTTTTTCTTTTAACAGGGTAAGTTTTTCAATGGCGGTAATGTGAGCCGGAATGATTTGTTTTGTAACCGCCGCCTCAACGAGGGCAGGTCTTGATCGTTTCAATTTTTTCAGGACGAAGAACAGAAGGACAAGGCCTAAGGCAATGAGCAGAACCCACCAATACGGGAGCAGTCTGTCTAGCCAAGTGTAGTTGACATCACGTATAGATTTGATGTCTTTGACCTCAGCTGTTTGATCAAGATTCATTCCTTGCACATGAAGCAGTGCCGGATTACTTTCTACTAAGATTCCGTTGAATTGAAACTGCAATGGTTTGATCACGTGGTAACCTGTGTCAAAGGAGGTGAGTTCAATCTGCAGAGATTGTTGGAACAGATAAGGATCTTCTTCTGAGACCAGAGTTGTGTCAACCTTTCCTGTACCAATAATCTCTATTGATTTACTGAGTGTGTCTTGAAGATTGGGCCAGATCAAGTTGCTTCCCTCACCTGAATCTATGCGGTATTGGAAAGAGATCAGCAGGGTAGTTTGTTCTCCAAGGCGCACATCAACAGAGCCTAGTTGGAGCTTTGCTATTTGCGCAGAACTTTGATTCATGGCACAAACAAAAAGAAAGAAAACAATGAGTTGCTTCATCTTATTTAGGCCCCACGTTTTTTAAACATTTGCATTAATGGCTGAACATAGGGTCTGTCAGTGCGAATGCTGATGTAGTCTACATTGGAACGTTTCATGGTTTCTTTAATCCATTGTTGATGCTCAAGGTGTGCTATTTTCAGGCGTTTGGCATTTTTCTTTGCGCTGGTATTGACCCATTGTTGTTCACCCGTTTCGCTGTCTTTGAATAACATCCAACCTGCATTTGGTAGTTCTGATTCTGCGGGGTCGTTGGTTTGAATAACAATAAGATCGTGCTTGCGCGAAGTGATTTTTAAAATACGCTCAAAACTGCGGTCTTGTAAGTCAGAAACGAGGAAACAGATTGCACGTTTTTTGATCACTCTGTTCATGTAATCCAGAACAAAGTGAATGTCTGTTCCCAGGTTTTCTGGTGTAAAATCAATAAGCTCACGAATGATACGTAAAATGTGAGACCTCCCTTTCTTAGGTGGGATGAAACGCTCAATCTTATCAGAGAAAAAGATGACGCCAATTTTGTCATTGTTTTGAATGGCACTGAACGCTAATACGGCTGTGATTTCTGTGATGAGTTGTTGTTTGGTTTGAGCGCGCGTACCAAAATCTCCAGAAGCAGATACATCTACCAAGATCATGGCCGTTAGCTCTCTTTCTTCTTCAAAAATTTTCACGTAAGGATGATTCATTCTGGCTGTAACGTTCCAGTCAATCATTCTAATTTCATCGCCATGCTGATACTCTCGGTTTTCACTAAAGGCCATGCCTCGCCCCTTAAAGGCAGAATGGTATTCGCCAGAAAAGACCTGTTTGCTGAGACCTCTAGTACGGAGTTCGATGGCCCTTACTTTTTTAAGTAGCTCCGTCGTTTCCATAGATGTATGACCAGCCATTACGGTACCTCGATCTTGTTAAGTATTTCAGTAATAATTTGTTCTTGGGTAATGTTTTCAGCTTCAGCCTCAAAAGTGAGCCCGATGCGGTGGCGCATAACATCCATGCATACAGCTCTAACATCTTCAGGAATGACATAGCCTCTTCTGTGAATAAAAGCATAAGCTTTAGCGGCAAGAGCCATTCCTATTGAAGCACGAGGAGAACCTCCAAATGCAATCAACTGACTCAAATGTCCGAGGCCATATTCTTCAGGGTTTCGGCTGGCGAAAACTAAGTCAACGATGTATTGCTCAATTTTTTCGTCCATATAAACTTCACGCACCATTTTGCGCGCCGTAATGATGTCTTCAGATGTAACTACTTGATTCGGTTTCGGGTTACCAGCCAGAGAGATGTTATTTCGAATAATTCGTTTTTCATCTTCTTTACTAGGGTAGCCAATAACCACTTTCAGTAAAAAACGATCTACTTGTGCTTCAGGCAAGGGATAGGTTCCTTCTTGTTCAACCGGGTTTTGAGTAGCAAGTACCAAGAATGGTTTGGGCAGAGGATACGTCTCTGGACCAATGGTTACCTGCCTTTCTTGCATGGCTTCCAGGAGTGCGCTCTGAACCTTAGCTGGTGCTCTGTTGATTTCATCTGCCAAAATAAAATTGGAGAAAAGCGGCCCTTTCTTAACTGCAAACTCCTCTTTTTTCTGATTGTAAATCATTGTACCTACGAGGTCTGCTGGCAACAGATCTGGTGTAAATTGGATGCGAGAGAAATCTACTGCTACCGATTCTGATAGCGATTTGATCGCCAATGTTTTCGCCAATCCGGGAACCCCTTCCAGCAAAATATGTCCATCAGCAAGCAACCCAATTAGTAGCTTTTCAACCATTTCTTTCTGGCCAATAATGACCTTTTCCATTTCAAGGTTGAGTAATTCAACAAAGGCACTTGCTTTCTCAATTCTCTCATTCAATTGGCGAATGTCTTCCGCTTGCACAGTAGTGTCACTTGTCATACCTGTCATATCTTCTTCCATAAGCAATGCGCTTTCATCTTCTCACGCAAAATTGATGATTTAATTATTGATGCAAAACCAGAACACTGGGTGTTTGACAAAGTTCTTGAACCACCAGTGTTAACAGCCTTTTACCATGTTAAATGATGTTAAGTAACTGGCTTAAAACACGCATTTGTTCAATTGGAACGGCATCGAATAGGTCTGTTTCGGCGCATGAAATTAATAAATCAAGGTGAAGCTAAAGCGAAATAGGCCCAGCTAATTTTTATTGAAGATGCTTTTAGTGAGCTGGAGCCTCAAAAACCCAGGTTGGAAAAAGGAGCCTTCAGGTTGATAACTCAAAGCGCTAGGTTGAACTTTCTAGTTAGCCGTAGATTAGTTTTACGGCATGAACGAGAACCTAACATTTCAAGAAATTATTGGTTGTGTACGAGATTTTCATGACGCATTTAAAATTCCGAACGCAACGCAAGTTGACGGTAAATTAAGTCCAAAAGATTTCGAACTTAGGCACAGACTAATGCAAGAGGAGAATGAGGAGTATTTGGAGGCGGCACAAAATGGCGATATTGTTGAAATAGCTGATGCTCTGGGAGACCAATTGTATATTCTGTGTGGAACCATTTTGAAACATGGGTTACAGCATAAGATTGAAGAAGTTTTTAATGAGATTCAGCGCAGTAATATGTCGAAATTAGACGCAGAAGGCAATCCTATTTACAGAGAAGATGGCAAGATTTTGAAAAGCGAAATGTATTTCAGGCCAGACATTCAAAAAGTGCTAAATTCGAAGACATAGATTCCATCTTGATTTCGCTTCGCGAAGCAACCCAAAGAAGAACAGATTATGGATTTAGAGAAACATTTTGATGCTGCCAGGAAATCCAAAAGTAGATTAGGGATATTGAACCGCATTCTTTGGGCGGGGATTCCTTTTAATAAGCCGCACCGACTAAGAATTACAGAGCTGACGGAAGAAAGGACCGTCATTAAAATTCCGTATCGCAGAAAAAATCTGAATCACTTAAAGGGGTTGCATGCCTGCGTTCTTGCCACAGGAGCTGAGTATGCATCAGGCTTGATTTTACTGCAGCATCTGAATCCCAAAAATTTCCGATTAATAATGCAGCGCATGGAGGTCACTTATCATTACCAGGGTAAGATGGATGCTGCCGTTAATTATGAGTTAACAAAGGCTCAAGTTGACGAAGAGATATTACAAAAGCTGGAGACCGTAGACAAAGTTGCCTTCACTTGCCATGTTGAAGTTCACGACAAGGAAGGCAATCATTTGTGCACATCGAAGGTGCATTGGCAGATCAAGAAATGGTCAGCTGTTACTGTTCGCACAGCATAGCATTCACACTCTTAAGGTCAGTGATTTTCCATTGGCCATTGATGTGTTGCACGGTCATTTCGCGCGGCACATGTTTGTTTTCAATGGTGACAAGGTTAGATGCCACGTAGCCTTTTACACTTCCAATCTGCGTGTGGTAGAGGCGCAAAGGAGTCCATTCTATTCCAGTTGATTCATCTTTAAATACGGGTCTTGAGTTGTCTCTTTTTCCTGAGTAGACTCCGTTTTCGAGCAGGCAAATAATGGGCGCTTTTGTAGAAGGGAGCTTTCTGAAGTTTACAGAACCAACGTTCACTGTGATGAGCTCAGGTTGGTGAAGACCAGCGTGAGCGTTCACATATGCACTGCCGTTGGAGCCGGTTACTTGAGTAAAGCCTTTCGCCAATACAAGCAGGTAATCATTTGGCAACATTGAGGCTTTCAAATCTGCTTCAAGCGCGGCTAAAACAAGTGCTTTCGGGATTTGAACGATTCGTCCATCATCGCGTTCATAGGAAACGCTGTCAGCAAAAAACTGTTCTGCTAGTTCCATGTTACCAGTTTCTAATGCTTCTCTAAAGAGTTCCATTGAACCATCGAAGTTTTGAGGAGAAGGTTGAGGGGCTGCTGCGTGTGCGAAAGTTGCTCCACACATAAGCAGAAGGAATGTGATCTTTTTCATGTTGTTCGTTTTCTTTTTAAACGCAATTCAGGGGCCGCTAATGCGCCTGTGTCCCCTTCTTTCAATCATTCGGGGAGCCATGGAAAGAATTCGTCAGTCCAACGCATTCTAATGGGATGGAAAGGCGATTAGTAGCGGCATTCTTTTATCTTTACACGTTCGAAAAACAAGGTTATGATTAACATTACACTACCTGATGGCTCAGTGCGTCAGGTCAATGAAGGAACTACTGCACTTGACGTAGCAACTTCCATTAGTGAGGGTTTAGCGCGAAATGTGCTTGCCGCCGAAGTTAACGGGGAAGTTCGTGACTTGACTCGTCCAATCAATGAAGACGCAACATTAAAGCTGTTGGCCTGGGATGATGACCATGCGAAATCAACCTTATGGCACTCAGCTGCGCACATCATGGCAGAGGCACTTGAAGCGCTTTACCCTGGGATTAAGTTATGGGTTGGACCTCCAATTGAGAACGGATTCTACTATGATGTGGATTTCGGGGAGCAAATATTTAGCGAAAAAGACTTTTCACGCGTAGAGAAGAAAATGCTTGAACTCGCGCAGCAAAAGAATAGTTTCGTTAGGAAAGAGATTTCCAAAGATGAGGCCGTTCATTATTACAAGGAGAAGGGAGATGAGTATAAGCTTGATCTTCTTGAACGCTTGGAAGACGGGTCAATCACCTTTTATACACAAGGTGAATTTACTGATTTGTGCAGAGGACCTCACATTCCGAATACGGGGGCTATCAAGGCAATGAAATTAATGACCGTTGCAGGGGCTTATTGGAAAGGAGACGAGAAGAACAAACAGCTTACACGTATATATGGTGTAGCATTTCCGAAGCAAAAGCAACTCAAAGAGCATTTAGAGCTATTAGAAGAAGCTAAGAAACGAGATCACCGAAAGCTTGGAAAGGAAATGGATCTGTTTCATTTCTCAGAAAAAGTTGGGCAGGGGTTACCGCTTTGGTTGCCAAAAGGCGCACAGCTAAGAGAGCGGTTAGAGAATTTCTTGAAAGAAGCTCAGCGAAAAGCGGGTTACCTTCCGGTTATTACTCCACACATTGCAAATAAAGAACTCTACGTTACATCAGGGCACTATGCTAAGTACGGTGCAGATAGCTTTCAACCAATCAATACACCTACAGAAGGCGAATTGTATTTATTGAAACCAATGAATTGCCCACATCACTGTGAGATCTACAAGAGTAGACCTCGGTCTTACCGTGATTTGCCCATTCGTTATGCAGAGTTTGGAACTGTATATAGGTATGAACAAAGTGGGGAGCTTCACGGATTGACAAGGGTAAGAGGATTTACGCAAGATGATGCGCACATTTTCTGTACCGTAGATCAAGTGAAGGAAGAAGTAGGTAAGGTGATAGATCTTGTGCTTTATATCTTCAAGATTCTTGATTTCAAGGATTATGTTGTTCAGGTTTCTTTAAGGGATCCGGCAACACCTGAAAAGTACATTGGTTCGAATGAGAATTGGGACAGTGCAGAAAAGGCGATTCAGGAAATAGCAGAAGAGAAGGGCTTGAAAACAGTTGTTGAGTTGGGTGAAGCAGCCTTCTACGGGCCGAAGCTTGATTTCATGGTAAGAGATGCGATTGGGCGAAAGTGGCAACTTGGAACAGTTCAGATTGATTATAACCTACCAGAGCGCTTTGAACTTGAGTATGTTGGGAGTGATAATGCAGCACACAGACCTGTAATGATCCATAGAGCACCATTCGGTTCTATGGAACGATTTGTAGCTATTTTGATTGAGCACTGTGCAGGTAAATTTCCGCTTTGGTTGAATCCAGAGCAAGTGAAAATTCTTCCAATTAGCGATAGGTTCAATGAATATGCCGAGAACCTTTCGATTGTCCTTGAAAATTACGATATTCGCGCCCTCGTTGACACTAGGTCGGAAAAGATTGGTAAAAAAATCAGAGACGCTGAGGTTGATAAAGTCCCATACATGTTGATTGTAGGGGAGAACGAACAAGAGAACAATGTGGTCTCTGTTCGTAAACAAAGCCACGGTGATTTAGGCTCCATGTCTGTCGAGGAATTCTCAAAATTGATTAATCAAGAGATTAAATCAATTTTGGATTAGTATAAATTAATTTGTTGAAGCCATAGCAATACGACGAAGACGTAGTAGAGGTCCGGCAAGGGTTATTAAAGAAGATCAGCACCGGATTAACCGACGAATCATCGCAAAAGAGGTGAGGTTGGTTGGAGAGGATATTGAGCAAGGAGTATATTCCACTGATGTGGCCCTGAAAATGGCTGTTGATAAGGATATGGATCTTGTAGAGATTTCTCCAAACGCTGACCCTCCAGTGTGTAAGATTGTTGATTACAACAAATTCCTTTACTCTCAGAAAAAGAAAGACAAGGAATTGAAAGCAAAGCAGGCCAAAGTGGTGATGAAAGAAATTCGTTTCGGACCTAACACTGATGACCATGATTTTGAATTCAAGTTGAATCACGCAAAAAAATTCCTTTCTGAAGGAGCGAAAGTTAAGGCCTACGTATTCTTTAAAGGAAGAACCATTGTGTTCAAGGAAAGAGGAGAAATCCTTCTTCTTCGTTTCGCCCAAGAATTAGAAGAGTTCGCAACTGTTGAACAGCTTCCGAAACTTGAAGGGAAACGAATGATTATGATGTTCAATCCAAAGAAAAAGTAAAACCATTTAAACTCGGACGGTCATGCCGAAAATGAAAACCAAATCGAGCGCCAAGAAGCGCTTTAAGTTCACAGGATCGGGAAAGATTAAGCGCAAACATGCTTTCAAAAGTCACATTTTGACTAAGAAATCAACTAAGCGTAAACGTAATCTTACCGCTTCAACTACTGTGTCCAAAGCAGATTTTAAGAACATTAAAGTTCAACTCTGCAAGTAAACTAATTTTTAGCCTGATTCAGGTATGTTTTAACCCGGCAGTTAGTATTAAGTGTTGTAAAACCGCTCTCTGTCTAAAAACAAATTAAAATGCCACGTTCAACAAATGCAGTTGCATCGAGAGCCAGAAGAAAGAAAATCTTTAAAATGGCTCGCGGGTACTACGGAGCTCGAAAAAATGTATGGACCGTAGCCAAAAACGCAGTTGAAAAAGGACTCCTCTATTCATATGAGGGTCGTAAGCAACGTAAGCGTCAATTCCGCCGTTTGTGGATTCAGCGTATCAACGCTGGAGCACGTGAACACGGAATGTCTTACAGCGTATTCATGGGAAAAGTTCATGATAAAGGAATCGAATTGAACCGTAAGGTTCTTGCTGATCTTGCGATGAATCATCCTGAAGCTTTTAAAGCAGTTGTGGATCAGGTAAAGTAATTCATGACCATATTTTAAAGCCGGCTTTTATAGCCGGCTTTTTTTTGTCCTATTTTTGCAAGAATATATGTGCCGCTGCACAGACTTCAAACCTATACTATGAGACTTGTCCTGATTGTTCTAATTTGCTGTTCTTCAATTGTAGCGTCGTCACAAGTGAAAAGAGATTCCCTCTATTTCTTTAAACAGTCAGAGCAAGGAATAACACTACCAAAGCAGGCTAAATGGTTCAATGCCCAAAAGACCTTTTCCGTATTTGATGTCTCAGATAGATTGGTCTATATTCATGTTTGGAATCCTTTCGATATTAATTGTCAAGCTTCTGTAAAAGAGGTTAACAGATTGCAAAATGAATATCCTTTTGCGGTGTTTGTTTCTGTGTTGATGCCAGATTTTTCTAATGGGATGTCTGAAAATGATATTGAGGCGCTAGTCCGACAGTACCGACTGAATCACCCCATCATTGTGGCTGATGACCTTTCAGGACTCAAACTAAAAAAAGACCAAGTACTACCCGTCATTAAGGGAGTTCGAGCAGATGCTCAACAGAATGGAGAGTACACTGGAGAAGAAGGGATAGAAGAACTAGAGCTCGTTCTTGCTGGTTTTACAAAGGAGCAGCTCAAAGTCCTCAAAGTTAAAACCATTGGCTTTAATGCCTCGGCAAAGCTGAAAAACGTAAAACAGGCAATGAATTTCCCTCAGTCTGTTGCAGTCTCAGAACAGAGTGGTGAAATGTACATTGCAGATGCAGGAAACAATAGGGTTCTTGTGATGGGGGTTGATGGTCAAGTGATTGATGTGATTGGAACAGGTGTAAAAGGAGATCGAGATGGAAAGTGGGGAGCGGCTCAGCTCAACCACCCAGCCTATCTGGAGCTGGATGAATCTAAAGACTTGCTATATGTTACTGATTCTTGGAACCACAAAATCAAAGTTGTGAATATCAAGGAAAGAACAATCATGTCCATTCTTGGAAATGGAAAACGTGCTTTTCAAAAAGAAACAAGAGTAGACTCAACTTCAGGACCAATAAATTTCCCTGCTGGTCTGTTATTGAAAGAAGGAAAACTACTCATTGCAATGTCGGGATTCAATGAAATTTGGAGTTTAGATGTTTCGGTGAAAAGTGCCTTGCCTCTGGGGTTAGGTGGAGCTCAGTTAGATCAGCCTACTGATATGACAATGGATGAAAATGGGGTGATATATATAACAGACGCATCAGAAGGACGCCTGAAACGAATGGAAAAAAACATCCTTACGAATGTCAATCTCTTTCCGAATGATTCAACACAAAATTTTGGAGGATATGGAGGTTTAGTTAGTCACGACAAGAGCATTTATCTTTCGCAGCCTTATTTGAATAGAATTGTGAAATTAGATGCTGGGCAGGTGGAAATCCTTGCTGGCGGAGATGCTGGTTATGCAAATGGGAAGAACGGTAAATCAACTGAGTTTTTCCATCCTATGGGAATGGTGGTTTGGGAGAAAGAATTGATTGTTGCTGATCAGGCCAATCAGCGTGTAAGAAAGGTAAAGCTCAAAAAAGGAAAAACAAGTACCATAGAATTTTCAGGATACGAAAAGCTATTTGACGGGGTAGAGGCTTTTAATGAAGGAGACAAAATAGTACTCGATACAGAAATAATAGGAAGAGGAATGAACTCCGTTTACATTGAATTCGACCTAGGAGAGAAATATGAGTGGCTTTCTGACGGAAGGAATCAAGTGCTCATGGAAAGAGCCGGAATGAATAAACTGGTAAGTGGGTCGCCGTCAAGAGGATTTATTGAAACAGAAGTTCCAGGGTCAGAAATGAATCTTTACTTAAGTGTTCAGGTGTATTGCACAGTAAGAAACCTAGAAACGAATGAAGTACTATTTCGTCCAATCCTACTGATTATTCCCTTTGAATATGATGCTTCGGGTAAAGTTAATCACGACATTAAATGGAATCCTTTTGGGGATTTGTAATCATTCTGAAAGGACTCTTCCTTTGGCTATTGCGGCTGATGTGAAGGTTGGGTCTATGATAAGTGCAGTATTGTAATTCTTTAAAGCTTCAGTTTTGTTACCAAGACTTTCAAAGCACAATCCTCTGTTGTAATAGGCTTGGGTGTAGTTCGGGAGAAGATCTATCGCATCTGTAAAAGCCTCAATTCCTGCTTCATAGTCTTGTAGGTATTCCAAATAGACAAAGCCAGTATTGAATGATGCAGAAGCATTGTTGGGATCGATCTCAATAATCTTCGTGTATTGACTCAAGGCTTTTTCATAGCGCTTAGAATCCTTAAAGCCAGTCTCTTGGAGATAGATGGCTAAATTATAACGCGCTTCAATACTTCTTGGTCTAATCTCAATGGCTGTTGTGTTGTATTCAATAGCGAGGTCACTCTGGGCTTTAGCATAAAGAAGAGCAACTTCAACATAGGGTTCATAATAGTTCGGGTCTACCTCTATGGCGGTTTGGTAGCTCGATGCTGAAAGCAAAGTGTCACCAGTTTCTTTGTAAATGCGTCCCTTTAAATAGTAGGCTTCAGAAAGTTTGTCGTCTTGCTGAAGACTCAGATTCAACTGTTGAATGGCTTCTTCGTAATTTCTGAAGTGAATGTTCATCGTCGCCAATCTGATCAATCCCAATGTGTTTGTGGCATCTAGATTTACACACTTTTTGTAATCAGCTAAGGCCGCTTCGAAGTTTTTACTTTCATAGTAAAGTTCTGCTCGTTCAAGGTAGATGTCAGCCCTTGTGGAATCTACCGTTAAGGCAGCATCTAGATCGTTGAGTGCATTGAAGTCATTTCCTTTACTCCAGTGGTAACGACCGCGCTCCAGAAAAACATCTGGATTTGAAGGTGATTGGATGATTTGGTCGTTGAGAAAGGCAAGCATGGTATCAGCCTGGCTAATTGTAGCCGCTTGATTATTCTCAATGTTTGACGCAACAGGCGTCTCTTCACATGCTGATAATGTTGCAATAACTAGAAGGGGAAAAAGAATATGCTTCATTGTGACAGGAATTAAAGAGTGCAAAATAAAAAAGCCCAGTACATGGACTGGGCTTTTCAGAAACAAAAGAGTGCTTATTTTTTCAATTCTACTTTTATTTTTTCTTCAAGCTCATCCATTAATTCTGGGTTATCTAGAAGTAATGATTTTACGGCATCACGTCCTTGACCAAGTTTGGTATCTCCATAAGAAAACCATGAGCCACTTTTCTTGATGATATTTAACTCAACACCAATGTCAATAATCTCACCTGTTTTCGAGATCCCCAATCCGTACATGATATCGAATTCAGCTCTCTGAAAAGGAGGGGCTACTTTGTTTTTTACAACTTTCACCTTCGTTCTATTTCCAACAACTTTGTCGCCATCTTTGATCTGAGAAGATCTACGAATATCAATTCTAACTGAAGAGTAAAATTTCAAGGCATTACCACCGGTTGTCGTTTCAGGATTACCGAACATAACACCGATTTTTTCTCTTAACTGATTGATGAAAATACAGCAACATCCTGTTTTACTAATGGTAGAGGTCAACTTCCTAAGTGCCTTTGACATTAGACGGGCTTGCAGTCCAACCTGTGAATCAGCCATTTCTCCTTCTATTTCTGCTCTAGGAGTAAGTGCAGCAACAGAATCAATTACAATTAAGTCAATGGCCCCAGAACGGATCAAATTCTCAGTTATTTCCAATGCTTGTTCTCCGTTATCTGGCTGAGAGATCAATAGATCTTCTGTTTTTACACCAAGATTTTCAGCATAAAACTTATCAAAGGCATGCTCAGCATCAATGAATGCGCAAATGCCTCCCTTTTTTTGCGCTTCCGCAATTGCGTGGATAGCAAGGGTTGTCTTACCTGAAGATTCTGGTCCGTAGATTTCAACAACTCTTCCTTTTGGAAAACCGCCTATGCCTAAAGCAAGATCTATGGTCAATGAACCTGTTGGGATTACTTCAATTTGTTCAACTGCGTTATCCCCAAGCTTCATTACAGCACCTTTGCCGTATGTCTTCTCCAACTTGTCTAGCGTTAGTTGTAACGCTTTTAATTTTTCCTTATTTACTTCGGTCGCCATGCTTCTGAATTTTGGCTAAAGTATTTATTTATGAACGTAATGTACTTACGTAGTGCATCTAATTTGTCAACGGTTGATACTTTTTTGTGTGTGAAAGGTTAAAGTCCAAAACCTTCAATAATTTGTTCGGAATGAATCTTGGCTTTTACTTTTTGAATGACATCTACAACGATGCCATTCTCATCAATCAGAAAGGTAGTGCGGTGGGTACCATCAAATTCTTTTCCCATGAATTTTTTTGGGCCCCATACACCATAAGCCTTTAAAACAGAGCGCTCAGAATCTACAAGTAAAGGGAAAGGGAGTTCATACTTACTAATAAAGCGTTGATGCTTTTTGTCATCATCGTCATTCACACCTAAAATTTCGATGTTATGCTTTTGGAGTATGTCATGGTTGTCTCTGAGGTCGCAGGCTTGCGTTGTGCAGGTAGGAGTGAGATCCCGTGGGTAAAAATAGAGCGCTAGTTTCTTTCCCTTGTAAGTGGAAAGGGTAATGTCATTTCCGTCTTGATCTTTCGAATTGAATTCTGGAGCGGCAGCCCCTTTCGTTAAATGAGTCATCGATGTCTTTTAACTATAAATAACCGAAAATATATTCAGAAGTTCGAATAACCGATGAAAGACGAGAATATCGGGATGAGCACGTGTTTAGTTTAGATGAAAAACAAAGAATGTAGTTTTGTTAATAAAAATAGTCATATCTTTCCTGTGGGTAGAAATGCCTCTAACAAGATTTAACTCTGAACACTAAACTCTAATCATTTATGAAGCTCTCAACAGTTTCGAGGGTACGGACTATTCCTAGTCCTAACCTTCTCGCAAGGAAATCCCTTGCAGTTAGCATGACGCTGATTCTTTTTCTGTCAGCATTTTCAATGCTTGCACAGTCCCCACAACCCGGTTCTCCCGAGTATACTAACGCTAAAATCGCTGGAACTTTAGTTCAGCCCAGTTTGAGCATGGAATATTATGGTGAGATGCCAGATGTAAGTCACTATTTGGCGGCAGCAGAAAACCGCGATGGTGACTGCTACATTCCTCATGATCCTGCAACATGGACCGAACTTCCTGGAAATGATGATGGTTCTATAGGACCGATCGCATTGCCGTTTAGTTTTGACCTGTATGGGGACACTTACTCTTCCTTCTACTTGAACAACAACGGAAATGTTACGTTTAACAACGGACTTTCTTCATATACACCAGATGGTTTCCCCATTTCGACGCCAATGATTGCTCCTTTCTGGGGTGACGTTGATACGCGAAGTAATTTAGGAGAGGTATGGTACATTGTTACTGATCACGCCTTATACGTGAACTGGGTAGAAGTAGGGGTGTTTAATACAAACCCTGATCCTGCTCTTCGAAATACATTTCAAGTTATTATTACAGACGGAACAGATGCTGTTTTAGACGCTGGAAATAACATTGCCTTCAACTACCTTGATATGGGGTGGACAACAGGTGATGCTTCGGATGGAACAGATGGTTTCGGTGGCTCACCGGCAACTGTTGGTGTAAACTCTGGAAACGGTGTAGACTTCATTCAAATCGGACGTTTCGGAACGGATACTGAAGATTATGATGGGCCTAACGGCGAAACAGACGGGGTTCACTGGTTAGATGATCAGTGTTTCCAGTTCAACGTTGGTGATGCCAATAACTTCCCGCCAGTTGCACAAGGATTTCCAAACGGAAATTCTGTAACTGTTTGTTCAGGTGACGATCTTCAATTCTCTTTAGGTTTCATCGGGCCAGAAGGAGATCAAGAAGTTTCAGTAGTAGTATCAGGAGATGATAACATTTCTGTTGATGCAAATACTGCCGGTAACCCTTCTTCAACAATTGTAACGATTGATACTTCTGAGTTAGGTTTGTTCGAATTTACATTCACGGGAACTGACAACGGAACTCCTGAAGCTTCAACTGTTAGAACGATTACAGTAATCGTTGAACAATGCAACAACTGCGTTCCTGACTTATCTATTGATTGCGCAACAGACGTAACTGTAGAATGTGGAGATGCAACTGCTCCTGAAGCAACTGGTCTTCCAGTTGTAAACATTGATCCTTGTTACGTTGACGAAATCGATGTTAGTTTCACCGATGAAACAATCAGTTCTGATAACTGCACTACAGTTATTGCAAGAACTTGGATGGCATCAGCAGGAGAAGAATTTGACATGTGTACTCAAACAATTACCGTTGTTGATACGCAAGCTCCTGAAATGGTTGTTCCACCGCTTTATTACGCTCTTGAGTGGAGCGTGTTCAACGGAAACTTCCTCGAAGATTTTATCAATGGAGAATTGAGCATTTTTGATCTTGCTGAATTGTATCCTTTGTTCAATGAGCAATTGGAAGCACAAGGATATTTCTTCCCTACTGCAACAGACGCTTGTGACAGTGACGTATTTCCTACTTACTCTCAAACGATTGAAGGGCCTGAAGATTTAGAGTGTCCAATGGTTGCTCGTGTTGTGTGGACATTCTCTGCACAAGATGATTGTGGAAACATGACTGACACATATGATGTTGTTTGTGAGTTCTTCGATACTACAGCTCCAGAATTTACAAATCTACCTGAGAGCTTCACAGTTCAGTGCATTGAAGATGTGCCAGAGCCTGTTGAGCCTGAGGCTGAAGATGCATGTGCAGACGTAGTTTCTACAACAGTATTCACTAGCGAAACTGGTTTTCCAATTAACGAATGTGTTGCAACTACTGCATACGGACTTGGTGATGACTGGGCAATTTGGTTGCCTGTTCTTGAAACATCAGGTGTTTCTATGACTGACGATTTTGTTCCTTCTGGACCTTTGAGCTTTGTGCAATTTAATGATGGTACTGCTCACGCTTCTGGTACGGTTGTGAATAACACAAATCCAAACCAAGGATTCATCGTTGATTTCTGGTTTGAAAACACAGTTGATTGGACTACTTGGTCTGAGGAACTAGGTCGCTCTTACAAAGACGACGCTGGTTTTGCTGCTGCTGGCGGTGACCTTTGGACTACTTGGTCTTACATGGAAATGGTAAACGGATTCTCAACCCTTACAGGTATTGATGAATTTGAAGGATCTACCTTATACATGAGCCACATGCCTAGTAACTACTACTACGGTTTCCAATGTGGAGAAGCAGCAAACAATAAGAATGCTGAATTCGGTATGAGTGGTTGGTTTACTTACTCTGGAATGTTGAATGGTGAGCCAGTTAATGGACATGGTGATATCAACGTTGACAAGGAATGCACTCCAAGTGGAGAGCTTCCATGTGTGAACTTTGATGAATTCACTTACTTCTTCCGTGCCGAAGATACTTGTGGAAATGTAAACATTGACTCTTACACAGTAACTGTTGATGATACAACTCCTCCAGAGTTTACCGTTTTCCCAGCAGATTTACTGGTAGAATGTGATATGGTACCTGTACCTGTCTTTGAAGGTGTAGAAGCGATTGACAACTGTGACTGTGATGTTACTATGCTGCCAATGGTAGAGAGTGAAACTGAAGGTACTTCATGTAACTATAGCTTCACACGTACTTGGTCTGTAATTGATTGTTGTGGTAATAGAACTGACTCTACTCAGACAATCACTGTAATTGATACTGTTGCTCCTGTATTCACATTCGTACCTGCCGATGCAACGTATGAGTGTGACGAAGAAATTAACTTCGAAGATGCTCTAGGTGAAGACAACTGTCAAGAAGTAGTTTACAATGTTACTTCTGAAACAACCGAGGGTGACTGTCCACAAGAATATATACTTGTGCGAACGTTCTCTTTAACTGACGAATGCAACGAGCCGGTTTCTGCAACACAGACAATCACTGTAGTTGATACAACCGCTCCAACTGTAAATGATTACGACATTCAGTCTTCTGCAAACTGTGAAGATGTGGATTCAGTTCCAGGTCCAGTTTTTGAAGATAACTGTGGCGAAGTAACTGTGACTCTTGAAACACAAAATCAATCAGGTGGATGTATGGGCGTTCTTGTACGTTTTTACACTGCTGTTGATGAGTGTGGAAACACAGCTACTGCTACTCAATACATCACGATTCTTGATAACACGCCTCCAGTAATCATTACGCCAGCTGACGAAACGGTTGAATGTGACAACTTACCCGCAGCACCTGGTGCTGAAGGAGCAGATGTTTCTGATAACTGTTCACTTGAAGTTGACGTTACGTTTAGCGAAGAAATCATTCCTGGAATATGTGAAAATTCATATTCTATCGTTTGGACTTGGACTGCTACTGATTACTGTGAAAACGTAAGCATGGCTTCTACTACTATTACTGTGGTAGATACAACTTCACCAACATGGAGTGAGTTCCCTGCGAATGTTTCAGTTGAATGTTCAGACGAAC
>Ga0208768_1000045_pt1 | contig 97212 bp, 82 predicted proteins | sample AntAceMetag02UK1_FD_184760 | JGI IMG/M metagenome (GOLD analysis project Ga0208768, IMG submission 184760) | Saline lake microbial communities from Ace Lake, Antarctica - Antarctic Ace Lake Metagenome 02UK1 (SPAdes) (version 2) | ecosystem: Environmental > Aquatic > Non-marine Saline and...
CGTATGCGCCTCCACTTCCATCTCCATCATGCGCCCGGCCGCAAAGGCCAGCATATCGCGCACCAGATCACTGTCTGCGCTCTGGTCAATCAGGTCGAATAAAGCCAATCTGTCTTCGGTCATCGTGTGAGGTCCTTCTGGTTGGTGTTCGCAACCACAACCCGGGCGAATTCGCGCACGATGACCTTCCTCAGGACGAATTTACACCGCGCCTCGGGGCGCTACCCGCAGCGTAGTTCAATTCGCTAGATTAAAGCCATGAGAACCGCTTTGAGCGGTGAGTCTTATGGTTTTAACCATTATGTGATGCGCTAATTGATAATATAGTGGTATTTCGTGCGGTTTTCTGCTATAAATACCACTATGATAGCTTTAATAACACCAGCAAAAGCCAAAGTGAAACTCGCAAAAAATATTCGCGAGCGCCGTTTGGCTATGAGCCTTACCCAAGCGGGATTGAGCAAACGATCCGGTGTGGCCTTGGCGACCTTGCGTAAGTTCGAGCAAAGTGGAGCCGTCTCAATCGACAATTTGTTCAAATTGATGCTGGTCGTTGGTGGCCTAGATGAAGTGGTCAAAGCCAGTGCGTCAGACCACACTAATTTTGCCTCCATCGATGATGTTGTATCAGGGCAGGCGAAGCCCAAACGTAAGCGTGGCTCACGATCATGAACTTTACCCCTGTCTCACAAATCCAGGTCGGCTTGGATTTTGGCAACGGTGTCACGCCGCTGGGACGACTCGCGCTGCGGGATCGGAAAATATACTTTGAATATGACGCTAGTTTTATTGCTCAGGATCTGAATGTCTCGCCGTTTCGCCTGCCGTTGAAGGCGGGCGTGCAGACATTCGATCGCGGACTGTTCGAGGGACTGCCGGGGTTATTTAATGATAGCCTGCCTGACGGATGGGGACGGCTGTTGTTTGATCGTGCCTTGAGAGCCCAAGGTCTCTTGCCTGAGCAGTTGAGCCAGCTTGACCGCTTAGCTCATGTGGGCGTGTCAGGAATGGGCGCGTTGACGTATGAACCGGATTATTCGGAAGCCACAGGCGGTGAGGACGTCGATCTCGACTGGTTGGCGGCGCAGTCTTTGGAAGTTCTGGAAGGTGAGGCAGATGACGTGCTGGCAGAGTTGCTTGCGCTTAATGGATCATCTGCTGGAGCCAGACCAAAAGCTCTTATCGGCTTTGACAAGAAAGGGGACCGTATCGTGCATGGTGCGGCCGCGACGCAGGACGGTTTTGAGCCTTGGCTGGTGAAGTTTGCGAATACTACTGACGGCCAGGACAAAGGCGCGATTGAATATGTCTACGCGGAAATGGCACGGCGTGCCGGACTCGACATGCCGGAGACACATCTGTTTCCGGCCAAGCAGGGCGCTGGCTATTTTGCGACCAAGCGATTTGATCGAAGTAACGGCAAACGCCTTCATATGCACACGGCTTGCGGCTTGTTGCATTCCGATTTCAGAACGCCTTCGCTGGATTATCGAGACTTGATCGAACTTACGACCATACTCACTCGGGATGTGCGTGAAACCGTGAAAATGTTCCGCTTGGCGGTCTTCAACGTGCTCGCCCACAACCGGGATGATCATTCCAAGAACTGCTCGTTTCTGATGAACGAAGCGGGGGAGTGGCGACTGTCGCCCGCCTATGATTTGACGTTTTCGTCTGGCCCTGGAGGCGAACAAAGCACGATGGTCATGGGGGAAGGTAAAGCGCCTGATTTAGAGCATTTGAGCGCCTTGGGCGAAACGGCTGATTTGAACAAAGACACCATCGTTCAAATTCTTGACCAAACGCGGGCCGCGTTGGCCGACTGGCCAGCAATGGCAAAAGAGCATGGCGTTACAGCAAGCAATGCTCGTCTCATTAACGGTCGGCTCGGCCGTATCAAATAGTGATCTTTGGCAATGTGCACGAGGCAGAAACACTTTTGGAAAAATAAAAATGAAACCGGCCAATGCAAATCTTGAAAAATTCGCAGCGCCGCTAATTGCACGCTGGTTGATAATAGCGTCGCAGGAGCGCAGAGTCGTCACATACGGTGAAGCAATGGAGAAACTGGAGCGGGAGGAGCCCCCTCTGTCAGGGTAGTTGCCGCATGGGTTTCAAAGTAAATGAAACCCTGAAGTGGGCGATGAACAGGAAAGACCATGACGTATCCGGCAGAACGGAAGGCGGCGATTATCGCGAAGATGCTTCCGCCGCATAACACTTCGCTTCGGCAGTTATCGCAGGAAGAGGGCATCTCGGAGGGTACGCTACCCGCGCAGGCGGTCAGAGGCCCGCAGCAAAGGGCAATTGCTCCCTGACGCGCATGCGGGCCCTGATCGAAGCTGGCACTCGCCGCTTCCGGCCAATCTTGCTCACCTCGCTGACCTCCTTTGTTGGCCTTCTCCCGCTGATGATGGAGCGCTCCATTCAGGCGCAATTCCTGATCCCGATTGCCGTCGGCCTCGCCTTTGGGGTCCTGTTTGCCCTGTTGGTCACCCTGTTCTTTGTGCCTGCCCTCTATGGCATCGGCGCGGATATCAAACGTTTCTTCGGCTACCTGTTCTGCGGCAAGCCGCGCCCTCGCTTCGATGCCATGCTCAACGCGAAAGCACTGGAAACCCTCGCGCCCGTGCCAGCTGAGTAATCAGGCGCCATGATGCCAATGGTTGGAGGCAACAGAGCTTAGGCTCTTGCCTTCAACTCCTTGGTCGCTAAACCCCCCGATATGCTCACCATATCGAACCTCGACTACCGCATTGAAGCGCGCCTTCTGTTTGAAGGCGCGGGCGCCCAGATTGCATCCGGCTGGAAGGTCGGCCTCGTCGGACGCAACGGAACGGGCAAGTCCACGCTGCTCAAACTGATCCGCGAAGAAATCACGCACCCGACCAATGACGGCTCAATTCGCCTCAACCAGGGTGCCCGTCTCGGCTGGGTTGCGCAGGAAGTCGCGCCGACGGATGAAACCATTCTGGAAGTCGTGCTCGCCGCCGATACCGAGCGTCACGCCCTGATGCAGGAAGCCGAAACCGCTGAAGACCCGATGCGGATTGCCGACATCCACACACGCCTTGTCGATATCGACGCGTGGTCGGCAGACTCGCGCGCGGCTGAGGTCCTGATGGGCCTTGGCTTCGTCCAGAGTGACCTTGATCGGCCAACCCGGGAATTCTCCGGCGGTTGGCGCATGCGCGCCGCCATCGCCGGCGTCCTGTTCTCCCAGCCAGACCTGCTCCTGCTCGACGAACCGACCAACTATCTCGACCTCGAAGGGGCTGCCTGGCTCGAAGGCTATATCAAGAAATATCCGCACACCGTGCTGATCGTCTCGCACGACCGGGAAATGCTGAATCGCTGCGTCACGCATACGATGGCGCTTGAGCACCAGAAACTCACCATTGTGCCCGGTGGCTATGACGCCTGGCTCAGGCTCCGCGCCGCGAAATATGCCCAGCTGGAAAGCCAGCGCGCCAAGCAGGAAGTCGACAAGGCCCACCTCCAGGCCTTTGTGGACCGATTTCGCGCTAAGGCGTCCAAGGCCCGGCAGGCCCAGTCGCGCGTCAAGATGCTCGAAAAGATGCAGGACATCTCGATCCCGATGGCCGAGCGCACGACCCCGTTCAACTTTCCTGCCCCTGCTGACAAGATGGCGCCACCCTTGCTCGAACTGCGCGGCGCAGAACTCGGCTATGGTGAAGACGCCAGCATCCTGCGCAATGTCACCTTGCGCCTCGATCCTGATGACCGGATCGCCATCGTTGGCACCAACGGCCAGGGCAAGACAACTCTGGTAAAATCCATTGCCGAGCGCCTGCCGCTCATGATGGGCGACCGTGTCACCCACAGCAAGGTCCGGATCGGCTACTTCTCCCAGGACCAGCTCGACGAGCTGACGCCCGGAGAAACCGTGCTGGATCACGTCCGCCACGCCATGCCCAGGGAAACGCCAATTTCCAAGCAGCGCTCAACGGCATCCATGATGGGTTTCAGCCATGAAAAGGTGGATACCAAGGTTGAAAAGCTCTCCGGTGGCGAAAAGGTCCGCCTGCTCCTCGGCCTCATGGCCATGGACAAGCCTCATATCCTGATCCTTGACGAACCGACCTCTCACCTCGATATCGACAGCAGGGAGGCGCTTATCTACGCCCTCAATGACTTCAAGGGCGCCGTCCTGCTGATCACGCACGATATCTTCCTCGCCGAGGGCACTGCCGACCAGCTCTGGTTGGTCAAGGACGGCAAGGCCGAAGTCTATGACGGCGACCTGCAGGATTACCGCGCCCTGGTGCTTCAGGCCGACCGCAATAAGTCGGACAGCAAAACGAAATCCGGAAAATCGACTCCGGCCGAAACAGCCCCCAGGGTTAACAAGGCAGACCAGCGCCAGCGCTCGTCCGAAAGCCGCAAGGCTGCCTCGGGCCTCAAGTACAAGGCCGACGACGCCGAGAAGCGATTGAACACAATCAATGCCCGGATCACGGCGATTGATGCTGACCTGTCAAAGCCAGGTCATGCCTCGCAACAGCTCCAGGACCTGCTGCGCCAGCGCGCCGATCTCGTCGCGGAAGCCGAAGCCACGGAGCTGTCCTGGCTACAGGCGGTCGAAGACTATGAAACGGCTCTCAACGCCTGAGAACTGCGCCCGCCGCCCAACGCCGCAAATAATCTGTGCTATTAATCATCATTGGTCCGTTTTTCCGCCACGGAACCCGATTTTGCCGGCGCTGTCACAATAGTACTACTATACAAACCGGGCTAAATTGCGCAGTTAGAAATTGAAAAACCCGCACAGAATATGCAGGTTGGCGGTTTAGATTGTCCGGGCAGGCGTACATGCTCGCAGAGGATTAGAATGGGTATTTCAGAGAATCTGAAAAGAGCCATAGCCTTTCCGCGGGAACCGGTGGTGCTGGCGCGGACGCCGTCGGCGGGTCTCGATATTCTTGAATGGGAAGAGCGAGCCAACGCGTCCTCAAACCAGGTTCACCTGCCGCCGATCTATCCCGAATGGCTCGGTGACCGGCTCTTCTCACACACCCACGGCTGTCGCTTCAATTACGTCGTCGGAGAAATGGCCCGCGGCATTGCGACCACGCGCATGGTGGTCGAGGCAGTCCGTGCAGGCTGCGTCGGGTTTTACGGCAGCGCGGGCCTCTCGCCAGATGTCATCGCAGCAGGCCTGAAGGAAATCAAGTCACAGCTGACGCCAGGCCAGACAGGCTGGGGCGCCAACCTTATTCATTCTCCCCAACAGCCTGGATACGAAGCGCGCGTCGTCGACCTCTTTCTCGCTCAGGGCGTGAAGCGCGTGTCAGCCTCCGCCTTCATGAAACTTTCAGTTGAACTGGTGCGCTATACCGCCGTCGGCCTGTCCCGAGCCCCGAACGCAAGCATTCGCCGCGACAATCATGTCTTCGCCAAGGTCTCCCGCGCCGAAGTGGCCGAGCCCTTCATGTCGCCCGCCCCGGCCAAACTGCTGGCCGAGCTTGTCGCACGCGGTGCGATCACCGCCGAACAGGCCGATCTTGCAAGCCAGGTCCCCGTCGCTGCTGAAATCACGGCAGAATCCGATTCCGGCGGGCATACTGACAATCGCCCCGCCAGCGTTCTTTTCCCGTCGCTCGTGCTTGCCCGTGATCGCGTCGCCACCCGCACGGGCGTTGACGCCAACACGATCCGCATCGGTCTCGCCGGCGGCATCTCGACGCCAATGGCCGTGGCAGCCGCCTTCCAGATGGGCGCTGCCTACGTCCTTACAGGATCTGTTAATCAGTCCGCCGTAGAATCCGGCCTATCGGAAGCCGGACGCCGCCTGCTCGCCAAAGCCGGACCCGCCGATGTGACCATGGCGCCCGCCGCTGATATGTTCGAGCAGGGCGTCGAAGTTCAGGTGCTGAAGCGCGGCACCCTGTTTGCCATGCGGGGTAAGCGTCTCCACGCCATTTACAGGACGGGCGCGAGCTATGAGACCCTTTCCCAGAAAGATCGCGACTGGCTCGACGACGTGCTCGGCGAGCCGTTCGATGCGGTCTGGCAGAAAACCTATGCCTTCATTTCACAGGCCAATCCGGCAGAAGCCAAACGCGCCGAGACCGACGGCAACAAGCGCCTCGCCCTCGTCGCCCGGCGCTATCTTTTCATGGGCGCGCAATGGGCCCGCGAAGGCACACCCGGCCGCGAAATGGATTACCAGATCTGGTGCGGCCCAGCGATGGGCGTGTTCAATGAATGGGTTGCGGGCAGCTTTCTCGAACCGACGGAGAACCGCACCGTCAGGCAGATCGCCTGGAACCTGCTCGAGGGCGCTGCACAAGTTACCCGTGCCGGACAGCTGCGTGCACTTGGCCTGCCAGTTGCCCCTACAGATTACACCTATATGCCCCGTCAGTTCGCTGACGCTGAGTGAGACAAAAAATGATAAATGAGACCCGCACTCAGGCTGAGCCCATCGCCGTCATCGGAGTCGGATCGATCTTTCCGGGCCGGGGTGGCAATACCGGCTACTGGCGCGACATCTTCCAGGGCCGCGACACATTGACCGAAATACCGGCCTCACATTGGCTGCTCGACGACTATTATGACGCCAATCCGCTAACGCCAGACCGTACCTATGGCCGCCGGGGTGGCTTCATTTCGCCCGTGCCGTTCGACCCGCTCGCCTTCGGCATCCCGCCCAATGCCCTCCAGCAGACCGACAGCGCCCAACTGCTGGCGCTCATCGCCGCCAAGCACGCGCTCGACGACATTGAAAGCACGAGCGGAGTCGAAATCGACCGCACCCGCACCAGCGTCATGCTTGGCGTTGCATCCGCCACGGAACTCACCGCCCATATGGCCGGCCGCCTCCAGCGCCCCGTGTGGGTCAACGCCCTGCGCCAGTCCGGCCTCGGCGAGACGGACGTTCAAGCCATCGTCAAGCGGATGGAGGATCATTACATCGCATGGAAGGAAAGCACCTTCCCGGGCCTCCTCGGCAATGTCGTCGCCGGGCGCATCGCCAACCGGCTCGATCTCGGCGGCAGCAACTTCGTCACCGATGCCGCCTGCGCCTCCAGTCTCTCGGCGCTCCAGATTGCTTTGCACGAATTGCGGGCAGGCGATTCCGACACGGTCCTCGCGGGCGGTGTCGACGCGCTCAACGATATCCTCATGTACATGTGCTTCTCGAAGACGCCGGCTTTATCGCCCACCGGCGACTGCCGCCCGTTCTCGATGGACGCCGACGGCACCATGCTCGGTGAAGGCGTCGGCATCCTCGCTTTGCGCCGCCTGTCGGATGCAGAACGCGACGGCAACCGTATCCACGCCCTCATCCGCGGTATCGGCGGCGGATCGGACGGCAAGGGCACCGCGATCTACACGCCGCTCCCCTCGGGCCAGGCCCGCGCCATCGAGCGCGCCTATGTCCAGGCGGGCTACGGCCCGGAAAGCGTCGATCTCGTCGAGGCGCACGGAACAGGAACCAAGGCGGGCGACAAGGCTGAGCTGGCCGGACTCCACCTCGTATTCGACGGCAAGGGCGATGGCAAACCCTGGTGCGCCGTTGGCTCGGTCAAATCCCAGATCGGTCACGCCAAGGCCGCTGCCGGCGCTGCCAGCCTGATCAAGGCTGTCCATGCCCTCAGCCGAAAGACCCTTCCGCCTACGATCAAGATTGGTGAACCTGCCGAAATCCTGAAGGACAGCCAGAGCTTTTACCTGAACAGCGAATCGCGCCCCTGGATATCGCCCGGGTCCCGCCCGCGCCGCGCCTCGGTCAGCTCTTTCGGGTTCGGCGGTAGCAATTTCCACGTCGCGCTTGAGGAATATACTGGCCCGACCGCCATCCTGCCGCCGCGTGTCTTGCCGTCCGAACTCTTCCTTTTCTCCGCCAGCACGACCGACCGTCTTGTCGAAGAGATCGAAGGCCTGATCCATACGGAAACAGATGAGAACGGTTTCGCCGCCCTTGCGGGCAACACACATGCACACTTCGAAGCCGACGCCCGCGTCCGCGTCGCCATCACGGCTGACGACCAGAAGGATCTCGCCGCCAAGGCCTCGCGCCTGATCGGCCAGATCGAGTCCGGCACGTTCGCCACCGCGCCGCTCGGCGCCGGCATTCACGCCTCCACGACGCCGCCGGAAACCGGCAAGGTCGCCTTCCTCTTCTCAGGCCAGGGCAGCCAATATGTCGGCATGGGCGCCGACCTCGCCATGGCCTTCCCGGCAGCGCGCGCCGTGTGGGACATGGCCGCCAGTCACAAGACGACCGGCCCGATGAAGCTCCACCGCCTCGCCTTCCCGCCAGCCGCCTTTGACCAGGTCGAATTCGGCGAGCAGACCCAGCGTCTCACCGAGATGCAGAACGCCCAGCCGGCCATTGCCGCCGTCGCGCTTGCCCAGCTCGCTTTGCTGGACCGCCTCGGCATCGATGCCGACATGGCCGGCGGTCATAGCTTCGGCGAAATGATGGCCCTTCACCTGGCCCGCAGCTTTGACATGAACGGTGCCCTCAGCGTCGCCGCCGCCCGCGGACGCCTGATGGCCGAAGCCGCAAAGTCCACGCCCGGCGCGATGATGGCCGTCCAGACCGACTCAGAAACCATTGCCCCCATCGTTGCCAAAGTGCCGAATGTCGTCCTCGCCAATGACAATGGCCCGAGCCAGGTTGTCCTCTCCGGACCGGTCGACGCCATCAAGGCCGCCGAAGCCCTGTGCATCGAAAAGGGCCTGAAAGCCCGCCGCCTGTCGGTTGCGACCGCGTTCCATTCATCCATCGTCCACGCCGCCGTCGATCCGTTTGCAGCCGAACTCGCCGCCCTGCGCCCGCGCAAACCGAAATTGCCTGTCTACGCCAACGCGACCGCATCGCCCTATTCGGTAAAAGTCGCCGACCTGCCCGCCGTCATCGCCGGGCAGATCGCCACCTCGGTCCGGTTCCGCGAGCAGGTCGAAGCCATGTACGCTGCGGGCGCGCGCCTGTTCGTCGAAGTCGGCCCCGGCTCGATCGTCACCGGACTCGTCAAGGACGTGCTCGGCGACCGTCCCTTCCGTGCCGTGTCGCTCGACAACAAGCGCGCCAATGGTCTGACGCAATTCCTGTCAGCGGTTGGCGAACTCAGCGTCGCCGGCCAATCGCTCGACCTCGCCGCCCTCTTCGCCGACACACCGCCGCCGGTCCCGGCTGCACCGGCGTCAAAGCACGCGGTCTACATTTCCGGCGCCAATTACGACAAGCCCTACCCGCCGAAGAATGGTGCAGCCGGACGCGCCCTGCCGAATGCCGCTCCGACAATGACACTCCAACCCGCTGCGGCGGCACCCGTCACGCCTCTCCCAACGGCTGCACCCGCGCCCACCCCTTCACCCGCCTCTAGCGCTCCGACTCCCAGCAGGAACACCGCAATGCCCGACACGCCCCAAACCTATTTCGCACCCAAACCTGCCTCTTCGTCCGCCGAGCGTATCTGGAGCGAAGTGTCCCAGCTTCATTCCCAATACCTCGCGACAACCGCTGCCAGCCACACCGCCTTCCTCAATGCGGCCGCCTCCCTGCTCGGCGGTCAGTCATTGACGCCTTCGGCGCCCGCGCCCGTCCAGCGCCTCGCCGCACCGGTTGCCGCGCCGCAACCTCAGCCGGCACCGCAGGCCGCCCCCGCCCCGGCGCCCATGGCCGCTCCGGCGCCCGCACCGGCACCATACACGAATGGCGCCGCCGTTGCGCAACCCGCGCCCCCGGCTGGGCCTGCCCCCGTGGCCGCAGCGCCCACCCCACCAGCACCCGTTGCCACGCAGGCTCCGGCCACCTCCGCCAGCGAAGACCCGGTCGCACTCGTCCAGGCCATCGTGTCGGACAAGACCGGCTATCCGGTCGACATGCTCGGCCCGAACATGGACCTCGAAGGCGAACTCGGCGTCGATTCGATCAAGCAGGTCGAGATCCTCTCCACCTTGCGCGAACGCCTGCCGCACCTGCCGGAAATCGACCCGGAACACCTGGTCGAGCTGCGCACGATCAATGCGATCGCGGCGATGATCGGCGGATCGGCCCCTGCGCCTGTGTCTGTTGCCGCAGCGCTGGCTCGCGTCGCTGCACCGACCGCCGTGTCAGCCCCCGCGCCCGCACCTGCTGCAAACGGCAATGGCATCACGCCTGACGTCATCCGCGCCCTCGTCGCCGACAAGACCGGCTACCCCTCCTCGATGCTCGAAGACGACATGGACCTCGAAGGCGAACTCGGCGTCGACTCGATCAAGCAGGTGGAAATCCTGTCCGCGCTCCGCGACCAGCACCCCTCGCTGCCGGAGGTCGATCCCGAGGCCATCGCCGAACTCCGCACGATCCGGAAGATCGCCGATTTTTTCAGCTAGGGGCCGGTGAGGACACGTCCTCAGCTCATCGTCCCCCGTCCATGGTTCAGCCGGTCGCCGCCTATGGCAGCGACGTCCGCCCGGTCAGCTTCGGCGCGCCGGTCACGCTGGCGCCGTGGACCGGGCAGATTGGCGTGGGCCGGGTTGAAGTCACCCAGGCCGAACCGCACACAGCACAGGCCATCGTCTCGACACTGGTGGCCCATGGCGTCGACGCCGTTGCCGTCACCGCGTCGTCCGGCACCGCGCAGGTAGTGATCCTCACCGAAGGCCTGTCTGCCGCCGATCCCGCGACACGCCACTGGGCCGCCCTCGCGCACGCTCGCACCGCGCGCGCACCCGGCGCCCGCATCCTCCTGCTCCAATCCGCTGCGCCGCAGGCCCATGCGGCCATCTCCGGCCTGCCCGGCCTGTCGCGCACGCTGCAAAAGGAATGGCCCGACACGAGCGTCGCAACATGGTCGTTCGCTGCGCCCGACGCACCAACCCGCGCGCGCCACATCCTCGCCGCCCTCGCCACCACGCTGGGCGACGCCCTCATCACCGCCGACGGACACGCGTCTCAAACGTATGTCGGAGCATCGCTCGCACCACCCGTCACGAAGGCCGCCACGGCCCCGGCGATCTGGCTCGTCACCGGCGGCGCGCGCGGCGTCACCGCCACCTGCGCCATCGAACTCGCCCGCCGCACCGGCGGCACATTCCTTCTCGCCGGTCGCTCCGCCCTCTCCCGGTGGCCACAAGGCATTGGCCGCACCGCAGACCTCAAGACCCTGCGCGCGTCCCTTGCCCAGAACGCCGTCGCCAACGGCCAGAAGGTCAAACCCTCCGACATAGACCGCGCCGCGCGCGCTGCGCTCGCCGGACAGGAAATCGAGGCCACCCTGTCCGCGCTCGCCGCCGCCGGCGCCGCCGCGCACTATGTCCAGCTCGACCTCTCCGACACGGCCGCACTCGCTCCGGCGATCGATTCCATCCAGGGCCAGCATGGCGCCATTACCGGCCTCGTCCATGGCGCCGGCGTCCTCGCCGACAAGCTGGCGATGGAGAAGACAGAAGCCGAAGTCCGAAAAGTGTTCGGCCCCAAGGTTGACGGCCTGCTCGCCCTGCTCGGCGCGATCAATATCAGCCAGCTCACCCATATCGGCCTCTTCTCCTCGGCCTCAGCCCTGTTCGGCAATACAGGACAGGCCGATTATGCGATGGCCAATGAATGCCTGAACCAGCTTGCGCGGCAGCTCTCCGCCGAACGCCCCCACGCCCAGGTCAAATCCTACAATTGGGGTCCATGGGACGGCGGCATGGTCGATGCCGGTCTGGCCGCACACTTCGCCCAGCAGGGCATCGCCCTCATCGATCAGGCAGACGGCGCGCGCATCTTCGCCGACCAGCTCCTTGATGGTGACCGCGCCATTGTCGAACTCCTCGTCGGGGATGAGTGGAGCGGCGAATGACGTTCTTCGAACCGATTGCCATTGTCGGCCAGGGCTGCGTCCTGCCCGGCGCGCTCTCTGCAGAAGCGCTCTGGAAAGCCGTCGCGGGCAATGAATGCCTGATCACGCGTCCTGCGGCGGGCGCGTTCGGCCTCAGCGCCGCAGAACAGGCCGCCCTGCCTTACGTCTCCGGCTTCGTTTCCGGTTTCGACCAGGTCTTCGATCCCGGGCGCGTCAAACTCCCTGGACGCGACGCGGCGACTCTCGACCCGGTCTGCCAATGGCCCATGCATGCCGCGCTTCAAGCATGGGACGAAGCCGGGAAAAATAACACGCCCGCTGACCGGCGCGGCGTCTTCCTCGCCAACCTCTCCTATCCCAGCCGCGCCAAGTGCGCCTATGCCGCCGATGTTTGGACGCATGGCGTCTCGTCCCGCCCTGCCACGGACGCCTTCAATTCAGGTTTCCCGGCGCATGTCCTCGCACAGGCTATCGGCGCCACCGGCCCGGTCCTCGCCCTCGACGCTGCCTGCGCCTCCTCGCTCTATGCGCTCGAAATCGCCTGCCGCAAGCTGCAGACGCGCCAGATCGATATCGGTCTCGTCGGCGCGGTCAACGCCGCCGACAACCTCATTCTCCATATCGGCTTCGAAGCGCTACAGGCGCTCAGCCCGACAGGCCGCTCGCGTCCCTTCATCAAGGGGGCCGACGGCCTCGTGCCTGCCGAGGGCGCCGTGGCCGTCGTGCTCAAACGCCTCAGCGACGTGACGCCGAGGGATAAAGTCCACGGCGTAATCCGCGCGGTCGGCCTGTCCAATGACGGCCGCCGCAAAGGCCTCCTCGCCCCCGACAGTGACGGCCAGGCCGAAGCCATGCGCCGCGCCTATGCCGAAGCTGGTCTCAATCCTGACAGTGTCGATTTCCTCGAATGCCACGCCACCGGCACCGCCGTGGGCGACAGTGTCGAAATCGCCGCCGCCACCAGCGTGTTCGGCACCGAGCGTCATCTTCCCATTGGCTCGCTCAAGGCCAATACCGGCCACCTGATCACCGCAGCAGGCCTCGCCAGCCTCCTGAAGCTGACACAAGCGATGGCGCACGAGTCGCTGCCGTCCATGCCGCTCAACGGCGACCTGATCGACGCAGTGACGACCCCTGCATTGCAGCCGCTCGCACAGACAGCCAATTGGACGTCCCCCAAAACGCCCCGCCGCGCCGCGATCAGCAATTTCGGCTTCGGTGGCAATAATGCCCACCTCGTCCTCGACCAGTACCAGCCGGTCACAGGAGCGGTCCAGGTCGCCTTGCCAGTCAAAACAAACGACGAAATCGTCATCTGCGCCGCCAGGCTAATGGGCGGCAGCGATCAGGGCGAGCGCGACGTGCTCCGCCGACTGATGAACCATCCCGTCGTCCCGGCCAAGCCTGCTCAAACCATAGGCGCCGATCCGCGCTATGCCCGCACGCCGCCGAACGACCTCATGCAGGCCGAGGCCCAGCAACTCGCCATCCTCTCCCTGACACGCTCCGCCCTCAACGGCATCCAGCGCCCGGACGCCGAACGCTGCGGCGTTTTCGTCGGCATGGGCTGCGCGGCGGATTCGGCCCGCTGGCTTCTCCGCGAGCGCGTGGCGAAGGCATTCGGCGTGGCGCCCGGCACGCCGGAACACGCGAAAGCGCAGGATGGCATCGCGCCGCCGCTCCAGGCCGCCACCGTCCTCGGCGCCATGGCCAATATGACCGCCAACCGCATCACCTCGGCCGAAGACCTGCGCGGACAGGGCTATGCGATCTCGTCGGAAGGCGCATCCAGCCTCGCCGCCCTTGATGTCGCCTGCGACGCCCTGCGCGCCGGACGCCTCGACATGGCCGTTGTCGCCGCTGCCGACTTTGCGACCGATCCGGTCGCCGCAGCTGCGCTCAGGGAACTCGGCATGGCCGCGCCCGGCGATTGCGCCGCCGCCCTCGTGCTCAGGCGCCGGTCAGATGCCGAAGCCGCCGGCGACCCTATCCTTGCAACACTCGGCCCGGTCGAATGGGGATGCAACGGTAAACCATCGCCCCTCTTTGCCGCTGCCTACGGCATGGCCCCCGCCGCTTCGCCCCTGTTCGAGATCGCCGCCTGCGCCCTTCTGATGTCGCGCGACCAGGCAATCACGAACGACTGCGCCATCCCGAACCTGACAGGCGAGCAGCCGCAGCACACTGTCAGCGCCCCTGCCAACGCCCTCTCCCACGGTGCGTCCGTTCAGCTCACAGGCAATCCAGTCAATCCGAGCCCCGACCCGCTTCGTCCGCCGCCACACCTCTACTGGGCTGCCGGCGCCACCCGCACCTCGCTCGCGAAAAAGCTGCGCAGCGCCAAGACGGGCGGCAAGGGCAAGTGCCGTATCGCTCTCATCGCCGCAGACCAATCTGCCCTCGCAAACCTGATCGACACAGCCGCCAAGTCCCTCGACCGCGACACGGCGCCGTCCGGCGAACATGTGTACTATGGCGAAGGCGCGCCCGAAGGCGAACTCGCCTTTGTCTTTACCGGCTCGGCGGCGGTCTATGCCCGCATGTCCCGCGGCCTGTTCATGGCCTTCCCGGAACTCGGCAAGGCGCTTGCGTCCATGTCCCGCGCTACTGAAATGGCAGGGCTCCTCACCCACGCGAACCTGTCTGAATACGAACAGCTTTGCGCCGGTACGCTTGTCAGCCAGGCCCACGCCATCCTGTTGCGTGATGTCCTTGGCGTCTCTCCCACCGTCGCCATCGGCCTGTCGCTCGGCGAAAGCAACGCCCTGTTTGCCTTAGGCTTCTGGAAAGATCCCGGTAAGCTCCTCGACGAAATCGACGACGCGGCCATGTATGAACGCCACCTCGGCGGCGAGTTTGAAACCGCGCATGCCGCCTGGGGCCCGAATGTACCGACAGACTGGGCCAACTGGCACATCAAGGCACCCCTGCCAAAGCTCCGCGCCGCCATGGCCGGCCATCCCAATGTCGAGATCACGATCATCTATTCGCAGGAAGACTGCCTGATAGGCGGCCCCGCCGCTGACTGCCGCGCCGTGGCCGAAGCCCTCGGCCCCGGATCCGGCGCAGCGATGAACCAGCACCTCATCGTCCATGCCAAGGCGATGAAGCCGTTCGAGAACCAGTGGCGCAAGCTGCACACGCGGCCCGTCTCCAAGGTGCCAGGCATCCGCCTCTACGCCAACGCCATCAACGCCAGCTATACGCCCACCAGGGCGCGTGTCGCTGACATGCTGACGCGTCAGGCGGTCGACACGGTCGATTTTCCGGCAACCGTGCGCCAGGCCTGGAAAGACGGCGTGCGCACCTTTGTCGAGATCGGCCCGCGCGCCACGCTGTCGCGCGCCATTTCCAGTGTGCTCGGCGACAAGCCGCACGTCGCCGTCGCCACCGACCGGATCGTCGCGTCAGACCTTGGCCAGATCGCTCATCTCACCGCCACGCTGTTTGCCGATGGCCGCGACATCAACACGGCCCGCGTCGCCGAACGGCTGGACGCGGCCCGCAACAATCCCTGGACAGGAACCGACCCCATGCCCCTCACCAAGCCGGTTCACTCTGCGACACCTGAGATTCCGGCCACACGCCCCAGCGGTGTCCTGCCACCTGCCCCACACCTGCCACCGCCGCGCTACGCCCACAGCACCGCCGCGCCAGCCCCGCTTGCGACGCCTGTACCATGCACGACATCGACGGTCCGCAGCTCGACGCCGCCACGCAAGGTCGTCAATGGCAATGAACCCCTCATGCCCCGCGCGCCCTACGGCCCGAACTGGGCCCGCGCGGCCATCGAAGACTCGACACGCGGGCTCATGTCCAATTTCTTCGGCCCGGCTTTCGTCGGGCAGGACGCCTTCGACCGTCAGGTCCGCCTGCCCGCCCCTCCTTTGCTGCTCGTCGACCGCATCACCGGCATCGACGCCGAAGCGGGCGTCGAAAGCACTGGCGTCATCTGGACCGAGACAGACCTCAAGGCCGACGACTGGCACGTCCGCAATGGCCGCGTCCGCCCCGGCCCGCTGATCGAATGCGGACAGGCCGACCTGACCCTGATCGGCTGGATGGGCGCTGACCTGAAGAACCGCAACGAGCGCGTCTACCGTCTCCTCGGTTGCGAGATCACCTTCCACGAAGGCGGCCTGCCCGGCCCCGGCGGCACGCTCGCCTTCCAGATCGAGATCACAGGCCACGCCACGCTCGCCGGCGTGCGGATGTTCTTCTTCCAGTATGACTGCATGCTCGGCGACCAGAAGGTCTTCTCCGTCCGCAACGGCCAGGCTGGCTTCTTCACCGACGCGGAGCTCGCTACCGGCAAGGGCGTCATCTGGGATGCCGAAACCGACGCCCCGCCCACACCCGCACCACACCCTTTCGACACCTCTCGCGCCAGCGCCAAAAGGTCCTTCAGCGCCCCGGACCTCGCCGCCTTTCGCGCCGGGGATGCGCTCGCCTGTTTCGGCAAGGGCTTTGAATTCTGCGCCGCCCATTCGCGCCCGGCCCACCTGCCGGACGACAAGCTCGCTTTCTTCGACGAAATCACGGCCTTTGACCCGGCCGGCGGCCCCTGGGCTCGCGGCTATCTCAAGGCCCGCGCCCATGTGCCAACGGACGCGTGGTTCTATGAAGGCCACTTCCATGAAGACCCCTGCATGCCCGGCACATTGATGGCCGAGGCCGCCGTGCAGGCACTCGAATTCTTCGCCGCCGCCGCAGGCCTCACGATTGAGCGCGACGGCTATGTCTTCGAACCGATGCCCGGCCACACCGCCAAATTCGTCTGCCGTGGACAAGTCATCCCCGACCGCGACCATGAAGTGACCTATGAAGTCTTCATCGACGACATCATCGATGGCGAAAGCCCCGTCCTCTACGCGTCGCTCCTGGCCCGGTCAGACGGCAGGAAAGTGTTCCACTGCCCGCGCTTCGCCATCCGCCTGCGCAAGGACTGGCCCGCGCCGCACACGACCGACAAGCCGCTCTTAGTCGGCCCGATGGGCGAAAGCCGGGGCGACCATGCCGCCCTGCTGAACTGCGCCGCCAGCGCTCCCTCAGCGGCGTTCGGCGACCTCTACGTCCCCTTCGACACGGCAGGCCGCGCGCCGCGCCTGCCCCAGCCGCCCTACCATATGATGACCCGTGTCACGGAGGTCTCCACCCGTCCCGGTGTGAAGGAAATCGGTGCCCGCGTCGTCGCCGAATACGATATCCCGGCAGACGCCTGGTATTTCCGCGACAATGCCAATGGCCACATGCCTTTTGCCGTTCTCTCCGAGATCGTGCTTCAGCCCTGCGGCTGGCTCGCCAGCCATTGCGGTTTCGCCCTCGAAGGTGGCGAACGCTTCCGCAATCTCGACGGCGAGGGGCAGGTCTTCATGGAAGTCGGCCCGCATGACGGAACGATCACCGTCGACACGGCGCTCTCCTCCTTTTCCAAGGTCGGCCCGATGACCATCGTCGCCTTCGAGCTGAAAGCCACGCTCGCCGATGGCCGCCCGGTCATGAACCTGAAGACCCAGTTCGGCTTCTTCCCCGCCGCCGCCCTTGTCCGCCAGGCTGGCCTGCCCACGAAAGACGAGCACCGCGCCCTCCTTGGCCTCGCCCCCAACCGACCCGGCGCCGCCCTGCCAAAAGCCCCGATAGCGACCGGCGACCTCGTCATGCTCGACCGCATCGACTATTTCGATGCCGCAGGCGGCGCGGCAGGCCTCGGCCTTGCCCGTGGACGCCAGTCGGTTGATCCGCATGCCTGGTATTTCAAGGCGCACTTCTTCCAGGATCCGGTCCAGCCAGGCTCGCTCGGTCTCGACGCGCTGGTCCAGCTCCTGTCCCACGCTGCCTGCCTCAAGGGCCTCACCAAAGGCATGGCCGACCCGCAATTCGAGACCGTCGCCGCCGGCGCCCCGGTCAAATGGGCCTATCGCGGACAGGTCACGCCCGACAAGCAGGAGGTCACCACGGTGATTGAGATCATGGACATTACCCGTGAGGGTGACCGTCTGTTGATCACCGGCAAGGGCTCGCTCTGGTGCGACGGCTTGCGCATTTACGAAGCCAGCCCGCTGACCATCGCGCTGGCCGACCGGGCCTAGCGCGCGTCGGCTACCGCCACGCTGACGAAAACATCCTCAATCCGCTCCGACCAAACGCCATAGCGGGCGCCGCCAGCCGACACGTCCCACAGTGCCGGTGCCGACTGCCCCAATGACGCAACCGGCACCGGCACGGTCTTGGCCCCGCCGCCGAGACCCTTGCCCGATGCTTTCAGCACGGCCTCTTTCACCGTCCATAACGCAAAGAAGACAGCAAGCGCACGCGCGGGCGACACATCTGCCAGCGCCAGCATCTGGTCGCGCTCCGCATCGCTGCAGGTCATTGACAGCATCGGCTGCCACGCAATCGGCCGCAGGCGTTCCACATCCACACCAATCGCTCGCGCGTCTCCCAGAGCAACAGCCGTCCACCCCTCACTCCGGGAGATCGAGACGGCACGCTCGGGACGGCTGGCGAGAAAAGGTACACCTTCTTGCGTGCGCGCCAGGTCCACTTCGTGCGCCGGAATACCCAGTGCGAGCCCCAGCATCGCCCGCGCGCTCGCAAGCGACGCCAAAAGCTTCGTGCGGGCCCCGGGATCGCGCAGCCGCGCTGCGCGCTCGACCTCTTCCTTGCTTGTCACGAGACTGTCCGTGGCCTGAGCCAGCGCCGGGTTCGCGCCATTGCGGACCAGGACCGAAACCCCGGGGATGCCTGACACTACCCTGGTGACGCCTGGAAGAGTGCTCGCACCGATCAGATTTCCATTCGGTTGCATCAGGGCTCTCCGGGCTCGGGCAATACCGAATATTGGCATATGCGTGACACGCCGCATTTTAGCTCGCTTCGGCAGCAAAATACACCGCCTGACGCGAATTCGGCTGCATGGCGGGCGCCATAAACAACCCGACAGCTACAGAGCACTTGCAACAAACCAAATTGTGCAGCACTAGTTCGCCGAATGGGTTCGGGTGGGGTTATTGCAGCACTGTAATGCTGCGCCGCAAAATAACCAAATTTCTCAGTGAAACGAATGCCGAGGCGAGGCGTACTGCCCAGATCGCGGGCGCTTTGCGAAGCGTCGGCGCTCCGGGCGGCAATTCTGTTGCCACGGGTAATCGACGGCGCTTTCTGAATTCAGCGGCCTCGTCGGCAAAGAGGTTATCTTGAAACTGACTGAACGTCCTTTCTTCTTGCCTGCCGTCGCGCTTGTCGCAGCGATCACGGTCCCGTTGGGCGGCATAATCGTCGCGTCTGTCTCGCCTAAACCGGCACCGACCATTGCCGCAATCGGCCCAGCGACGCCCGGTGACGCAACACCTGACCTTGCGGATGCGGCAAACACGCTGCCGACTGCGCCGGCGATCGAGCCAATCGACTCGGTCGCCGATATCAGCGACGAAGCGGACGTACAGGGCGAGACCGGTAAGCCGGTTGCCATAGCAGCAGACGCTGCCCCCCTGGCGCCGGCTTTCGCCTTCGAACAGGTCATCAACAAGGCGCAGGCCCTGTCCGAGCACGCCTACCAGAAGTCGCCATCGGTTCCGGCCGCCGCCGCCTCGCTCGACTATGACCAGTACCGACGCATCGAATTCAAGCGCGCAGCAGCCGAGTGGACGCCCGACGACGCCGTGCCGTTCCGGGTCCATTACGATCCTCGCGGTTATCTCTTCAATGATGAAGTCAAGCTCAACATCGTCGAAAACGGTGTCGCGATGCCACGCCCCTACGTCGAAGAGGATTTCGCCTTCTTCGACCTGCCCTTATCGGACGCGGACAAGAAATCGATCGATTTTGCGGGCTTTCACGTCACCACGCCCCTGAATTCTTCCGGAAAATTTGATGACCTGATCAGCTTCAAGGGCGCCAGCTTCTTTCGCGCGCTGAGCGCCGGCACGGTCTATGGCGCATCGGCCCGGGGCATGGCGATCTCGACGGCCTCGCCGGCCGGAGAAGAGTTTCCGTCCTTCCGTGAATTCTGGCTGGTCAAGCCAGCGCCCGGCGCCAAGTCGCTCACCGTGTACGCCTTGCTCAACGGCGTCAGCACAACGGGCGCTTTCCGCTTCGACATCGCGCCCGGCACCTCGACCATGATTGATGTGGAAGCGGTATTCTTCCCGCGTCGCAAGCTCACCGAAGTCGGCATCGCGCCGCTCACCTCAATGTATTATTTCTCCCCGCACAGTCTCGATCGCGGCAACCGCGACTATCGCGTAGCCGTGCACGATTCTGAAGGCCTGATGATCGAGCTTCACAACGGCGAATGGGTCTGGCGCCCGCTGGCCAATCCAAGCCAGCTTGAAATCTCCAGTTTCGCCACGCAGCCCCCGCTGGGTTTCGGCCTGATCCAGCGCAATCGCGACTTCGCGGACTACGACGACCTTGAAGCAGCTTACGAGCGCCGCCCCAATGTCTGGATTTCCCCGAAGGACGGCTGGGGCCCCGGCAACCTGACCCTTGTCGAAATACCAACCACCAATGAATACAATGACAATATCGTCGTCTCGTGGCGCCCTGCAGAGTCATGGGACGCCGGCAAGCCGGTCCGTCTATCCTACCAGATGATCTGGAGCCTGCCACAGCCGGTCGTCGCCCCCGTCGCCAGGATCGCGGCGACGAAAGTGGGCATATCGCCTGCCACCAAGCGGCCGATGTTCATTATCGACTTCGACTCCGACAATGACGAATTGCTGCGAGATGCAGTTCCCCAGGTGTCGACGTCCTCCGGCGCCATTATATCACCGGTTGTCCGGCCGAACCCGAAAACGGGCGGCGTCCGCCTCAGCTTTGAACTCGACGCCAAAGACGCAAGCCTGAGCGAACTGCGTGCCTTGATGACCAAGGCCGACCGCCCTGTCTCTGAAACCTGGCTGTATCGCTGGAGATCGCAATGATCACTTTTCGCGCCCGCCCTGCAGAATACCCCATCGCGATGCCAGACCAGGCCTTCAAGACGGGCCCGACCGTAAACCATCGGGCGCCGAAATCGCGGATGTGGCGCAAGGTCATCGTATTCTCGCTCGCCTTCGTCCTCGCCGCCTTGGCGACCATCGAAATGTATAACGTGCTGAACGTGTCCGGCGTGACTGTGCTTGAAAAAGTGCTCCTCGCGGTCTTCAGCCTGAACATCAGCTGGATTGCCTATGCCTTCGTCAGCAGCACGATCGGCTTCCTCGCCGCACTGGCTGGCCTGTATCGCGCGCCTAAATCGACCACATCGAACGCCACACAAATGATCGCCGGTCGCACGGTCGTCGTATTCCCGATCTACAATGAGAATGTCGAGCGCGTCTTCGCCACCGTCGAGGCGACTGCCGAGTCGCTGGCGAACGCACCCGGTCGCTTCGAATGCTTCATTCTCAGCGATACCAACGATCCCGACATCGCGCTTCAGGAAGAAGCCGCTTTTGAACGCTTGCGGTCGCGCGTTGCTACCGGCTCGATGGTCCACTATCGCCGCCGCACGATGAACCTGCACCGCAAGTCGGGAAACATTCGCGACTTCATCACCCGCTGGGGCGGCCGCTACGACTATATGATCGTGTTCGATGCGGACAGTTTCATGAACCGGGACACGCTCATCGAGCTCGCGCGCCGGATGGACGCCTCACCGGCGACCGGCTTGATCCAGACCATTCCCCAGCTTGTCGGCGGACGCACCCTGTTCGCCCGCACCCAGCAGTTCGCCGCCGCACTCTATGGCCCGGTCCTGGGCAGCGGCCTGGCCTGGTGGGCGCAGAATGAAGGCAATTTTTGGGGCCACAATGCCATCCTGCGCATCTCGGCCCTCGCCAATGCGGCGGGGCTCCCGGAAATCCCGGGCCGGGCCCCGTTCGGCGGTTCCATCCTCAGCCATGACTTCGTCGAAGCCGCGCTCCTGCGCCGCGCCGGCTGGAGCGTGCAGATCGCGCCAGAACTGGGCGGCTCCTATGAACAGGGCCCACCCTCGATTATCGACCTCTCCATCCGCGACCGCCGCTGGTGCCAGGGCAACATGCAGCACATGGCGGTCCTGCTGAAGACACGCGGCCTTACCTTCACCAGCCGCATGCACCTCATCATCGGGATCTTTTCCTATCTCGCCTCGCCGCTCTGGCTGCTCTTCATCACGATCGGCATGTTGCTGTCGCTGCAGAACATGTTCCTGACGCCAGCCTATTTCGGCGAGACGGCGGCCCTGTTCCCTTCATGGCCAGTCATCGACTCCGAGCGCTCGCTGCAGCTCTTCACAGCGACCATGGCGATCCTGTTCGCCCCCAAGCTCTACGGGCTCATCTATGGCCTCGCATCGCCGCGCTGGCGTCGCACCGTCGGCCCGGCCAAGACAGTCATGGGCGTTTTTGCCGAAACGCTGCTCTCGGTCCTGCTCGCACCGGTGATGATGGTCGAACAGACGACCGCCGTGTACCGCGTGTTCACAGGCCGCGATGGCGGCTGGAACCCGCAGGCCCGCGAATCGAACGAATACACCCTGTCAGACACGTTCCGCCACCATGCCCCGGCCATCGTGCTGGGCGTCGTGCTCACGGTGTCGGCCTTTGCCATCTCGCCGATCTTCGCCGCCTGGCTCGCGCCGGCGACCATCGGCATGCTGCTGGCCGCCATCCTGTCCTACTGGACCGGGCGCACCAAGAGCGGTGATTTCGCGCTGCGGATGAACCTGCTCGCAAGCCCGGAAGAACGCGATCCACCGCAGTCCTATCTCGACTCTGTGGCCAGCCGTCCCGCCTACCAGGACCTGTCGGCACCGAGCCTGGCCAGCCTGTTCTCAGACCGCAATCTGCGGAACCGTCGGACGGATATCGTCGACACCCATTGGCCCCTCGCCCATAGCGAAGTTCATACGCCCCTGGCCTTGGCCCGGGCGCGTGCGAACCGCGTCTCGACGATTGGCGAATACATCATGGCGCTTGAACCGAAGGAAAAGCTCGCCCTGCTGAATTCGCCGGGCGACCTTGATGCGGTGATCAACCAGTACGATGCCCGCGCGCTGGACTACGCGACCGGCACCACCTGATACGGGACGTCGCTAGAGAAACGGCTGCTTCTCGGCAGACATGGCGTCCATCACGTCGTCGAATTGCGCCTGCATCTGCGGCTGGGCAGGACGCCCCACCATGCTGACCACCAGCGTGGTGACGAAGCTGAGGGCAAATCCGGGCACGATCTCGTAGAGCACGGAAGACAGGGACTGCCCGTCAATCGTGATCGGCGCGTAAAGCCAGAACAGGACCGTTACGGCACCGACGACCATCCCGGCCAGCGCGCCATCTCGGGTCACACCGCGCCAGAACAGGCTGAGGATGACAATTGGCCCGAAGGCGGCGCCAAAGCCGGCCCAGGCATTGCTGACCAGCGACAGGATGTTGCTCGAACGGTCAAAGGCAAGCGCAATTGCCACCAGCGAAACGGCCAGGACCGACAGGCGCCCGACCATGACCAGTTCCTTCTGGCTCGCCTTCTTGCGCAGGAATGCCTTGTAGAAATCTTCGGTCAGCGAACTCGATGACACCAGCAATTGCGATGAGATCGTGCTCATGATGGCCGCCAGGATCGCCGCCAGCAGGAAGCCCGAGATCAGCGGATGGAACAGGACCTGCGACAGCAGGATGAACACGGTTTCAGGATCCGCCAGGACGGCATCGGTCTGGGTCACGAAGGCCAGGCCGACAATACCGGTCGCCACGGCGCCGATCACGGTGATGATCATCCAGGCCATGCCGATATAGCGCGCGGTCGCAATGGATTTCAGCGACCGGATCGCCATGAATCGCACGATGATGTGCGGCTGGCCGAAATAGCCGAGGCCCCATGACAGGCTGGATATGATGCCGAACACGGTCGCACCACGCATCCAGTCAAGCAGGCTCGGATCCACGCTCCGCACCGCTTCCGCCGTCTCGCCGATGCCGCCCAGCTGGGACAGCGTGACAATGGGCACCAGGATCAGTGCGATAAACATGATGCAGCCCTGAACGAAGTCCGTGAGGCTGACCGCAAGGAACCCGCCAAACATGGTATAAGCCACAACGACACCCGCCGTCAGGAACAGGCCTGTCGAATAGTCTAGGCCAAACGAGGCTTCGAACAGTTTGCCACCGGCAACAACACCTGCGGACGTGTATAGCGTGAAGAAGACGACGATGACGACTGACGACAGCACGCGCAGGGCACGTGACGTGTCCATGAAACGGTTCTCGAAGAATTCCGGGATCGTGATCGAGTCGTTTGCCATTTCAGTATAGACGCGCAGCCGCGGCGCGACGAGGCGGTAGTTCAAATAGGCCCCGATAACCAAACCGACGGCGATCCACGCCGCACCGAACCCGGAGACGTAAATCGCGCCTGGCAGGCCCATCAGCATCCAGCCGCTCATGTCGGAAGCGCCCGCAGACAGTGCGCCGACCGCCGGATGCAAGTGGCGACCGCCAAGCATGTATTCGGAAACGTCACTTGTGGACGTGCGATAGGCGTAGAGCCCGATCAGCATCATCAGGACAAAATAGGCGCCAAGCGAAATCAGGGCTGCTGTATTCATATGGTTTTCTTCTCCGTCGTCTGTCAGTCGGGGCATCAGTGCCGGCACGGATGCCAGAAGCCGCCGGAAGCGCCTAACGCAGTTCCACGGCCCGGTCATAGGCGGCCTGGGTTGTACGCACCATCCGTTCGGTCAGCGTGCCGTCCGCGTTGAGGGCTTCGAGGCCCGCTTGTGTCGTGCCATTCTTGCTGGTCACCGCATTGCGCAGCGTCTCGACGGTTTCGTCAGATTGCCGCGCCATCTCGACCGTGCCAGCCATCGTGCCCAGCACAAGCGCGCGCGCCTGGCTGTTGGTGAAGCCCAGGGCTTCAGCCGCGGCGATATAGGTCCGCGCGATCTCAAAGACATAGCCAGGACCGCTGCCGGCCACGGCTGTCACGCGGTCGAGCGCATCTTCATCATCGACCCAGACGGTCGTGCCCGCCCGCTGCATCAGAGCTTCCACGGCGGCCTTCTGGTCGGCTGTACATTCCGGGCTCGCATAAAGGCCGCTGACGCCCTGGGCGATCAGGGCCGGCAGGTTCGGCATGATCCGGATCACTGCGCCCGCACCGGTCGCTTTCTTCAGGCGATCAACCGAACACCCTGCCGCGATCGAGGCGACAACGCCCGACGGTGCAAGACTGGCCCGGTAGGCCGGCATGACTTCGTCAATCATCTGCGGCTTGACCGCGACGATCAGCAGGTCGAACGTGGTGTCGGGAATGTCCTCTCGGGCTCGCAGCAAGGTGACACCTACGGGCACGGTTTCGGCGAACGGATCCACGACAGTGAAGTCCCAATCTCCAGACCGGGACCATTGTTGCAGCAAGGCGCCGCCCATTTTTCCACATCCAACCAAAAGTGCCTTCATTGTGACTTTCTGTTCCTGTAACGTCTGAGTGACCAGAATCCGTGCGATCCCCTTTGCAGCCTTCCTAATCGGTTTTGCTTCGAGTTCAAATTTTTAACACATGCTGTCCATGTCAGACTTTTTTCAAATTTTTCAAGGCAAGCGTCCAGCACTTTGCTTTCATTGCCAATATTTCGGCTGACATGGCCAGTCAGGTCACAAACCACAGTCGTTTTATCCGCCAGCGAGTTGTTTCCTCTTCAAAACACACCTAGTTCGGTCGCTCAGACGTACGGAGTTGAACATTGCCTCAGACAAAACGGATCGTCGTGAAAGTCGGATCTAGCCTTCTGGCCAATCCTGACTTGCTCACCCCGCGCTGGGCGTTCATTCAGCGGCTACTGGAAGATATCGCGCTGCTGCGTGCAGACGGCTACGAAGTCGTGCTGACCTCGTCCGGCGCTGTTGCGCTTGGTCTGAACACGCTCAACGTCAAGCCCGAGAATGCCGGCCTTCGCGACAAGCAGGCAGCCGCGGCCTGCGGCATGCCCATCCTTCTCAGCGCCTACAAGCAGGTCGCCCTCGAGTTCAATTTCGATATCGCCCAGGTATTGGTGACACGCGGCGACCTGGAAGAGCGCCGCCGGTTCCTCAATACGAAGAACACGGTTCACCGCCTGCTCAACGGCAATGTCATGCCCATCGTCAACGAGAACGACACGATCACGACCGAAGAGATCCGCGTCGGCGACAATGACCGCCTTGCGGCGCGGATCGCCCAGATGATCCAGGCATCGCACCTGATCATCCTGACCAGCGTTGATGGCCTTTACGACAAGGACCCGTCCGAACCCGGTGCCAAGCTGGTCGAAGAACTGCACGACGTCTCGGAATACCTGTCCGTTACCGAAGGCACGAGTGCGCTCGGCAGCGGTGGCATGCTCACCAAGATGCAGGCCGCCAACATGGCACAGCATGCCGGCTGCACGACACTCATTGCCAATGGTGAAGCGGACAATCCTGTCTCGTCAGTGCTCAAGGGCGAACGCCCGCACACGAAATGTATCGCCAATACGCAACCAGCCTCCGCATGGGCTGCGTGGCTCACGGACCGGCTCCAGATGGCTGGCAGCATCGTGATCAGCCAGGAAGCGGCTGAATTGATGGAAACCGGCAAACGCGGTGTCGAACGCGCGGACGTCATCTCCATCCATGGCCCCTATGTCCGCAGCGACGTCATCCATGTCTATGATGAAGTCGGTGTCGAACGCGCCCGCGGCCTGTCGAACTTCTCGTCCGAAGAAACCATGCTGCTTGCCCGCAACCTGGTAGAACCGACGACCAAGCTGCTTGGCTACCACACCCGTGCCACCATCATTTCGCGTGACAACCTGGTCGTGCTCGACGAGCGCCACCTGCCGTGGGACAGCCCCGCCGAAGACGAGATGGAACAGGTCGAACGCTAAAAGGGCTCCTCAGGCGTGGCGCTTGGCGTCGACGTCTCCGACAGGTCGCCAGTCTCACGAATGGGCGCGGCGTCCGGGCCATCGGCCTGCACCAAGCCGGCAAGGTGGCTCGGGACAGGTTCGCTGCCCCGGGCCAATTCCGGTGGCGATTCACGGCCCCGCACACCGATCACCTGCAATACCCGCAACCGCAGAGAGCTCCGTGCGGTTTCTTTCACGAGATCAGGCACAGGGCGACAGGCCAGCACGCGTTAGGATGCCAGCCCCGGCGTGGCGATAAAGTCACGGCTCCCCGGTTAAAAACTTGCACGGCATAGAAGGCAATTGACAAAGGGGCGGCTTTGAGGCGTTTTTCAACAAATGTTGAATTTGAGAGTCGAAGCATTCCGCATTCGGCTCCGAGGAGGACCGCCAATGAACAAGCACACATCCCGCGTCGCGTTGATCGCTCTGGCAGCCAGCGCGCTGACACCGCTCGCGCCTGCTTTCGCCCAGGCCGACGATGACGCCGGTGCACAGACCGAGCGCCGATTCGGCCCGGTCGTAGTCACCGCCCAGCGCCGCGAACAGAACCTGATTGACGTGCCACTTTCGGTCTCCGCCTTTGATGGCGACCTGCTCGCCGAACTCGGCGTAGCAGACATCACCGAAGTCGCGAAAATCTCCCCGAACGTCACGCTCGAAGTGTCGCGCGGCACCAACTCCACGCTCACCGCCTTCATCCGCGGTGTCGGCCAGCAGGACCCGGTTGCCGGTTTCGAAGCCGGTGTCGGCATCTATGTCGACGACGTCTATCTCAACCGCCCACAAAGCGCCGTCCTTGATGTGTTCGACGTCGAGCGGATCGAAGTCCTGCGTGGCCCGCAGGGCACGCTCTACGGCCGCAACACGATCGGTGGCGCCGTCAAATACGTCACCCGGTCGCTCGCCAATGAGCCGGCCCTCAATGTTCGCGCCGCTATCGGCACCTACGGCCAGAAAGAAGTCGTCGTCTCGGCCAGCACGCCCCTGACCGATACGTTCCGCGTCGGCGGTGCCGTCGCAGCGCTCTATCGCGACGGCTTCGGCAAGAACATCATCACCGGCCAGGACAATTACAACAAGGATGTCGCATCCTCGCGCCTGTCGGCTGAATGGGACGTCAATCCCGACTTCCAGATTCGCATTTCCGGCGACTACACCAAGGACGATTCCAACGCCCGCCAAGGCCACCGCCTGATCCCTGACCAGTTCGCACCCTTCTCGTATCCCGTCCTCGAGGACGAATATGACACGCGGGCCGGCTTGAATGTCGTGAAGCAGGAATCGGAAGCCTATGGCGGCTCGATCGTCGCCGAATACGCCTTGTCCGACACGATCACGCTCAAGAACATCCTCTCCTATCGCGAAGACGAGAGCACCTCGCCGATCGACTTTGACAGCCTGCCTGAAGCAGATCTCGACGTTCCGGCGATCTATGCGAACGACCAGCTCTCCGAAGAATTCCAGATCCTGTATTCCGGCGACCGCCTCAACGGCATCGTCGGCGTCTACTATCTCGACGCCAACGCTTCGACCGTGTTCGACGTTCTCCTCGGCACGACCGGCGACCTGCTCTCCCTGCCAGGCTTGAACGCCCAGACCTTTGGCGATGTCGGCACCAAGACATGGTCCATCTTTGGCGACTTCACCTTCGACCTGACAGATCGCTTCAGCGTCGCCCTCGGTGCGCGCTACACCGAAGACGAGCGCACGTCGAAAGTCCTGCGTCGCACCTTTATTGGTGGTTTCTCCGAATTCTTCGGCGGCTCCCCGGCGCTCATCGCCACGACGTCCGACTTCAACGGCGATGCCACGTTCGACGATTTCAGCCCGCGCGTGTCGGTAAGCTACAAGGCAACCGATACGAGCAACCTCTACGCGACCTATTCGCAGGGCTTCAAAGGCGGTTCCTTCGATCCGCGTGGCCAGACTTCGGCGGCGCCGGACCTCGACCTCAGCGGAACGGTCTCGGATGCCGAAATCTATGATTTCATGCAGTTCGACCCGGAAGAAGTCGACAGCTACGAAGTCGGCTACAAGGGCAGCCAGTATGGTGGCGACCTCAATTACAGCGTCGCAGCCTTCTATTCCGACTACAAGGATGTGCAGGTTCCCGGTTCGGTCGGTATCGATACGGACAATGACGGCGTCAACGACACATTTACCGGCGTAACGACGAATGCCGGTGCCGCAACGATTTGGGGTGTTGAATTCGAAGGCAACGCGACGCTCGCCGAACAGGTGTTCAACGAGGCCGACCTGTTCAATCTTGGCTGGTCGGTCGGCTATGTCGACGCGCAGTATGACGAGTACATTGATGCGTTCGGCAATGACGTTGCCAATGACCGCGTTGTCCAGAACACACCGGACTGGACCGCGAGCACGCGTCTTTCCTATGACACGCCGCTCACGATCCTCGATAATAACGGTCGCCTGCTCATGAATACACTGGTCTCCTATCGTGGCGACTCCAGCCAGTTTGAATCGCCCAACCCGTTCCTTGACCAGCCGGCCTTCACCCTTTGGGACGTCGGCATGCGTTGGGAAACCGAAGGCGGACGCTGGGGCTTCAGCCTCAACGGCAAGAACCTCACCGACGAGCGCTACGTTGTGGCGGGCTATAATTTCGTGAACATCAACCCGAACGGCACGTTCACGCCAACACTAGGTCTCGAAGGCACGCTGACCGGCTTCTACGGCGATCCGCGCACCGTCACGTTCGGTGTCGACTTCAAATACTAAGACTTGAACTTTCTTCCCGGAAACGACGGCGGCATGGCAACATGCCGCCGTTTTCGTTTCCGGCTCAGGTCGGCCTGATCGACTCGAACCCGGCCGTAATGAACCGCACGACATGTTCATAGGCGCCGGCCAGGTCATCGGAGTGGCACAGGCCCTTCGACAACAGGTCAATACGACCGGTCTCGGCAAAGGTCAGCGTCAGGGCCCCGGAAAAACAATGGTACGACCAGTACAGCGCCTTCTCGTCGACATCGCCCAGGCTTAGCCGCAGCGCGTCGATGAACTGGATGATCAGCGGATCGAAGAATTGGGTCATCAGCTTGCCGCCCCAGTCGGGCGAGTTATTCACATAGGCAATCAGCGCGTAATAATGCTTCCAGCCGGGCTCGGTGACGTGCGATCCGGTCAGCAGCGGTCGCAGGTAAGCCCTGACAATCGCCTCGACGCTCGGCGGGTTCGGCTTGGCTTCCGACAGCGCGTCCTCCAGCGCCTTGAGGCGCCAGGCGTTCAGCACTTCGGCCCGGCGCATCAGCACCGCGTCGAACAGGTCGCGCTTCTTCCCGAAATGGTAATTCGCCAGCGCGACATCCACACCGGCATCACGGGCGATCGCCCGCAGGTTGACGCCATCATACCCGTGCTGGGCGAATTGCGCCTCGGCGGCATCTAGGATCGCCGTCCGGCGAACGGGTTTGCCGTCATCGGGCATTGCTAGGGACATGGCTCGTTTCTCTTCGGGTTCGGTCGCAGGAATTCACTGATACTAACCCGCGGGACGCATTTGTCTTGCCCCTCATGCAAAAGCAGGCCATATTTCAACACTTGTTGAAGTGGGGACCAACCTCACTCTGGACGTGCCTCGGGGAGTGGAATGCTGCATATGCCGAAGTCATCCGTTCACCCCGCGACATGATTTTGCGCCCCGCCAGCCTGAATGCGGCTCGCCAGAAATTAGGTCCCTGCTGATGAACTCCGATCTGTCCCTGCCCACGCGGCACGCCAATTCCGGCCGTCTCTGGGTCCTCATGGTGCTGACGCTCGTTTACACGTTCAACCATGTCGACCGGCAGATTCTCGTCATCCTGCTCGAACCGATCAAGACCGAACTCGGCCTGAAGGACAGCCAGCTCGGCATGCTCACCGGCATCGCCTTCGCGGCGTTCTACGCAACATTGGGCATTCCCGTCGCCATGTGGGCCGACCGAGGCAACCGCCGCAACATCATTGCGCTCGCCCTCACCATCTGGTCGGGCATGACCGCCCTGTCCGGCCTGTCGCAATCCTATTGGCAGCTCCTCGTCGCCCGCATGGGTGTCGGTGTCGGCGAATCCGGCGGCACGCCGCCCGCCACCAGCATGATCGCAGATCTTTACCCCCCGCAGGAACGCGCCACGGCCCTCGGCGTCTACACGACCGGTATCGGCCTCGGTGTCATGCTCGGCTTCGCCCTCGGCGGCCTTGTCTATGAGGCCTATGGCTGGCGAATGGCCTTCTTCGTCGCCGGCGTCCCCGGCCTGTTGCTGGCCCTGCTGGTCCGCTTCAGCATTCGCGAACCCGTGCGCGGCCATTCTGAAGCGCGTCAGGATGATCGTCCTGCGCCATCGCTTAAGGAAACACTCCGCTTCATCATGGGCCAGACCTCGTATCTGTGGCTGCTCGCCGGCTGCCTGCTGATCTGCATCTCGGCCAATGCCTTCCTCGTCTTCACATCCAGCCACCTCCAGCGCACCTACGGCCTCAGCCCCGGCCAGGTCTCGTGGCCGCTTGGCCTCCTCATCGGCGGCGTCGGCAGCATCGGTGCGGTTGTCATCGGGCTGGTCTGTGACCGCCTGTCGAAGAAAGACCTGCGCTGGCGCCCGCTAATCATCGCTCTTTGCGCAGCCATCGCCCTGCCCTTCGCCTGGATGTTCCTGCGCGCGCCCACGGTCGGTCTCGCCTATGCGTGGAACGTGGTGCCCAGCTTTGTCGGCCTCATCTATGCCAGCATCGCCTACACCGCTTCGCAGGAACTGGTGCAGCTGCGCATGCGATCCTTCGCATCGGCCTTCATGCTGTTCTGCCTGACGCTGATCGGCATCGGCTGCGGTCCGTGGATCGCCGGCAGCCTGAGCGACTATTTCACCGCGCAGGGCGAAGCTCACCCGCTGGCGCGGGCGCTCGAGCTCATCCTCATCTTCAATGCGCTCAGCATTCTCTGCCTGTTGATGTCGAGCCGGAACTACCGGTCCGACGCCGAACGGGCGGCCCGGCTCGACTAGCAGGCTGCTGAAAAAACCTATTCTTGCTTTGTGATATGTGTTTTTTTGGTTCTACGAATCTGGTATGCCCGGTTTTGGCGTCCGGAAGCGTATTTTAGGCCCCCTGGAACTCACCCTCGCGTTCATAGACCGTCTTTCTACGGATTAAGCGTTGAGTAGTGGCTACCTTGATGGTGGCGTTCATGCCGCGCCTCTTGCAAATAGCTTCGGTAACCGGACGAGATTATAGGCGGCGATAGCGATATCGAAGCCATGTGCGCCGCGCCGCTTGCCCCGGAACTTCGTCTTGTCTTTGCCGCCGGTTGTCTTCGTCCACCCGAAGATCTCCTTGATCCTTTTGGCGTTCCGGCGCAATCGAAGGGCGGCCGGTATCTTGCGCGCAAAGCTCGGAAAAATCCTTGTCCAAGGCCTTCAGCGCGTCATTTACCAGCAACCCGTATCTGACGCAGAGGGTGATCGGCTGCAATCCGATCTTCAACGTTCACATACGAAAACAACTGATCTGTTATCCGATCTTCACCGCGCATCGATACCTCCCTCTCTGCACAAAAGAGAGAATCATGCTTTGCAAGCTGAAACGAGGCCTTTTTCAGCAGCCTGCTAGAGCAGACGTTTTTATGACGATGACGAACCCGGTCGATCAACGCTCACCGCGCACCCAGGCGCGGATCATCCAGATCCTTGATGCCGCAACGGCCTGCTTCGTGGAGCAGGGCTTCCATGGCACCGGAATGGCCCGCATTGCCGAGCGCGCCAGGATGAGTGCCGGGCACATTTATCACTATTTTGACAGCAAGGACGCGATCATCGCAGCCATCGTGGAACGCGACACCAGCGCCCATGAAACCAAGATGCGCGAATTCCATCTTCTCCCATGCGAGAATTTGAAACATGAAATGGTGGCGCGCGCCGAGGAGGGTGTGCGCACCAATACGGACCCGTTCCGCTCTGCGCTCAGCCTGGAAATCGTCGCTGAAGCGAAGCGAAACCCGGATATCGCCGAACGGCTTCGCCGGCACGACGTCATCGTCAGGACTGAATTCGCCCGCCTGCTGCATGAGAAATTGCAGCTCGATCACGCCGAAGGGCGTGTCGAAGTCCTGTTCACCCTGTTCGATGGCCTCGCCATTCGCATGCTGCGACATCCCGATCTCGATCAGGCCGGTCTGACCCGGTTCTTCCGTCAGGCGATCCTGGCCGTTCTGGAAGATTGACCGCGCCTTCCGGATAATCCCGTCGCCGCTCTGGACAGTACGGGGCAAAGCCGGGCAAGTCAGCGCCATGACACAATTCTCCGGACCGACCTCGAACAGCTTCATCTCCCAGCGCCTGCGTCTCCATTATGTCGACTGGGGCAACCAGGACGCGCCGCCGCTCGTGCTGGTCCATGGCGGCCGCGACCATTGCCGCTCGTGGGACTGGGTCGCCGAAGAACTCAGCAAGGACTGGCACGTCGTCGCGCCCGACCTGCGCGGGCATGGCGACAGCGCCTGGTCGGAAGACGGCGAATATTCGGTCCGCGCCTGCGTCTATGACCTCGCCCAACTGATCCACCAGCAGAAGTTCAATCCCGTCACCATCGTGTCGCATTCCTATGGCGGCGCGATTTCCCTGCGCTATGCCGGCATCTACCCGGAAAATGTCCGCAAGATCGTCGCCATCGAAGGCCTTGGCCCATCGCCAAAAATGATGAAGGCGCGCTTCAGCACCTCACCTGGCGAACGCATGCGCGAATGGATCGACTCCAAGCGCGCCGCCGCCGGTCGCACCTCGAAGAGATACCCGACCCTCGAAGACGCCTATACGCGCATGAAAACCGAGAACAGCTACCTCACCGATGAACAGGCCCGCCACCTGACGATCCACGGCATCAGCCAGAATGAGGATGGCACCTATTCCTGGAAGTTCGACAATTACTTCCGCGTGATGACGCCTTATGACATCCCCTATGGCGACATCGAGACCCTGTGGCAGGCCATCGCCTGTCCCACCCTCCTGCTCTACGGCGAAAAGAGCTGGGCTTCCAACCCGGCCGAGGATGGCCGCCTCAAGCATTTCCAGGATGCCGAAGTGAGGCTCTACGAGAATGCCGGCCACTGGCTTCACCACGACCAGTTCGACCGCTTCATGGCCGACATGAGGGCCTTCCTCTAGCTGCACGACGTGTCTGACTGGCGAAGCTTATCCACCCCCCTCCTGCGCGGACCCATACTGGGCCGCATGACAGACACGTCCGCCCCCACCCTGTTCACCCGCGTGACCGGGATGGGTGCCGCGTTCATCGACTGGATCGGTGGCGGCGAACCGCTGGCCATTCCGCCTGCCTTCTACAGGAAGGCCCAGCCTCATCTTTGTGTCATCAAAGACATGCTGCGCGGCGCGCTCTACATCGCGGCGCTCGATATCACGCTCGCGCCCATCGTCCCGAAACCCGTCGCCTGCGTGCGCGTCACACGCAAAACGCGCCCGCCTCTCCCCGGGAAAACCACGCTACCTGTTCAATATCCGCCCTGTCGCCGATCGCGTGCCGCCGACGCCGTCCACAGGCCCGCGCAGCGGGTCCCCGCGCGCACGCGCCGACAAGACTGGCCTCACAACCGATGCCTTGCACCGCCGCATCGCCGGCATCGAGGCGGCCATGGCGGATCCTGACACGCATGCGGTCCGGCTTGCCCGGCATCTCGCAATACCTGAGCCCCGGCCAAAACCAGCGCCTCGGCCCAAGGCCCCGCCGCGCCAGCCATCGGTCCGCGCGACCGTCTCACCACGCAGCATCTTCTGCCTGTAACTGCGCTGGCTGCCTGGCGAGGTATCTCGAAAATCAGAAACCGCACAGCCGCCATGCGCGGCCGCCGGTACTGGCTACGCCAAAACCGAGCGCTCAGGATAAGCGCTCAGATTCAGATTAGCTTAGCCCCAGCGCCTTCAGTGCATCCGCCACGCCCTGCATGCGCGGCTTCATGTCTTCGGCCAGGTGCGCATGCGTCGGAATGTAGAACAGACCGAGGTCCAAGCCCTTCAAGGCAATCTCCGCACACTGTTCCGGCATGATCAGGCCCAGTTCCGGCGGCGCCTTTGACGGGTCCGGCAAATGCTTTTCGATCAGCGCCGTATAGACCGCGCCCGGCATCAGCACGTGCACATCCATCGGCACATTGCCGGCCTCGAATTCGTCGCGCATCCATTCGGCCATCACCAGCACGCCATGCTTGGTCGCTCCATAAAAGCCAAGCCCGTTGCCCTTGACTGCCGCCGGCACGCTCAGCGAATTTTCTGACCCCGTAATCATCAGCCGCCCCTCGCCGCCACTGGCTTCCAGCCAGCGCGCATAGGCCTGCGCCACGCGCAGGTTTGCGAACAGGTTCACCTCGAACAGGCGCTCGGCCCGCTCGTCCAGCTCCTGCTTGATCAGGCGCCGGTTCAGCCCAATCCCGGCATTCGAACAGACGAGATCCAGGTGTCCCTGCCAGGTTCCGGCATCATGTATCAGTGTCGCCGCCGCATCATGATCGACCATGTCGCACACGATGGGCAGCGCATTCGCGCCAAGGCCTAACGCCGTTTCGCGTACACCGTCCGCATCGATGTCCGCACACACGACTTTCGCCCCGCGCGCCACAAGGGCCCGCGCCAGCGCCCGCCCAATGCCGGAACCGGCACCGGTCACCAGTGCCACCTTGCCTCGATAGTCGATCATGTGCGCCCTCCCCGGGCCCTATTCGTCGGCGAACTTGCCGGCGCGTTTCTGCAGTCCGGCCATCACGGCCTCGATCTGGTTCTTGCTGCCCATCAGCTTGTCCTGCGCGACGGACTCCGCCATCAATGCCTCGGCATCCGACTTGTCCGCGATATCATTGTACAGTTTCTTGGCCGCCTGCACCGCACTCGGGCTCTTCTCGGCAATCAGGCGCGCCAGGTTCATGGCGTCCTCATAGGGCGTCTCGGACAGTTTCGTCGCAAACCCGTATTCCATCGCCTGCGTCCCAGAGAAGATGCGGCCCGTGTAAGTCAGCTCCCGGATGATGTCCTCACGCGCCAGCCGTCGCATGATCGCGGTCGAGCTCATGTCCGGCACAAGACCCCATTTCACTTCCAGGATCGACAGTTTCGTCTCCGGGTGCACGATCCGGATATCCGCGCCCAGCGCTACCTGGAAGCCGCCGCCCAGCGCCACGCCATGCACGGCGGCAATCACCGGCACACGCAGGCTGTGCCAGCCCCACACGGCCTGCTGCGCCCGGTTGGCAATACCATATGCCCGCGGCGCCAGTCCGCCGCCGGCGACGCTGTTCCCGCTCCGCTTGCCCTCGGCCATGTTGGCAAAATTGCCCATGTCGAGCCCGGCACAGAACGCCTGGCCCTGCCCGGACAATACGACAACCCGCACGGATTTGTCGGCATTGATCTCTTCAGCCGCCGAGATCAGCCGCGAGAACATCGCATCGTCCAGTGCGTTCATCTTGTTTTCGCGCACCAGGCGCACATCGGCGACACCATTGTCGATGAAGATATTTATGCGGTCGGTCATGCTGGAATTCCTGTCTTGTTGTGAACCATCCTATGCCCGCTGCCAGGCATACTCAACGTGTCTGCCCTCAGCGCGTATCCATCAGGTTGCGCGCCACCACCATGCGGTGCACTTCCGACGGGCCGTCATAGATCCGCATGTTGCGGATACGCCCGGCAAACAGGTGCAGCGGCATTTCCTTGGTCATGCCCATGGCGCCGAAACACTGCATCGCATTGTCGATAATTTCCTGCGCCATCTCGGTCGCATAATATTTCAGCATCGAGATTTCGGTCCGCACATCCTTTCCGGTATCCAGCTTCCAGGCGCAATCATACGCCATCAGCCGCGCCGCATGAATCTTCGCCGCGCCGTCGGCCACCCACCATTGCACGGCTTGGCGTTGCGACAGCTTCTGGCCGAACGTCACGCGCTGCGGAGCAAAGTCGACCATCATGTCGAGTGCGCGCTGCGCCGCGCCGATACACCACGCCGCCATCTCCATCCGGCGCGTGCCGAGGCGCACCTGCATTGGGCCGAACCCGTCACCTTCCTTACCGAGCAGTTTCCAGCCTGGCACCCGGCAATCCTCCAGCACGACCTCGTAAGTGTATTCCCCGCCCAGCATCGGAATGCGCCTGAGCACATTGAAGCCCGGCGTGTCGCGGTCGACGAAGAAAGCCGACATGCCGCCCCGCGCACGCTTCACCGGATCGGTGATCGCCATCAGGATCGTGAAATCGGCCTCTGCGGCCCGCGTGATCCAGATCTTGCGGCCATTGATCACCCAGTCGTCGCCATCCTTCACCGCCTTGGTCAGCATGCCCGCCGGGTCCGCGCCCGCGCCGGGCTCGGAAATGCCGATTGCCGAAACCGTCTCGCCTCGCGCATAGGGTTCCAGGTAGGCGGTCCGTTGCTGGTCGTTGACCGCGGTCATCAGCATCCGCAGGTTCGGTGAGTCCGGCGGCAGCGTATATTGCGCCACGCTCGACCCCAGCGCCTCGTTCACGCCCACGAGCGCGACATGCGGCAAGCCCATGCCGCCCGACTCCTCTGGTGCATCGAGGCTCCACAGGCCCATCTCTTTCGACACTGTATCGAGCCGGGCGCGCTCGCCCTCGTTCAGGTACGACCCCTGCCCCTCGGCATCGCGCGCCAGCACGCCGGCTTCCAGCGGCATCAGTTCGTCCCGTACGAAACGCTGCACCAGGTCGCGCAGCATCCGGTATTCTTCGGCCAGTTCAAAATCCATGACGCATTCCTCGTCGGTTACGAGCCAGTTTGTTCAACGGTTCGAGACGCGAATTCCAGCCCTTCCATCGCGCCATTACTGCGCCAGCCGTCGAGGATCGCAAAATACGCATTCGACCCCGCCCCATAGGACGTGTTCTGCCGCGCCATTTTGCTCAGCTTGCCCTCATTGTTGTAATAGCCCGGCGTGCATTCCTCGAGGAACTTCTCGCGCATCATCGCCTTGCTGACGATCTCGTCGACCCAGGCCTCTTCCGCCTCGGCGCTGACTTCGAACACTTTTGCCTGGCGCTTCTCGGCTTGCGAGACGAGATAGGCGATCTGCTTGGCCTGCTCGTCCAGCAGGTGCGGATAGTTTGCCGTGAAGCCAGCCTGCGTCGTGCCCATGACGATCAGGTTCGGGAACCCGTTCACCAGCATGCCGTGCAGGCTGCGATAGCCATCGGCCCAATGCTCCGACAGCTTGCGCCCGTCGCGCCCGCCGACATCATAGCCGGCCCGCCGCGTGTATTCGGTGCCAACTTCAAACCCCGTCGCATAGATCAGGCAGTCGATCTCATACGTCTCGCCATTGGCAATGATCGCAGTCTGCGTGATCCGCTCGACGCCCCGGCCTTGTGTATCCACCAGCGTGACATTGTCCCGGTTGAAGGTCGGCAGGTAGCCGTCATGGAAACAAGGCCGCTTGCAGAACTGGCGATACCATGGCTTCAGCGCTTCGGCGGTGGCCTTGTCCTTGACGATTTCGTCTACGCGTGATCGCACCTGTTCCATTTTTTGGAAATCGGCAATCTCGGCCAGTTCAGCCAGGTGTTCCGGGCTGAGGTCCTTGTTGCCTTCCTGCGAGGCGATGAACAACAAATTACGGATGATATGCGTCCAGCCATCCATCACCAGGTCCTGCGGCGCAAAGCCACCCGAGACCAGCGTGTTGAAATTCTCCATCCGGTCCTTGTGCCATCCGGCCTCCAGGCTTTTCGCCCAGTCCGGATCGGTCGGCCTGTTGTCCCGCACGTCGATGGAAGACGGCGTCCGCTGGAACACGTAGAGATGCTCGGCGCCCTCGGCGATATGCGGCACGCACTGCACCGCCGTCGCGCCCGTCCCGATGATCCCGACGCGCTTGCCCTTCAGCCCCGTCAGGCCGCCCGAGGAATCGCCGCCCGTATAATCATAGTCCCAGCGGCTGGTATGGAAGCTGTGTCCCTTGAAGCTTTCGACGCCCGGGATGCCCGGCAGCTTGGGCCGGTTCAGCGGCCCGTTCGACATCACGACATGGTCCGCCGTCATCCGGTCGCCGCGGTCCGTCTCGATCAGCCAGGCGTTCGCCTTGTCGTCCCAGTTCAGGCCCGTGATTTCGGTCTGCATGCAGGCCTTGTCGTACAGGTTGTACTGGTTCGCGATGCGCCGGCTGTGTTCGAGGATTTCCGGCGCCTTCGAATATTTCTCGACCGGGAGATAGCCCGTCTCTTCCAGCAGCGGTAGGTAGATATAGCTCTCGATGTCGCAGGCCGCGCCGGGATAGCGGTTCCAGTACCAGGTGCCACCAAAGTCGCCGCCCTTCTCGATGATCCTGATATCCTTGACGCCGGCATCGCGCAGCCGCGCCCCGGCCAGCATCCCGCCAAATCCGCCACCGATAATCACGACATGCGTATGGTCGCTCAGCGGCGCCCGCTCGACCCGTTTGACATAGGGATCTTCGATATAATGCGCGAACTCGCCCGCCATATTGACGTATTGCTCGTTGCCATCGTCGCGCAGGCGCTTGTCGCGTTCTTCGCGATACTTCGCCCGCAATTCGTCCGGATCGAGTCCCAGCTCTTCAATCACATTGCCTGAGGCCATTGCGCGTCACTCCCGTTGACTGCATTTCCGGGCATAGACGACCCGTGAAATTGCCGAGACCGTCGCACGGTGCGAAGTCTCTCTGCCGCGAGTTTACCCCAGTATTACCCCCTGCAAATCTATTCCCTTGCGGAACCTGACGTGCTGTCTCTTCCGGCCCCAGCGCGCAAGGCAAGGGCATCACAGCAGGCCCGACGGCTCCCAGCCAGACAGGACCGCAATCGCAGCCCCGCTTTCCGTCTCTTCGTTCGTCGAGAGGCCCTGCGACAGCAGGCTTTCCCATGCTTCTTCGGCATCATCGGCAAAGTCGTAGCGCGCAAGGTCCGTCTCGGCGATAACGCCTGCTTCGACCAGCGCCTCGAAATTCACGATCTTGTTCCAGAATGCCCGGTCATACAGCACGACCGGCATCTTCGGAGCCTTGCCGGTCTGGTTCAGCGTCAACAGCTCGAACAACTCATCCAGCGTGCCAAATCCGCCGGGGAAGACGACCAGGGCACGTGCCCGCATCGCAAGGTGCATCTTGCGCATGGCAAAATAGTGGAACTGGAGGCACAGGTCCGGCGTGATGTAGGGGTTTGGCTCCTGCTCGAACGGCAGAGCGATGTTGAACCCGATCGTCACCGCGCCGGCATCCTGCGCGCCGCGATTGGCCGCCTCCATCACGCCCGGCCCGCCGCCCGTGGCAATCACATTGGTGCGCCAGCCGTCATTCTCGGCCAGCGCCCCGCCGCGCGCCGACGCGATCCGGCCGAATTCACGCGCCGCCGCGTAGACGCGCGCCTGCCATTCATTGCCATCCTCGCGCACCCGGGCGCTGCCGAACACGACGATCGTCGAGAGGATCTTCTGCGCCCGCAAATGCTCTTCGGCCTTGGCGTATTCCATCATGAAGCGCGCGCCGCGCATGGAATCGCCCAGGATGAAATCCGGGTCCAGCGCCGCCAGCCGATAAGCGGCTTCCTGTTCGTGCTTGTTCATTCGGCCTGATCCTTTTTGTTTCTCCGTTGTGTCACGTGTGGTCGGCCACCGGGGCCATGCCACTGTCCGCAATCGCGTGCGAGCGCCGCGTTCCCGGTACCCTTATATCCTCGACCAGGTCCTGGATATCCTGCGGCGGTGCCTTGGTGGCAAGCGACACGGCAATGCCGACGGCAAGCGACACGAACATGAAGACGAAGCCGATCCCTTCGGGCGAGACTCCCAGGAACCAGTCAGCGGAACCTGCCGCCTTCCCGGCGCCGATCTTGAAGTGCCAGATATACATGAAGGTCGGCACAAGCCCGGTGAGCATGGAGGCAATCGCGCCTTCCCGGTTCATCCGCTTCCAGAAGATGCCAAGGAAGATCACAGGGAACAGCGACGCCGCCGCCAGCCCGAAGGCAAACGCCACGACCTGCGCAACGAAGGCCAGCTGGGCCGAATAGATGCCCATGAAACCGGCCGCAAACACCGCGCCAGCAGCTGCAAGACGCGCCACCCGCAGCTCGGTCTTGTCATCCATGTCCTTGAACAGGGTGCGCCGGCACAGGTCGTGCGAGATCGATGACGAGATCACCATCAGCAGTCCCGCCGCCGTCGACAGGGCCGCTGCAAGGCCGCCGGCAACCACAAGGCCGATCACCCAGCCCGGCAGGTTGGCAATCGACGGATTGGCGAGCACGAAAATATCCCGGTCCAGCTTGGTGACTTCATTGTCGGCCCCGGCCCGGTACTGGACCCTGCCATCGCCATTCTTGTCCTCGACCGCGAGCAGGCCCGTCTTCTCCCAGTCCTTGAACCATTTCGGGATCGGCTTGCCGCCAGCTGCAACAATCGCCGCCGCCTCGGTGTCGTAATTGTCGAGGCTTTCGACATAAGTCGACTCGTTGACCGTATCGATGAAGTTGAGCCGCGCGAATCCCGCCACTGCCGGTGCCGTCGTGTACAGGAGCGCAATGAAGACCAGCGCCCATCCCGCCGAGACCCGCGCCGCGCCGGCACTGGACACGGTGAAGAACCGGATGATCACGTGCGGCAGGCCCGCCGTGCCGAACATCAGCGCGCCCGTAATGGCGAACATGTCGAACATGGATTTGTCGGTGCTCGTATATTCCTTGAAGCCGAGATCGGTCACGACCTGGTTCAGCTTCGCCAGCATCGACACATCCTCGCCCTTCACATCGGAGATGAAACCGAGCTGCGGGATCGGATTGCCGGTGATGATCAGCGAGATGAAGATCGCCGGCACTGTATAGGCGAAGATCAGCACGCAATACTGAGCCACCTGCGTGTACGTGATGCCCTTCATGCCACCCAGCACGGCGTAGACGAAGACGATGCCCATGCCGACATAGATGCCTGTATTGAACTCGACCCCGAGGAAGCCGGAAAAGGCAACGCCGACGCCTTTCATCTGTCCTGCGATATAGGTGAACGAGACGAACAGGGCGCAGACGACCGCGATCATGCGCGCGGTCGTCGAATAATACCGGTCGCCGACAAAGTCGGGCACCGTGAACTTGCCGAATTCCCGCAGGAACGGCGCCAGCAACAGTGCCAGCAGCACATAACCGCCCGTCCAGCCCATCAGGTAAACCGAGCCGCCATAGCCCATGAAGGCGATCAGGCCCGCCATCGACAGGAAGGAGGCGGCCGACATCCAGTCCGCTGCCGTGGCCATCCCGTTGACCATGGGATGAACGTCATGACCGGCTACATAGAAATCGTCGGTAGAGGCCGCCCGCGCCCAGATCGCGATGCCGATATAAATGGCGAACGTGCCGGCGACGAAAATATAGGTTCACATTTCCTGTGACATCGCGCTCACCCCTTGATGCCGAATTTGCGTTCAAGCCGGCGCATCGCCACGCAATAATAGAAAATCAGCGCAACGAAGACGTAGATCGAACCGTTCTGGGCAAACCAGAATCCCAGCGGCGCGCCGCCGATCGAGACCTGGTCCAGCACGTCGCGGAACAGGATGCCCGCGCCGAACGAGACCATGAACCAGATCGCGAGCAGCAACAGCGTCAGGCGCAGCACCGCCCGCCAATAGCCCTTGCCGTCTATTTCGGCCGCATCTTTCGACATGTTCGTCCTCCCAAAGCCGTGTTCTTGTCGCGCGACGTTTCCCGCTCACTACACGCTGCACTGCTACGAAGCAGATGAACAGATCAACTTTGGACTTCGTCCTCGCCCGTCTCGTCTCCAGCCGCGCGACTGGCGCGAACCTGGCGCCATTCGGCGAGGCCGCCGATGATCAGCCAGACCGACAGGACCAGCCCGCCGGCAAGGTAGGCCTCGGCAATCCCAAGCCCCGGAGCCAGTATGGCCCGCGCCAGTCGCAACGCAAAGGTCAGCCCCAGCACGAGGCCGAGCGCGATCATGATATGGTGCTTCACGGTCTGTCACTTTCGTGCCCGGCATGCTCGGCGCACGCCCTTGAAAAACAGGCACTCACCCTAGACGCAGACATCCACCATGAAAACTGTCAGCGATCGGCGAACGTAATCGTTTGCCCGTCCCTCACGACAGTCTCTTCGCGCACCGTGGCGACCCTGTAGGTCGGCAGCAGCACCGTATCAACGGCCACGAAGGCGACGTCCGCCTTCGCCCGTGTCAGCTCGACGCGGACATAGCCCTGATGGAAATTGTCGGTCCAGCGCACTTCATCGAGCGCCTGCGCGAAAATGCGATCGAGCTTTTCGGCTGTTTCAGTGTCCCATCCGGTTTCGATAAAATCGCCTGGCGACGAAACGCCCGCCGTGCCGAGTTCCAGCCCCATCGGCCGCCCCTCGCCGTCGCACACCGCGTTCGACCAGAAACTGTGGCTGTCGCCTGTCAGGAATAGCAGGTCTTCCGCGCCGGCCTCTCGGCTCAGCGCATAAAAGGCTTCGCGCGCGGCAGGGTAGCCGTCCCACGTATCGGTATAGAACGGCAGGTTCCATTTGCCTTTCCAGAACAGGTTTGGCCCCTCGCCCGGCGCCTCGCCTTTCGGTGCCTTGGCCGGAACGATTCCGAGTGCGGCCACATCCGGCACCAGCATGCGGGCAATCGGGCTGGCATTGCCGATCAGGCGCCAGGGCTGGCCCGCCGCCACGGATCGCGACAGGCCCTCGGCAAGCGTGGCCTCCATGCGCGGTGAAATCATCGTGCGCGCAGGATCGTTCATCACGTCACGCATGAAGGCGTCGCGGGTCTCCGGCGACGTGATCGTCTCATGATAAGCGCTGTAATCGACTTGCTGTGCACGCCCGGTATGACGCGATTCGAGCGTTACCAGGGTCGCGAGGTCGCCGAAGACGTAGGTGCGCCAGAATTCGGCCCGGCTGAAGCCCGGCTCCGGTTCGCGGATCGGCATCCATTCGTAATAGGCGCGGACAGAAGCGGCCCGTCGCGTTGCCCAGTCACCTTCGGTCTCTGGCTGATGGTTCTGCGCGCCGCCCGTCCACGGATTATTCGCGCTCTCATGATCGTCCCAGCAGGCGATGAAAGGATGCGCCGCGTGCATCGCGCGTGACCCGGCATCCGTCTTGTACTGGGCATGGCGACGGCGATAGTCGTCCAGCGTGACGATCTCATGCGCCGGCTCGTGCAGGCGTCCGATGCTGGCGCCGGTTTCAGCACCCCAGCTGTCAGCCCCGTATTCGTAAATATAGTCGCCCGTATGCAGGACAATATCGATGGCCTCATCGCGGGCAATCGCGTCATAGGCATTGAAATGTCCGAACGGATAGTTCGAGCAGGAAACAAGCGCGATGCCCAGCCTGTCCAGCGCCCCAGTGGGCAGTGTTTTCGTCCGGCCGGTGGGCGAGGTCTCGCCAGCAGCGGTGAAGCGGTAATAATAGGTCGTACCGGGCGCAAGGCCGTCCGGCGTGACCTTGACCGTATGGTCGGCGTCGGCGCTGGCAGTGGTATCGCCCTGGAGGACGATATCCGTGAATTCAGGATCGCGGGCGAGGAACCAGCTGACAGGCTCTGTGTCGGAGGTCGACGTTACGCGGGTCCACAGGACGATGCTTTCGTTCTGCGGGTCGCCGCTGGCGACGCCGTGGGCAAAGGTAGCCGAACTGGCCAGAGCGGTCGGGGGTGTCTGTCGAGCCGCACAGGCCCCAACGGTTCCTGCGGCAATCAGGGCGAGTGTCTGTCGGCGATCCAGTGTGGGCATGTCAGTGTCCTCAGCTTGGCCGCATGTTGCGGTCGTAAGATGCAAAAAGAAAATGAAAAAGGCGGACCCGCAGGGGCCCGCCTCTTCCGGATGCGATATGTCTAGAAGTCTGCCGTGACGGTGAACACGACCGTGCGCGGGGCCGAGATCCAGGCACCGCCGCCCGAAATGCCGCCCAGCCAGTCACCATCGAACAGGTTGTTCACAGTCAGGCGGAAATCAATGTTCGACAGGTCGTCCGACAGGGCCGATCCGGAGACACCGGCATAGAGGTCGGCGTCATAATAGCTCTCGGCCGTCCAGCTGTTGGCAAGGTCCACGAAGCGGTCATCGACCCACTTGGTCGACAGGCCGGCATAGAAGTTGCCTTCCCGATAGTCCGCGCTGAGCACAGCCATGTTCTTGGCGATGCCGGGAACGTCATTGCCCACGATCGTGCTGGTGACGTTACCCGCATTGTCGATCTGGGTGATGCCGGTTGCGACATCCTGCGAGACGACGCCCGAACCCAGGATCGTTGCATCGCTGATGCTGGTATAGGACGCAAAGAGCGACAGGGCATCATTGACGAGATACTCGCCCGAGAATTCGAAACCGCTCGACTCGATACCACCGCCATTCACGTAACCGCCATTCGACGCTTCAAGATAGTCGATGCCGTTGACCGTCTGGTTGGCAATCGCCAACAGGCGGTTGTCGAAGGTCGAGTCGAAATAGACCGCGGAACCACGCAAGCGGTCGCCGACATAGCGCACACCGACTTCGATGTTCTCCGACGTTTCCGGATCAGGCGTGCCGCCCGGAGCCAGGACTTCGAGCACGGTGTCCGGTATGGCCTTGAAGTTTTCGGCATAGCCAGCGAACACTTCGACGCCCGGCATGGCGCTTGGCGTCCATGCTGCGCCACCCGAGAACAGGACATCGGAATCGGTCGATACCGAGAAGTTCAGTGCCGGGTCATTCGGCGTGAATTTGTCGACGCGTTCGATCTCATTGCTGAATTGCTTCATGCCGAGGCGGAACGAAAAGTCCGACACTTTAACGATGTCTTCGATGTACCATTTGAAGGTCGATTGCGGGAACTCTCGTCTGTACTGCACCCAATAGGCCGTTGCGTCATATTCCGGGCCGACGCGTGTGTCATTGACCAGGTGCCAGTCGCGGTACTCGAACCGGGTGGCATCTTCATACCAGACGCCGCCGCGAACCGTGTTGTCGATGTGCTCACCGATTTGCGTGTTCCAGTCCAGGTCGGCATAGGCGCCCGTGCGCTCTTTCTGGTAGTGCGTGTGACGATAGGACTGGAGCGCCACGGAACCCGCAGGGAAACAGGCCGGATCATATTCCGGGCCGGCGCCGCCATATGGATAGGTGATCGACGAGACACAGCCAGCCGTCGGAGCCAGCGGCGTACCGGCCGGGTCAACGAATGACACAAGCGGAATGGTCGACGCGCCGAACTGGCCGACATTGACCACGTATTGTGGAACCCAATCGCCGCGACCGTCATTGTCATGGCGGTAGACACCGGCCTCCAGGTTCACGCCTTCAAACAGCGCCTTTTCACCTTTCAGGTAGATAAGGCTGTTCTCGCGTAGCGTGCCCCATGCCTTGCGGTAGAGCTGGTCAATATAAGGGATTCCGGTCCACTCGCCCGTCAGCTGGTCCGAATTCGGGTTGGCCGCAAAATCGTCCGGCGAGAACAGGCGCTGGTAATTGTTTTCCCACGTATCATCGTATGAAGCGTAGCCGGTCCAGTCGATGCCGAACTGTTCCGTCTGCAGCTTGGCGGCAAAATGATCGCGCGTATTTTCAGCCGTCTGGGTGACATGGTCAGTGGCCGACTGTGTCGAAAGCGAGACCCAGAACTTGGTCTTGTTGTCGGCCAGGAATCCACTGTCATAGCGTCCGTAGAAACGCTGCGAGTCGAAATCGCCCAGCGAGGCGGACACACGTACGCGGCGCTCGTCGAGTGGGTTCTGCGTGGTGAAGTTCAGCGTACCGCCCAGTGCGTCATTCGAGCGGGCCGCGATGTCGGCCGTGCCTTGCGACACTTCGATGGCGCCAGCATTCTGCGTGTCGATATAGCGGTTGGCCTTGGCACCGCCGCCATAGTTCGATCCGCCGTTCGGCAGGCCGTCAATCGTGATACCGACCTGCTGCTCGCCGAGATTGTTCTGGAAACCGCGAACGGCCACGCCGGTCGACCAGTCATCAAAGCCGAACGCGTCGCCTTCCTGCACCTGCACGCCGGGCAGGTTGTCGATCTGCGCCAGGATGCTCGTCACCGGCGACTGTTGCAGCGCCATGGCCTCCGTCGTTTCGGCCGACGAATAGGTCTGCTGCGCGCCGAGCACGACGATCGTCTCCAGCTCGCGTGCTTCTTCAATGGTTTCAGCCGCATCGTCCGCAAAGGCGGTTCCGAGCGCAAGCCCCATGCTGACACTGGCCAGAAGGCCAGCTTTCCAGATTGTATTCATGATTTTTCCCTCGTGGAATATGTGTGACCCAGGCCCGCACAAGTCCGTTCACGTTGGTCCCGAACCAACGCGTTTTACCTCCCGGACTCTCATGTCCGGAACGGTTTGTGCGGCTGTTGGAGCCAGCTACGACCTCTTGGTGACGCACAGATGACAGTGGCGGGCACGCCGCGAAGGGAAGCTGAAATTTGATAAATCGTTCACACAAGGTCCAGGCATCGAGGCCTTGCCGAGGGGAACTGTAACGGAACGGATCAGGTCGTCATGCCCGCTCGCGTCACCTGATTCTCGAATAAAAGATCCGCGACTGCGAAAGCGCGAAGCGGACGAGCCGAGCCCAGTCCAAGTCGGAATGCCTCAAGCCGTCAGAAGGCCTCGGCCGATCAGGTGCCCAGAGACACCCGGCGGCGGCCTTTTGCCGGTTCGTTCGTGCAACGCAGCATGGCCTGGAACTTTTCAATGTGGTCCGTCAGTAAGTGCCTGCCCTGGTCGGTCGCCGCCCCCCGCAGGACCAGGGCATAGCCCAAGGCTGAGGACGGACGCAGGTCGCGGGTCGGCAGCACGCCCATCGCCCAGGACAGCATCACCCCATTGGCAAAGAAGGACAGGGTCCGTTCAAGCAAGTCCGCAGGCACCGCCGGGTCGAGCAGGCCCTCGCGTTGGGCCGCCTCAAGCAGCATGTGCCAGGCCTCACGGTTCTGCTCCAGTCGCTCCGGCGTCGCCAGACCCGTTTCATTGGTCCCCTGCGCATCCAGCAAGGCCCGCCAGAGCGGCCGGTAGAAATCCGGATCGTCCATGAAATAGCTTGTCGCCAGCGCATGGGCATCGAACAGGCGCTCAATGGCATTGGCGGCTTTCAACCGGCTGAAACGTTCGGCGAAATCGCGCTCGTCCTCAAACACGGCCAGAACGACTGCATGCTTTGACCCGAAGAGATTGTAGGGCGTTGCGAGGCTGACATCAGCCCGCCTGGCAATCATGCGCATTGAAAGGTTCGTATCACCCGTCTCGCGAATGAGATCGCGCGCAGCATGGACGATCCGTGACCGGCGCTCTGCTTTCGCCAGTTCGCGCTTTCCCGTTTCGTCAGCCTGCATGGGTCAAATTCCGCCTATCCTGCATCACGCACCCTGCGTGATACGGTCGATATCTGCCCGGAAGTCCAAAGACAATGCCTGCATCATCTCGCGCCGTTCGGGGCCGGGCTTGGGTGGATAGGCCATCGCATTGCGTTTCTTTCCCCGTGTCCAGTAGTAGAACACCTTGGCGAGGTTGCGGGGTTTGCCGAGCCATTTGTTCGGATGTTCCAGCATATGGAACCCGCGCATCGCTTCCCGCATAAGGCCAATGTCGTAACGCACCGCAATCGCGACGCCGTCTTCAAAGAAGCTTTCCATCAACCTGGCGCGCCGGCTCTTGCGATAATCGGGCGTCAGCGCCTGACGGGCGCGCTTGATCGCTGAACGGTCCAGTGTGAGCTGGTTGATGTAATAGGGCTTTAGCTCGGTATGAAGACGCTTGTGGAACGCCAGCGCCCGCGCTTCCGGATCAGGACTCTCATCGAGTGTTTGCCGCAATACCTGCGCGCTTGCGGCCGCGAAGGAACAGCCCCTGCCATAAAGCGGATTGGTCCGTATCAGCGTGTCACCCAGCGCAAAGTAACCGTGCGTTGCGGGCCTGCCATCGACAACCAGTTCGCGCCACCGGCTGATCAGGTCACCCATGCCATGAACCCGGCCGACCGGATCGGACCGGTCTGCATTGGTCCAGGGTTTCAATCCGGGAAATTCCAGCGTCATGGCGTGGAAAATGTCAGGATTCAGGATCGCCTTGCGCAGCTCCATCTCGACTTCCGGAATCGCGAGCGTGATCGAGAAGCACCCATTGTCGCCGGGAAACACGCCGAATTTCACGAAGCCCAGATCGCCGGTAGCTGGCGGATTATCCGTCCGCGACGGCTCGTCCATGCCGGGCTTCAGCCTGTAGTGGCGCGTGAAGTAGAGTATCCCTGCCGACTCCTGCTCCTCGGACGTGTTGGCGCTTTCCTCCATCACCTGGTCGATAATGAAACCGCTCTTGCCCGAGGCATCGACGACCACGTCGGCCTTTACGGTCACCTCGCCGCCAGCGCTGTCTGCGATGACGCCCAGTACGTCAATCACGCCATCAGTCCGCTTCTGGGTGAGCAGCCGGCGCACAAGGAAGCCGGACTGGATTGTGACGTTTTCGAGCTTTTCGACATAGCGCCGTATCGCCAGCTCGAGGGTTGTCCGGCGGCTGGTTATGATGGTCAGCTCTGCGTCATCCGGCTCGGGTTCATAAGTCTCGCGCTGCATTTCGCTGAGCATCGCCTCAAACGGCAATTCCCGCACGCCAAGTGCAAGCAGGTCCTCCAACAGCCCGGGATGCTCGGTCTTGATGATCGAGCGCAGCCGGGCGAGGAAGGCGTGGCTCTGGCGCAGCTGCCCCACGCCTGTGTGGCGCCACTCATGGAACACAGTATCAGGATCGTCGCTGGGCGGTGACGCATCGCGCTCCAGGACGATGATTTTTCGTCCGGTGGGCGCCAGCGTAAGGGCCGTGCAGAGACCTCCTATCCCTGCGCCGATGACGGCAACTGTTTCAGTCATCCGTCGACCTCGCTCAGGAATGTAAGGATGTGCTCATTGACCGCTTCGGGTGCCTCCTGTTGCGTCCAGTGCCCGATCTTCGGGATCAACGCGTTGATGCGCAGGTCCGTCACGAATTGCGGCATGATCTTCAAGAGCTCCGCTGCCATCATGATCACGCCGTCATTTGCGCCGGCGATGAAAAACGCCGGTTGGGAAATCGACGTCGGCCCGTCCTTGGTCAGTTCCCAGGTCAGGTCATGGTTGCGGTAGTAGTTGAGCGGCCCGCGCATGCCTGAGCGCTCGAACTCTCCGGCGTAGAAATCCAGGTCTGCGTCGCTCAGCCAGGCAGGCAGCGTTTCAGGATCGGGCAGGCTGGAGAACATGTCTTCATCTTCCGCCTTCGGCGCCAGGGCCGACAGGTCCGTTTCGCCGCCCGCCATGACGAGGAATTTTTTCAAGGCCGTGTGAATGTCGGCTTCGAATTCCGCTTCCGCGACACCCGGCTCGAAGAAATAGAGCTGGTAGAAGAACTGGCCTTTGTAGACTTCGCGCATCATCGCCATCGGCGGAACCGGCGACCGGGGCAGGAACGGCACCGACAGCGCACCGACGGCGCGGACAACGTCCGGGTGATGGAGCGCTGTCGCCCACGCCGTTGGCGCACCCCAGTCATGCCCGATCACGACAGCCTTTTCGTATCCGAGCGCTGGTGCGAGTCCGATAATGTCATTGACCACTTCGACCTGATTGTAGGCCGCGATTTCTGACGGTTTGTCGCTCTTGCCATAGCCCCGCATGTCGGGCGCGACCACGTGATAGCCGGCATCCGCGAGGGGCTTGAACTGGTGCCGCCAGGAATACCAGGATTCCGGAAACCCATGCAGCAGCAGGACAAGCGGCCCCTCACCGGCCTCGGCTATATTGAGTTCGATTCCATTGGTCGCGATCCGGCGCTCGGTGATGCCCCGCCAGCTCATGCGGCGACCTTCTCTGCGTCGGCGCCGGGGAGGACTTCGCCACAGGCATCCTTGTAGCCATCCTTGGCCGTCCACGCGACTCCGCCACCAACGATCACCGTGTCCACGCCATGGGAATCCCGCACATAGCGGTATCCGTCGCCCGGAACGTCATTCACGAATTTCTCTTCGCCACGCTCAATCGTCGCTGCATCGAACACGGCGATATCAGCGACATAACCTTCCTGCAGGAGGCCCCGTTGCGGGATGCCCCAGATGGCCGCGGTGTCGGACGTGATCTTCTTCACGGCGGACTCAAGGCTCATGGCTTCCAGGTCCCGGACGAAGTGCGAGAAAAGGTATCCCGTATCACCATAGGTCGAGAAGGACAGGATATGCGCGCCGCCATCACTGGCGCCAATATGGACACGGGGATGGCTCAGCAGGTCGCCCACGGCCTTGTCGTTATTGTGCCCCATGCCGGATGACAGGAAATGCGCGTCGAGTTCCTCTTCCAGCGACAGGTCGATCATGACCTCGACCGGGGTCGTGCCTCGCGCCTTGGCGATCTGCTCAAGTGTCTGGCCGATATATTTCTGGTTCGCGTCGGTGTTTGCGTGACGGAAGACCAGGGTTGGCCAGAGCGGCCCGAGCGCTGATGCTTCCTGTAAGAGTTTCGAGCGGTTATCCGGGTCGCTGAACGCGGCCATGATTTCGGCCGGGGTGCCAAAACGTATGATCCGGTACCAGGTCGGCATCCGCATGAATAGCAGGCTCGGAACGGCAAAGCTGAAGCTGATGTCGATCGGACGCGTCTGCACCTGCGGCCAGACCCGAGCGCCGCGGTCAAACTGCTCGTCCACGCGTTTCATCACCCGCGCGACAGCATCAAGATTGTCCGCATTGACGAACAATGGCGAGAACGTTGTCGGGATGTTGTGCTTCAGCGACAGCTCAGCGAGCTGGTCGAGACGCGCGATGGTCAGGTCCGCATCATAGAATTCCGGCACGATCTGCAGCACCCGGCCATACTCACCCAGCACGCTGGCCAGCGCGTCGACTTCGCGGGCATCGGCGTACCGGCTTGGCACCGGCTGCAGGCGCTCATCCATGTCGACATAGCTGGTCGACAGGCCGACAGCGCCGGCGTCGAGGCATTCGCGCAATACGCCCTGCATCTCCGCGATTTCGGCATCCGTCGCGGTCCGCTCCATGGCCGCGTCGTTCATCACCCAGAGACGGATGACGCTATGGCCGACCAGCGGTGCGACATTGATGGCCAGACCCTTGCGGATGCGCGTGATATAATCGGAGAAGGTTTCCCAATCCCATACGACACCTTCCTTGAACGCCTTCAGCGGCATCTCTTCGATCTGGTTGAACATGCCGACCAGTTTCATGCGGTGCTTGGCCTTGAGCGGCGCAAGCGACAGCGAGCAGTTTCCGGAAACAATAGTCGTCACACCATGGGACAGCGCAGGCTTCGCACATCCGTCCCACAGCAGCTGCGCATCGAAATGCGTATGGGGATCAATAAAGCCCGGCGTCACGACCTTACCGGCAGCGTCGACTTCCGACCGTGCCGCTTCAGTGATTTTCCCGATCTTGACGATCCGGTTTCCATTGACCGCGACATCCGCGCTATAGGCAGGCGCGCCCGATCCATCGACGACTTTTCCGTTTCTGATGACAAGATCATACATTGTCAGATCCTTCTCTCATTGAGCGTTTGAATTTGAATTCATAAATCTGTTCGAGGATGCTTCCAGCGCGTCGCGCACGAGCCCCCACCCTTTCCCGACCAGGTCGTCAGGATCGTCTGCGCCGCACGATCCCATCAGGACCCGCACGGCATATTCATCCAGTGGCACCAGCGACTCTCCGCCATTCTCATAGCGGAGCGTCACCACCAGTTCGGCATCGCCGTCATGCGCGGCGGCAAGTTGTACCCGGCTGATGACAGCACCGCTCATCAGGTCGCCAGCGGCGGCTCGATGAAAACGACATCGCTTGGCAGGATTGGATTGCCACCACCGGGCGCGGCCATCGCCCCTGCTGCGCGCATGAAGACGTGCAGGTTCCAGCTTTGCAGCTTGGCCAGCGCCTCATCCAGGGCAAGTTCGGGAAGTTCGCGTTTGGCGACGATGCTCCATGTATCTCCCTCTGTAGGGAGGATAGATTTTCGCACTCGAGAGAGGTTATCGACTGGCATGAAGAAAGCTCCGCTGTTTCTCTAATTAGAACGCGTTCTAATTTTATGACAAGGGATGCCGTAGAGGAACGCCGGTCAAAACGTCAGGCTCTCAAACCGCTCCGTCTTCAGTCCGGCAGGCTCCGAAGATACATTCAGCCCCTGCAACAGCAGTCAGGATATCCGTGCCACGACTGCCCTGCCGATACACCGTGCAGCCCTTCAGGCCCAATTTGTATGCCTCGCGGAAGACATCGCGGAATGCCTCGAACAGAAGGCCCGACGGCACATTGATTGTCTTCGAGATGGCATTGTCCACAAAGCCCTGTGCCGTCGCCTGCATAGCAAGATGGTCGTCCGGCGAGAGTTCACGTGCCGTAACAAAGGCCGGCGGATACGGGTCGTGATGCCCCATATCCCGCCAGAGGCCCAGGGCGTGGTCTTCAAGCGCGACGGCATCATGGTTGCCATCTGCGCGCCGGATGAGCCGCTGGACCGATCCGGCAAAGCACGGTTCGATCCCGGCCGACACGTTTCCGGCGAGCAGGCTGATCGACCCCGTGGGCGCGAGCGCAAGGAGGTGGCTGTTGCGTATGCCGTGAGTGCGGATGTCTTCGCGGAGTTCCTCCGGAAGTCGGCGAATGAAAGGGCGAGCCAGGAATTCTGCGGTCTGCAGCGCCGGGAAGCCGTCCTTCTCCCGCGCCAGCGAGACCGACGCGCGATAGGCGGCATCCCGCATGGTCTCCAGCACATGGCCCGCGACCTGCCGCCCTTGCAGGCTGCCATAGGGAATCCCGAGCATGATGAGCGCATCGGCCAGCCCCGTCACGCCGAGGCCGATCCGCCGACTTTCAGCGGCTTGGGCTGCCTGTTGCTCAAGCGCATAGTGCGAGACATCGAGGACATTGTCCAGGAAACGAACGGCTGTGTGCACAAGGGTTGCCAGACCCTCGAAATCGACCGCTGCGTCCGGCATGAACGGACGACGCACGAACCGGGTCAGGTTGACCGAGCCGAGATCGCAGGCCCCGTAGGGAGGCAATGGAACCTCACCGCAGGGGTTTGCCGCACATATTTTCTCGGCATAGCCAAGATTGTTCTCGCGGTTTATCCTGTCGATAAACAGGACGCCCGGCTCACCGGACTCGTAGCTGGCCCTGAGCATTCTCTCCCAAAGGTCGGCCGCTTTCAGGACCCGGACCGTCTCGCCACCGAATGTCAGTGTCCAGTTCGCGCCGGTGTCGACGGCGCGAACAAAATCATCCGTTACAAGGACCGAGAGATTGAAATGGGATAGGCCGCCTCCCTCCCGCTTGGCATCAACAAAGGCCTCGATGTCAGGATGGTCGCAGCGCAGCACCGCCATCATCGCACCACTGCGCTGCCGGTCTGACGTTACGGTTTCGCACATTGCATCCCACAACTGCATGAACGACACCGGGCCGCTGGCGACATTTCCCGTCCGCTGTGCGGGCGAACCCTTTGGACGAATGGGTGAAAAATCCAGGCCAATTCCGCCGCCCTGCTGCAGCGTGATCGCGCTTTCACGAAGGGCTGTGAACAGGCCGTCAATGGAATCGTCGAGCACGCCCATCACGAAACAATTCAGCAGGCTCGCCGTCCGGCCTGTTCCGGCATTGGCCAGGATGCGTCCGCCTGGCAGGAAGCGATAGTCTGACAGGATGTCGAAAAAGCGCTCCTGCCAGGCATCCGCATCATAGGGCTCAACCGATGCAATGGCGCGCGCGACCCGCTGCCACGTATCCTCGATGCCCGCCTCCGCACCGAAGCGGTATTTCTGCTTCCAGATGTCTTCCGAGATGGGGGCAGGATAGCGTTTCATGCGTGTGGGAATCCCTGAATGGTCTTCGGGTGCGATACTCCCGATAAGAATACCACAAGCATCCGCCTGATCGAACCAAGCCCTTCAGCACGCGCGCTTCATTGATCCGCATCAACGCCCGTCGTGAAAATCCATGAAACCTCTGAGGCGACGCCCTTAGATGAGGATGACGCGATGTCTGAGACAGAAGAAATCAGGATCGGCGACTTGGGCCTGGCGGCTCTCTTGACCGTACCCGATGATGCTCGCGGGCTGATTGTCTTCGCGCATGGCAGCGGATCCAGCCGCCACTCTCCGAGGAATACCCATGCCGCCCATCGTTTCCAACAACTGGGTTTCGCCACGCTCCTGTTCGACCTCCTGACGGAAGACGAAGCACGCGAGCGGCGCAACGTTTTCGACATCCCTCTTCTGGCTGGGCGGGTTGGTCTCGCCATTGACTGGGCGCAGACCCAGCCGCGCCTCAGCGCCCTGCCCCTTGGCCTGTTCGGCGCCAGCACTGGCGGCGGCGCCGCGCTTGCCGCCGCCGCCGCATACCGGCACGTCAACGCTGTCGTGTCCCGGGGCGGACGTCCTGACCTCGCTGGCGAGGCCTTGCCGCAAGTGACAGCGCCCACCCTGTTCGTCGTCGGCGGAAACGATCACGATGTACTCAAGCTCAACGAGGAGGCTGCCAGCCGCATGAGCTGCGAGCGGCGGTTGATCGTGATTCCGGGCGCGGGCCACTTGTTCGAGGAGCCCGGCACGCTCGACCATGTTCTGGCCGTGACCGGTGCCTGGTTCCTGAAACACCTCTCACCCAGAAAGACCGTTTCGCTCCCGTTCACGGGCCGCGAACAGGCTGGCCTTGTCCTGGCGCGTGTTCTGGCCGGGCGGACATTCGCGAACCCGGTTGTCTACGCCCTGCCGCGCGGCGGCGTGCCGGTCGCAAAGCCCATTGCCGATGCGCTGGGCGCCCCGCTCGACCTCCTGATGGTGCGCAAGATTGGCGTGCCCTCCCAGCCGGAACTGGCGGCCGCGTCTGTAGTGGACGGGGAACAATTCGATATCGTGCACAATGAGCGCGTCATGCGCGCGACCGGGATGGATGAGCGACAGGTTGCCCAGCTCGCGAAGGCCGAACTCAAGGAGATCGAACGGCGACGCCTCATCTACCTTCCGGACCGAAAACCGGTCCCTGCCGAAGGCCGCTCGGCCATCCTTGTCGATGACGGCATCGCGACCGGTGCCAGCATGCGCGCGGCTATCCTCGCTGTCAGACGCAGGAATCCTGCGGAAATCATCATCGCCGTGCCGGTCGCGGGACAGGACACACTCAAGGCGCTCGGCGCGCTGGTGGATGATGCCGTCGTGCTCGCCGCGCCCGATGGCTTTGACTCAGTCGGACGCTACTATCTGGATTTTCATCAATTGTCCGACGACGAAGTGGTCGCGATACTCGCGCCATCGGAGTCTCGCGAAACCGGACCCGAACGGGGAAAAATCTGATGACCGATCTTCGACACCTCCCGGGAGACAATCTTTCACAACTGATCCGCGCCAAGTCGGTTCGCCTGCCCGAAGACAATCCCTATGCTGCGCTGGCGGAAGCTGCAGACAGTTTCGCCGATGCGCGGATTGTCCTCCTGGGTGAGTCCACGCACGGGTCCTCCGAATTCTATCGTGGACGCGCCGCCATTACCCAGAGACTGGTCGACCGACACGGATTCCGGATTGTTGCCATTGAAGGAGACTGGCCCGATGCAGCTGAGCTGGACCGTTACGTGCGGGCCCGCGAACCATGGGGCGAACGCGACGCATTCGTGAACTTTCCCCGATGGATGTGGCGCAACCGGGAATTCGCAGATTGCCTCGCAGCGTTACGCGCGTGGAATGACGGACAGCCAGAAGATGACCGCGTCGCCATTCGGGGACTTGACGTTTACAGCCTCGACAAGTCGATCGCAGCCGTTCTGGAATACCTGGACCGGGTTGACCAGGTTGCTGCTGCGTCCGCGCGCGAACGCTACGCCTGCCTGTCTCCTTTTGTCGGCCGTCCACAGATTTACGGCGCAAAGGCTGTCAGGACCGGCGACACGTGTGAACAGGAAGTTGTCCGGCAATTGGTCGAACTCCTCGAAGAACGTCTGGAATATTCCGGAAAGGATGGCGACGCGTTTTTTGATGCGGAGCAGAACGCGCGCGTCGTATGGGCGGCGGAACGCTATTATCGCTCCATGTACCAGGGGTCCGAAAACAGCTGGAACCTGAGAGACACACACATGTTCTCGACGCTGACCCGGCTGCTGGAGCGGGCCGGGCCGGATTCGAAAGCCATCGTGTGGGCGCATAATTCGCATATCGGCAATGCCGGCGCCACGGCCATGGGCGAACGCGGTGAAATCAATATCGGGCAGCTGTGCCGCGACCGGTTCGGAAAAGACGTTGCCTCCATCGGCTTCTCGACCAGCACGGGCACTGTCATGGCGGCCGATGACTGGGGCGGCCTGGCGCGCGTGAAACAGGTCATCCCGGCGCGGTCGGATTCATGGGAGCGTGTCTTTGAAGGGACAGCCTGCCGGGCCAGCCTGACCAACTGGCGCAATGACCCGGAGCTGCAGGAAGCCCTCGACCATGTCCGCCTCGAACGGGCGATCGGCGTGATTTACAGGCCGGAGACCGAACGCTGGAGCCACTATTTCGAAGCCAACCTCGCCCGGCAGTTCGATGCGCTCGTTTGGTTCGAACAGACCGAAGCGGTTATGCCACTCCTCGGAGCTGCGCCAGAAGGCGCACCGGACACCTATCCATACGGACTATGACGGGAAGAGCCCGGTAGGCCTGCGTGATGCTGGCTCAGCCTGAGCCGTCGCACGCCGTGATATCCTCGGACAAGTCCGAACTGCCATCGTCGCGATTGCCCGGCGCTTCAACCACATCGCCTGACCGGAGTGACCGGCGTTTGACCCTCACGCCGTCAGCGATGTTCCGCGACGGATGCTCGATGACCAGGTCGCCCGGGCTGAGACCCGACACGATTTCAGCGGCGTGCCCATTCATATGGTCAACGCGAACCGTTGTCAGGCGCGCGCGGCCATGCTGGAGCCGGTAAACTGTCCAGTCGGATCCGGATTTGAACAGCGCCGTCATCGGCACACGCACAATATCAGGAGCAGACCAGACAACGATGTCGGTGCGCACGCGGAAGCCGTGGCCGAGTCGTCGCCCTGAACCGTCCATGTCAATCAGGACATTGACGCGCTGCTCTTCGATACCAAGCGCCGAAATCTTTGTGAATGCATAAGGTTCGATCAGGCGCACACGCCCGGACAATGTGGCGCCGCCCCATCCGCGAATGCGCACAATGTCGCCTGGCGCAACATTGACGGCATCCTCGGAAAGCAGGTCAACCATGATCTCGATGTCATCAGGATCGCCGATCTCGACCAGGGGCGTTCCCACCGATACCGGGCCTTCGCTGTCGCGTATGATTCGCAAGATAACACCGGTGATGGGTGCGATGACCGGCAGGCCATCGCCGCCCGCACTTGCGCCGGCTGGCATCAGCGCGGCTTCGGCCCGGTTCACTTCGTGGCGCGCGAGGTCCAGTGCGGCACGGGCCTGCTGCGTTGCGGCAGACAAGGTGCGATACTCGGTTTCGGCGCGTTCCAGCGCCTGCCGCGAGGCGGTACCTGTTTCAGCGAGTGTCCGGGTTCGATTGAGGTCGTCTTCTGCCCGCTTCTGGTCGGCCCGCCAGCGGCGCAGGTCGGCCTCTGCCGCCGTCGCCGCAGCACGCGCAGAGCCTGCGGCGGCCCGGAGCTGGGCGGCGCTCCTGGCGTCAATCATGGGCGCAGCCACGGGATATATCGAAGCAATAACGCTCAACCCGGCGCGCACGCAATCGCCGGCTTTCATGTCGATACGGGAGAGCTGTCCGCCGGCTGGCGCGGACACGACAAACAGGTCGCGGATCCGGGCTTCACCCTCGTCCGATATGGTGACATCCATCGGTCCGCTGGACACTTCAACGAGATCGACCGGGACGGCCCTTGGCCAGAACGCCCAAAGCGCCAGCATCAACAACAAGGCGGCGAGCGCCCCCCAAAAGACCATTCGGGATCTGGACATGGTTTTACTCACGGGTCTTCAACACCTCAATCAAATCCAGGTCGCGCACCCGGCGAAAGACAAGTATTGCCGAACCGATTGATGCAACCAGCACGATTATCCCCGCCAAGCCATAGGTAGACGGCTGCAGCGCAAACGGAATCCGGTACAGTTCCGTTGACATGCCGCTGACGATGAGGTTGGCGAAGCCGAGGCCAAACACGGCTCCGACCGGCAAGGCGATCATGATCAGGATGGCGAGTTCGCCAAGCAGGATATGGGTCACTTCTCCCTCCGTGAATCCAAGTACCCTCAGGCTTGCAAGTTCCCGACCACGCTCCATCATCGCAATGCGGGCCGCATTGTATACGACGCCCGCCGCGATGGAGCCGCCGATCAGCGCGTAGATGGCCATCATGATATAAATGGTCTCCTCGAGCGTCGTCTCGAAAGCGGCGATGGCCGGCTCCTGCAGTGACACACTGGCAATGCGCGGACGGGCAAGGACCTGTTCGCTGAAGTCCATATTCTGATCCGGGTCGATCTCAAGAAAGGCGCCGGTCACCGTTGGTCGCTCCCCCAGCAGCCGGTTAACCTGCCGGATGTCCATATAGGCGAATGCCCCGATATCCTCCGCGACAATCGCAGTCACGGGCACATCGACGACCGGCCTTCGACCTTCCAGCACGTCGACAGTAACACGGTCCCCCCGACCGGCGGAAATCATGCTGGCCATCTGGTCCGACAGGGCGAGCCCGCGTTCCGGCACCGGCACGATATGCCCTTCTGCACTGAGCAACTGTTTCTGGTGTCCGTCCGGCTGCAGGCCGACGATGACCGCGCGCTCATCATGTGAACCATGGCGCAGCCGAACGTAGATGTTCCGGTTGCCTTCCACCTCGAGCACGCCCGGCAGGCGGCCGAGTTCCAGCAGGGCATCGGTTCCCTGAGGCTAGACGAAATTCACCGCAGCATCATACGCGTCAGTCCGGTTGAACCTTGTGTCAAGCATCGCATCGACGGAATCGAACGCAAACAGGGTGCCAACAAGCAGCGCCACGGAGGCGGCAATCCCGAACATCGTCATGCCGGCCCGAAGTGGCCAGCGAGTGAGGTGCCGGGCGATCATGCGTGTTGGCCCATCCAGATTTGGTGCGCCACTCAGCCTTTCAAAAAAGCCGCGGCGGTAGATTGTCGGCGGCGCGGGCGACATTGCCTCTGCGGGGGCAAGACTGGCAGCCCTGAGGGCCGACGTCAGCGCGCCGGCAATCGCAGCGGAAAACGCTGCCACGGCGCCAATCAGGAAAGAAGCCGGCGCAAGAGTCAGGATGATATCGGGAAACCGGAACGTATCGGAATAGAGATGGGTCAACAGGCCAGCCAGTGCCCACCCCATGACAAAGCCGGCGAGCACACCGCCGCCCGATAGGACAAGCGCGAATTTCACATAGTGCCAGCCAATTTCCGCGCGTGTGTATCCGAACGCCTTTAGCAGGCCGATCTGTTGGCGTTCGGTCGCGATCAGGCGCGACAGGATCGCGTGGATCAAGATCGCGGACACGACGAGAAAAACCGGCGGGATAACCCGCGCCATGCTTCTCAGCTGTTGCATCTCGGATTCGATAAAGGCGTGGGATATCTGGTCGTCCCTCGCATACGCGCCGACCCCGGCAAAAGGCGCGAGCAGGATGTCGAGTTCAGCAATCACGTTCTCCGGCTGGGTATTGCCGGCCAGGGTCACACTGACACTGCTGAACGCACCGTCGAGGTCGAAGGCCGCCTCCAGTGCGCGGCGGCGCATCCAGAAAACACCGAAGCGTTCATCGTCAGGCAGCAGGGCGCCCGGCCCCAACGTGTAAATGTATTCCGGTGAATCCCCGATGCCGACAAGCGTCACGTCGTGCGCCCGGCCATTAATGATCGCAGAAACACTGTCCCCGATTCCAAGCGCGTTCGCCTCCGCAAATGCCTTGCTGACGACGGCTTCATCGGGCCGCGTCAGGTCCGGCCAGCGGCCCTCGTACAGGAGTACGCCATTGAGAATCGGCGCCCCATCGTCCGGGATCGACACGAGCTGGCCATTGGCCGGTTCCTCGAGGCGCGCGATATCAAGCGTCACAATCCGCGAGATTCTCGTCTCGACCTGCTGGACGCCGTCAATCTGGCGTATCTCGGACGCCAGCCGCTCAGGCGCACGTTTGACATCCGCGAAGACATCCGCGAACCGGTAGTGCTCGTAATAGATCTCCCGGCTCTGCTGCAGCGACTGGAGCGCCCCAAGCGCCATGATCAGGATTCCTACCCCGCACGCGATGATGACACCCACAGCCAGCGCCTGCCCCCGCATGTGCACGAGATCGCGAAGCAGCTTCCTGTCGAGCGCCGAGAACAGGTTCACCAGGAAATCTCCGAAGGCTTGCGACGCCGCCCCATATTCTCGGTGCTGGCGATCATGCCATCTGAAAAACGGATCACGCGGTCTGCCATATCGGCGATGCCGACATTGTGCGTTATGATGAGCGTCGTCGCCCCAAGCGCGCGATTGACGTGCTCGAGCGCTTCCAGAACCCGCACGCCTGTCGTACTATCGAGCGCGCCGGTCGGCTCGTCGCACAGCAGTAGATGGGGTCGCTTGGCGATCGCCCGGGCCACCGCAACGCGTTGCTGCTCACCGCCGGAGAGTTCCGCCGGAAAATGATCGATCCGGGCGGACATGCCAACCAGCGCCAGCGCCTCTTCTGCCGGAATCGGGTCTTCGGCAATCTCGGTCACGAGCGAGACATTCTCGCGGGCCGTCAGGCTCGGCACGAGATTGTAGAACTGGAAAATAAACCCGACATGCTGGCGCCGGTATCGGGTCAGCGCGGCGGAACTGGATCCCGTCAGGCGCTTCCCCTGGAACAGGACTTCGCCGGAGGTCGGGCTGTCGAGTCCTCCGAGAATGTTGAGCAGGGTCGACTTGCCGCTGCCTGACGGTCCGAGCAGGACGATCAGTTCGCCCTGCGCGATATCGAGATCGACTCCTCGCAAGGCGTGCACCTTCACCTCACCCGTGTCGTAGACCTTGGTCAGGTTCCTGGCCGTCATGAGATTGGGGGGCATGAGCTACGTATACCTTGATGTGACAACCGGGAACCGATCTTCGGGCATTACATCAAGAAACTGCCAATTCAGGTGACACCCGACTTGATTCCAATCAATCGTCACGTCGTCCATGCGGCGTAGAGTGACATGGCATCGAACGATGGCAGGTAAAATTTACTTTGGTTGAGGAGCAGAAAAATGACGCGTTTGCAAAAGAAGCAAGACCGCGCAACGAGCCAGCCATTCGGATGGTTGCGCGGCAATGATCCCTTTTCCCAGTTGAAAGCCGAGATGGACCACCTTTTCAGCAGCTATATTCCGGCGCTGCCGGCATTTGCTCGCGCCAATGGCGGACAGGCATTCGCCCTCTCCACAAAGCTCGACGTCAGCGAGACCGATGACGCAATCGAACTTGTCCTGGACGTACCGGGAATCGACCGCAAGGATATCGACATCAGCCTGACTGATACTGGCGTGATGATCTCCGGTGAGCGCGAAGAAAAAAAAGAAGAAAAAGACAAGAACTTCCATCGCATGGAGCGCGCGTACGGAACCTTCCAGCGACACGTGCCCCTGCCCTGCGAAGTCGATGCTGCGAACGTCAACGCAACGCTGAAGAAGGGCGTTTTGTCGATCACATTGCCGAAATCCGAAACGGCTCGCCAGCCAGCGAAGAAAATTGCCATCAAGTCCGACTAGAAGGGGGCCGCCTATCGGGCGGAATTGCACGATGAGCCAATCAGGTTTGCACCAGTTCGATGAGGCGCTCCAGACTGCCAATGTATGGCTGAAGGATTTGATGGAGGTTCTCGGCTGGACCGAGCCGGCACAGGCTCATCAGGCCCTCAAGGTCGTAATGCATGAAGTTCGCGACCGGTTGCCGGTGCCGCTGGCCGCGAATTTCTCCTCGCAGATGCCGCTGATCGTGCGCGGCATATTCTTCGAAGGCTGGTCGCCTGGGTCGGAGCGCGCAACGGACCGGTCGCTGGACGCATTCCTTGCGCCGATTGCAGAAGCGTTCAGGAACTTTCCCGGCGTCAAGCCCGACGCCGTCGCTGCCGCCGTCTTTGAATTGCTCAGCATGTATATTTCACCCGGCGAGATCGAGAACGTGCTCCAGGCGCTCCCCAAACCGATCCGGGACCTGGGCAAGTCTTCGATCCGCACGTCTCCGATCGCCGGGCTCTAACCCTCCCCTCATAACGAAGAGACAGGCTTGCGCGCACCCGCCGTGCAGGGTCACATGTGATTGAGTGAGATCAAGGGGCCGCGTTGCGGCGCAGCCCACCTTTTCCCATGTGGTCACCAAGGAAGCCGATACATGACACTTCAACTCAAGTTCCTCGGCGGCGTGGGCACGGTGACCGGGTCAAAATACCTGGTCGATACAGGCGCGTCCCGCGTCCTTGTCGATTGCGGCCTGTTCCAGGGCTACAAGCAGCTGCGCCTGCGGAACTGGAAACACCTGCCAATTGACCCCGCGTCCATTGATGCCGTCGTGCTGACCCACGCGCATATCGACCATTCGGGTTATCTGCCTGTCCTGGTCAGGGACGGTTTCAGGGGCAAAATTCATTGCACCGAGGCGACCTATGACCTTTGCAAGATCCTGCTGCCAGACAGTGCCTACCTGCAGGAACGCGAAGCCGAGCGCGCCAATCGCTATGGCTATACGAAGCACAAGCCCGCCTTGCCGCTCTATGGCGAAAAAGACGTCTGGAAAACGCTCGAAATGTTTGACACGTCGCCATTCGATTCACCGGTGAGTGTGGCCAAAGACGTGTCCGCGACATTCCGGCTCGCCGGCCACATCCTCGGCGCGGCGATTGTCGAGTTCCAGACGCCGACGACCAAGATCGTCTTTTCGGGTGACCTGGGTCGCCCGAACGACCCGATCATGCATGATCCTGCGCCTATCCGGCAGGCTGACTACCTGCTCGTGGAGTCGACCTATGGCAATCGCCAGCATGGCGCGCGCGACGCACAGGATGCGCTGGCCGACATCATCAACCGCACAGCCAAGCGCGGTGGAACAGTGCTCATTCCGTCCTTCGCCGTCGGGCGCGCCCAGACACTGCTCTACCATCTCCACGAGCTGAAGGCGGCAGGCCGAATTCCCGACCTGCCGGTCTATCTTGACAGTCCGATGGCGATCGATGCCACCGAACTCTTCTGCAAGCATGCCGACTGTCACAAGCTCAGCAAGACGCAGAGCCTGAACGCCTGCCATGTCGCAAAATACGTCCATGACAGCGAAGATTCCAAGGCCCTTGACTATGACCAGATGCCCAAGATCATTGTCGCAGCGAGCGGCATGGCAACCGGCGGTCGGGTCCTTCACCACCTGAAATTCTATATGCCGGACGCCCGTAATTCCGTCCTGTTTGCAGGCTTCCAGGCGGGCGGTACGCGGGGCGCAGCCATGGTCGCCGGGATTGACCGGATAAAGATCCACGGCGAGTACCATGACGTGCGCGCCGAAATCGCCACCCTGCACATGCTCTCGGCTCATGCCGACGCGGATGATATCATGCTCTGGCTGGGGGGCTTTGAATCACCGCCGAAGCAGACCTTCATTGTTCATGGCGAGCCAGACGCCGCCGATGCCCTTCGCCACCGGATCGAGGAAGAACTGGGCTGGTCCGTCATCGTGCCGGAACATAATGAAACGCAGAATCTCGATTGATGGACGCGCAAACTCCGGGCCTACCCACCTTGACCAATGTGCTGACCGCGCGTCGTCTCGGCCTTGATACACAGCATGAAGCCATGGCGTTCGTCCGGGCAGACAGTCCGGTCTGCCGGTCCGAAGGGTTTTCCGCGCATTCCCGGGTCCAGCTGACCAATGGCGCCAAGTCCATTATCGCCACGTTGTACCAGACATCGACCGACCTCGTTTCCGATCAGGAAATCGGCCTGTCGCAGGCCGCCTGGCGCCTGCTCGGCCTTGCGGATGGCTGTCAGATTTACATCAGCCATCCCGCGCCGCTTGAATCGCTCAAAACGGTTCGGGGCAAGGTGTTCGGCCAGCGGCTCGATCCAGCCGGTACGCTGGCCATCATCACCGACATTGTCGCAGGGCGCTATTCGGACATCCATCTGTCCTCATTCGTGACAGCATGCTCAGCTTTGCCGCTGGATCTGGCCGAAACAATCGCCCTGACGCGCGCCATGGTCGAAACCGGCAGCAAGATGACATGGGACCGCACACCGATTCCCGACAAGCATTGCGTCGGCGGCCTGCCGGGCAACCGGACCACACCTATCGTCGTGGCCATTTGCGCCTGCCTCGGCCTGACCATCCCGAAAACATCGTCCCGCGCCATCACCTCCCCCGCCGGCACCGCCGACACGATGGAAGTCGTCACCGATGTGGACCTCGACCTTGAGAGCATGCGGCGGGTCGTCGACCAGGAGGGCGGCTGCTTCGTCTGGGGCGGCGGCATGCATTTCAGCCCGGCCGACGACGCCCTGATCCGGATTGAGCGAGCGCTGGATCTCGACAGCGAGGGAGCGCTTGTCGCATCCGTCCTGTCAAAGAAGATCGCGGCTGGCGCCACCCATATCGTGATCGATATTCCCGTGGGCCCGACGGCCAAGGTCCGCAGCCAGGCGGCGGCAATCTCCCTGCAGTCCCTTCTTGAAAAGGTCGCCGAAGAGTTCGGCCTGAAAGTCCTGTCGCTCGTAACCGACGGCACCCAACCGGTCGGACGCGGCATCGGTCCCGCGCTCGAAGCGCGTGATATTCTGGACGTCCTGCGGAACGATCCGGATGCCCCTGCCGATCTCGCAGACCGCGCCTGCCTGATTGCCGGGGCGCTGCTCGAGCTGGTCGGAAAGGCGGGTGCGGGCGCCGGCAAGGCCATGGCACTGGAGGTGCTGCGCAGCGGGGCGGCCTATACGAAATTCGAAGCCATCTGCCGCGCCCAGGGCGGATTTCGGGAGCCGGCCCTTGCGGAACACAGCCGCCCCATCCTGGCGCCCGCCCCCGGCCAGGTGACCTGCATCGACAGTCGACGCCTCGCCCGGGTGGCAAAACTCGCAGGCGCCCCCGGCGACAAGACCGCCGGCCTGGATCTTCATGTCAGGCTAGGTGACCGGGTCAAAGGCGGGCAGCCGCTCTATACGCTCTACACAGAGACCGCCGGCGAACTCGCCTATGCCATCGATTATGTCATGGCCAATCCGGATATTATCGAACTGACGAAACCATGAAACCGCTCCTGGTGCCCCTGCAGGATACCGCGCAGATATCAGGGCCGCTGGCCCGCGCCCTTGACGCCGAGACGGCCGACATTGACCTGCGCCGCTTTCCGGACGGCGAAACCTATCTGCGCTTCGACACGTTGCCGCAAGGGCGCGATGTCATTCTCCTGGCTGGCCTCGCCCGTCCCGATGCGAAAATGCCGGCCCTTCTTTTTGCCGCACAAACTGCCCGCGCCCTCGGCGCCGCATCGGTCGGGCTGGTCGCGCCCTACCTGCCCTATATGCGCCAGGACCGCGTGTTCCGGCCGGGCGAGGCCGTCACATCCGTGCAATTTGCGAAACTGGTCTCATCCTGCGCGGATTGGCTCGTCACAATCGATCCCCACCTGCATCGCTGGCACGCCCTATCAGACATCTATGACATTCCCGCCAGGGCCGCGCACGCCGCTCCCGCCATGGCCGCATGGATCAGTCGCGAAGTGGACCACCCCCTTCTGATCGGCCCGGACGCGGAAAGCGAACAATGGGTCTCCGAAATCGCGGCGCTGGCAGGGGCCGAGCATATTGTCCTGACGAAGACGCGGCATGGCGACCGGGACGTGGACATCTCCCCCCCCGATCTGGGGAAATGGCGGCATCACACACCCGTCATTGTCGATGACACGATATCAACGGCCTCCACGATGATGGCCGTCACGCGTCAACTCGTGGAACAGGGGCTTCGTCCTGCGACATGTTGCGCGGCGCATGGCATTTTTGCCGATGGGGCTTTTGAAGCGCTGCTGCAGGCTGGTGCCGCCCGTATCGTAACGAGCAACACTATTTCCCATCCAAGCAACGGTATCGACGTGAGCGGCATCCTGGCGTCCGCCGCAAACGGCCTGATCGAGGAGATCAGGCCATCATCGCGGTGACGCGCCGCCTATGTCGTCGCGTCCTGATCGCAACCCGGTCTATTCTTTTGCGAGCGCCGTCTCGATGAACGCGATCGTGCGATGGGCGTAATCCTTCTGGACTTCACCGCGAACATGCTTTTTCACCTGGTCGGGAAGCGCACTCCGCAACACGCCGAGCGTTCGGCTGTCGGACACAATAACAAGATCGTTGAAGCGCTTGTCATTCTCCCAGCGGCCAAGTTTCTCCGCGAGATCCTGTGCAAAACGGGTCTCCTCAAGTTGGTGCCAGTCGGTTTCCTGGGTCGTCCCGCGCCGGTCCGGCGAGATGGCGAAACGTCCCGGCCGATCCGTGCCCTGGTCGCTGGTCGCTGGATTGACGAATTCATCATGCGCAACAACGCGCAGGTCCATGATGTCCGCGTCGCCATTGTTTTCAAGCAGCAGGAATTTGCCACTGTCACATACAAGTACCCACGTTCCGTTTTTCAGCTTCATGGCAACTGTCTCCTGCTCCCTGATTGGATATCCTATAAGAGACGGTCTGGCGACAGGACGATTGATTTCCATCAAGCCAGGCTGCGACCTATTTCCACCGCCCCGGGCGGCGATACCATCCGCGATCAGTGTGCACCCACTTGTCGGGCACCCATGCCCGGCTACGCGGCTGGCGCTCCCAGAAACCATCGACCCAGACGAACGTCACCCCGGTCCAGTTCCAGTATCCGTCGATCCAGACGGCCGCTGCAGAGGGACGTGGAAGCACACGCATCCGGCGCGGTGGCGGAGGGGCCGAGCGAACATAAACAACGCTGATATCGGATATGACGGGGCCATGCCCGTAATAGGGATGATAGTGCGTCGCGCAGCCTGCGACTCCAAGCGCGCACGCGCCCAGAAACCAGGGTATCGTCTTTGACTTGAATGACATGGCCTGGCTTCCTCCACGGTTTCCGGCGCTTCGCATTATCCCTATGCACGGCCATTCCCGACCATGTTGATCTTGCTCAAGCGCCGGTTCAGCAGGCCTTCAGCGCAGCGCCAATCGCGTCGTCGACCGTCTGCAACCAGATGAACTCCAGCCGCTTGCGAACGCTTTCGGGAATGTCCTCGAAGTCGCGCTGGTTCTCGGCTGGGAGCATGACCCGCTTTACGCCCGCGCGTTCTGCGGCAATCACTTTTTCCTTGATGCCGCCGACAGGCAGGACCAGTCCGCGCAGGCTGATCTCGCCCGTCATCGCGGTGTCGCTCCTGACACACTCATCCTTGAACAGGGATACCAGCGCAATAAACAAGGCAACGCCGGCACTCGGCCCATCCTTGGGAATTGCGCCCGCAGGCAAATGGATATGCAGGTCCTGGGTCCCGAACACATCCGGATCGATCTGCAACTGTGCCGCCCGCGCCTTGACCAGGCTCAGGGCCGCCTGTGCGCTTTCGCGCATGACATCCCCGAGTTGCCCGGTCAGGACAAGCTTTCCCGTGCCCTTGAACTTCGTCGCCTCGATGAAAAGAATGTCGCCGCCAACGGGCGTCCATGCCAGCCCGGTCGCAACTCCCGGGCTGCTCGTACGAAGGGCCAGCTCGGCCTTGAACCGGGGCGGTCCCAGGATGTCGTGAATATCGGCTTCATTGACGGAGACCTTGTCAGCCTTTCCCTCAGCGATGCGAATGGCCACCCGGCGGGCGACGGTGCCTATTTCCCGCTCGAGGTTACGAACGCCGGCCTCCCGTGTGTAACCATCGATGATCGCTTCAAGCGCGGACTTGTTGATCCGGCACTGGCTCGCCTTAAGGCCGTTCGCCACCAACTGGCGCTTGACGAGATAGCGTTTGGCAATTTCGAGCTTCTCTTCGGCCGTGTAGCCCGCCAGCTCGATCACTTCCATCCGGTCCCTCAGGGGCCGGGGAATCGCCTCGAGCACATTGGCCGTGGCGATGAAAACAATCTTGCTGAGATCGAACGGAACGCCCAGGTAATTGTCCCGGAATGAATTGTTCTGGGCAGGGTCGAGCACTTCCAGCAAGGCCGACGCCGGGTCGCCATGCGCACTCGCCCCCAGCTTGTCCATCTCGTCCAGCATCAGCACGCAGTCGCGCGAACCCGTGCGCTGGAGCGTCTTGATGATATTGCCAGGCATCGCCCCGACATAAGTCATTCGGTGCCCGCGGATTTCCGCCTCGTCATGGACGCCGCCAAGGCTTAGCCGGGCGAAATCTCGTCCCATCGCCCGCGCAATGCTTTGCCCGAGGGATGTCTTGCCGACGCCAGGCGGACCGACAAAACACAGGATAGGGCTGTTGCCTTCGGGATTGAGTTTATGAACCGCCAGGAACTCCAGGATCCGCTGTTTGATCTTTTCCAGTCCGAAATGATCCTCATCGAGAATCTCGCGGGCCTTCCCGATATCGATGTCCCGGGCGTCCGGCACCCTCCATGGCAATTGGGCCAGCGTTTCGAGATTTGTGCGCACCATCGCGTATTCCATCGAGGCTTCCGGAATGCGCTCTAGTCGCGCGAGATCCTTCAGGGCATGTATCCGCGCCTCATCCGGCATCCCTGCTGCCTCGATTTCGGCCCTCAGTTCAGCGAGTTCTGCACCGGAACCGTCTACTTCCCCGAGCTCCCGGCGAATTTCCTGCAATTGCTGGCGAAGGATATGCTCGCGCTGTTGCGCCGAGAGCTTCTCATGGGTTTGCCGTCCGATATCCTGGGAGAGTTTCAGCACTTCGATCCGGTATCCCAGGATATCGATCATCCGGTCCAGGCGGGTCTTCAGGTCAGCCGTTTCCAGGATCTCCTGCTTCTCCTGCGATTCCAGGTCCATGTGCTGCGCGACAAGGTCGGCCAGCGCAGACGGCTGGTCGATCGCGGCGATCGTGTTGATAAAATCCTGCGGTATGCCTTCAAGCAGGCCGAGCGCTTCGAGGGCCCGCTCCTTGAGCTGCAGAAAACGGGCATCAATCTCGGCGCTGCGTTCATCCGATGTCTTGATTTCAGTATAGCTCGCCACCAGGAACGGGACGTCCGGTCGAAATTCCTTTAGGCGGATCCGTTGCAATCCCTCGCATATCAGATGGTGTGCTCCATTGCCTGTTGGCATGTGGCGTATGATCTTCGCCAGCGTGCCAACCTCGAAGAGGTCCTCCGGCTGCGGGTCTGCGATCTCGGCTTCCCGTTGCATCACGACCCCGATGGGCCTGCCCGCCTGAATAGCAAGCTTTACAGCCGCGATGGATTTAGGGCGACCAATGGCAATCGGCACAGTTGCACCCGGAAACAAAACCATGCGTCTGACAGGGAGAATGATCAGGGCATCATCCTGCAACTGTACAACCGGCTGAAATTCCTCAGCAGGTTTTTCTTGCCCGGCGGGCGGCGATGGCTTTGGCTTGTTTTTTTGCGAACGTATCCATGAAGGCTCCTGCAACCTGTCAGTCAGGCGATGACAGCGACACGATAGTGTCCGGCAATTGATCGCTATTGATGAATATCAAGGAGTGCGCAGAGCCGGGCCGTCACGAACTGCGGCTTTGCATTTCCTCGCCGGGTGTTACATCCGCAAGACCGATTTCCAGAATGCGATCAAATTCGTCGGCATAGTCATGCACTGCACTGCTGGCAGCATTGTACCATACTTCGGAGAAATCCTGAGGCGTTTTGCAAGAGGCGAGCGCACTCATCACGGACAGGTCCTTTTTCACTCGCGTTGAATAGAAACGCGCCAGTTCCTGACTGCTGGCAACCCATTGGGGCATGGCACGTGCGCTTCCTCCGAAAAGTTTGTTCATGCCAACAGTCTGCATGAACATGTTCGATGGCTCGCCATTCATTTGGACCGCGCCGTTGCGATCCGGCCCTTTCGTCGTATTCATCGCTTCGGATTGAACCTGAGATGTCGCCATGGGGCACTCCTTTGTTAGCGCAGATTGTACGAATATTTATTTTGTCTCATGCCCCGGGCCAGATAGCATTGAGGCAAATCAACCTGTTCTTGGCGCTCCCCCACCCATCGAACCGAACAACACATCTTCTTGTAGGTAGAATCCCGCAATTTAATTTTCGCGTGATGCGCACATCTTGTTTTGAACAGGAAGGACAGGTGTCCCGCCGCAGACGACAGGAGGTAGACAATGAACGCTCAAACAATTCTTCGACTCCCGACTGACCCCCGCATTTCGAGCGCACGCACAACACATACGCACAGGGACGGGCATGGTGTGCCGCGAAACAGGCTCCGATTTGCGCCGCATGAGCATCTGTTCTTCCAGGGAGATCCGCCGACCGGTGTCTTTCAAATCGTTTCGGGCACAGTGATCCTGTACAAACTGATGGCCGATGGACGGCGCCAGATTCAGGACTTCTCAAGTGTCGGCGATTTTCTGGCGCCGTCATTCGCGGACGTTCACAACTTCAGCGCGGAGGCCCTGACAGATATCGAGGTCGACTTCATCGTTCAGGCCAGTTTTGATCGCGCGTTGCAGGAAAACGCAGCATTTCGCCAGGGCATCTTCACGCTGATGGGCGACATGCTGAATGCCTCACGTGAGCAAGCCCTCCTGCTCGGACGCAAATGCGCGATGGAACGGACGGCGACATTTCTTCTCTTCCTCGACAGCCGTTTCGCCGACCCCGTGACAGGTTTTGTGGATATCCGCATGAGCCGCTGCGACATGGCCGACTATGTCGGACTGACATTGGAAACGGTCAGCCGCATGATGAACCAGCTCAAGCGACAGGGGATTATTGAACTGCCACAGTCGAACCGAATCCGGATATCTGACCGAAAGCGCCTCATTGCCGCTGCCGGCGAGCCTGACGAAGATGAATATGCATCGGTGGTTGGTTACTGATACGGTCGGCCAAAGAAGGCCAAACACGACGGGGCACATTTCGGATGGCACAAAGCAGCGCGGAGCAAGGCGACCCGCTCGACGCCTTTGTCTCAATCCTTTCACGCGCAAGCGGCACCCCCATGGCGACAGCGGTCGTTCATCCCGTCAACCAGAATGCGCTTGAGGCCGCTCTGGACGCACAGGCGTCCGGGTTGATCAAGGCGGTCCTGATCGGTCCAGAGCAGCGCATTCGCGCGGTCGCAGACGAGTTCAGCCTCGATCTGGCCGGTACCGAGATCATCGACACACCGCACAGCCACGCCGCCGCCCAGACGGGCGTCGATCTCGCCCGGGCCGGCAAGGTGCAGGCGCTGATGAAAGGCGCCCTGCACACGAACGAACTGATGGCGGCCATTGTCGCCCGCAATACTGGCCTGCGCACAGACCGCCGGATGAGCCATGTTTTCGTGATGCAGACGCCTGCCTATCCGAAATACCTTCTCATCAGTGACGGTGCCCTGAATATCGCGCCGGATCTGCACACCAAGAGATGGATCGTCCAGAACGCTATCGACGTTGCCAATGCCATCGGAATCGACTCCCCGAAGACAGCAATCCTGGCCGCCACCGAGGAGGTCGACCCTCACATGCCGTCGACCGTCGATGCGGCCGCGCTCTGCAAGATGGCCGAAAGGGGACAAATCATCGGCGGTGTGCTTGATGGCCCGCTCGCCTTCGATCTCGCGGTTTCGAAGCAGGCCGTTAAGATCAAGGGCCTGGCCTCCGATGTCGCTGGCGACGCTGATATCCTCATCGTGCCGAATATCGAGGCAGGCAACATGCTCGCCAAACAGCTCGACTACCTGGCCGGCGCTGCTGCGGCGGGACTGGTTGTCGGCGCCCGGGTTCCGATCATCCTGACCAGCCGGTCGGACAGCGTGACCGAGCGGCTCGCCTCCTGCGCGCTGGCCAAGTGCTACCTCGTCTGGAAAGCCGGCAAGTCATGAGCGTGCCGGCTATCGCAACTTTCAATACCGGTTCATCCAGCCTGAAATTTTCCCTCTACCGGGCCGGAGACGACGGGTTGGCGGAGCGCTTGCTGGGGGGCACGCTGACAGGTCTCGGCAAGACATTGAAAGTCGTCACAGAGCCGCACGACGCAACCCTACAGCGCCAGTTGTCTGCGGCCCTGTCACAGGTTGATCCAGTGCCGGAATGCCTCATCCCGGAGCTGGCGCGCTGCCTGAGCGCCGCAGTTGAAGGTACTGAACTCGTCGCGGCGGGCCACCGCATCGTGCATGGCGGACAGACCTGCGACGGGCCCCGGCTCGCAACGCCGCAATTGCTCGATACGCTGGACGAGCTGTCGATCTTTGCGCTCGATCACCAGCCCTTCAATCTGGCCGGCGTGCGCAGCATGGCGAAACAATTCCCGGGCCTGCCCCAATCCCTGTCCTTCGACACCGCCTTCCATCGCACGCAACCTCGTGAAGCCCGCCTGTATGCACTGCCACGTGCACTGACCGCGTCCGGCCTCCAGCGCTATGGATTTCACGGGCTCTCCTACGCCTATATCTCGAATAACCTGGTGGAGACATTCTGCGACCTGCCCCATCGCAAGACGATCGTTGCCCACCTTGGCAACGGGGCCAGCCTCTGCGCCATGCAAGACGGCACCAGCATTGCCACTTCGATGGGGCTGACCGCGCTGTCGGGTGTCCCCATGGCTACCCGGTGCGGCGACCTTGATCCGGGCGCGGTCCTGTACCTGATTGGCAGCCAAAAGATGACGCCGGGCGAGGTCTCGGACATGCTTCACCACCAATCCGGTCTGCTCGGTGTCTCTGGAATCAGCAGCGATATCCGTGACCTGCTCGCCAGCCCCGCGCCGGAAGCGGAAGAAGCCCTTAATGTGTACACATACAGGATTGCGCGGGAAATCGGCTCTTTGACGGCCGCGCTCCATGGCCTTGATGCCATTGTTTTCACTGGTGGTGTCGGCGAGAATTCGCAGGAGATCAGACGGCGCATCTGCGCCCGCCTGTCCTGGATGGGGACCGATCTTGATGGGACGCTGAACGAGTCCGGGGCAGGCGTTATTTCTGCGCAGCACTCAAACATAGCGGTTGCCGTAGTCCCGGCGAACGAGGAAGAAGTGATTGCGCGCGAAGCGTTCTCCCTCCTCCGGGATACCGCATAATGCCCCCGCCCATTGTTGAATGGAAGGTCTTGGATATTTCCCGATGATGCCTGACACGCCTCTCACCGGCCTGCTGACAGCGCTCGGCATCGGCTTACTGATCGGACTGGAACGCGGCTGGAAGGATCGGGCAGATCCCGACGGTTCGAGAGTTGCCGGGTTCCGGACGATCGGACTGATCGGATTTCTGGGCGGCTTGTTCGCCTTCATCGACACGGGAAGTGGCCTTGTTATCGCGGCCGGCTTTGTCGGGCTCGCACTGCTCTTGCGGGAAGGGTTCGAAGCCCAGATCGATGTCACCCGCACCGTAAGCGTCACAACGATGGTGGCCGCGCTCAGCGCTTATGCGCTCGGCGCCCTGGCAGTGCTTGGCCATTCCCAGGCCGCTGCAGCAGGCGCGGTGATCGTGGCATTCGTGCTCTGGCTGAGAACGCCTCTTCACGCCCTGCTGCACCGCATCGAGGAAAAGGAACTCAGCGCTTTCCTCCGCTTGTTGCTGATCTCGGTCGTCGTCCTGCCCGTATTGCCCGACCAGTCCTATGGCCCCTATGAAGCGTTCAATCCGCGTTCGATCTGGTGGATGGTCGTCCTGATCAGTGGCTTGGGATTTGCCGGCTATCTCGGCGTAAAATGGCTGGGGAGCCGGCGCGGCGTCGGACTGCTGGCGATTTCCGGCAGTTTTGCCTCATCAACCGCCGTGACCCTGTCCTTCGCCCGCTTCAGCCGGCAGGACGCGGGCGATGCGCGCGCCCTTGTCGGTGGCACAGCCCTGGCCTGGACAGGCATGATCGTCCGGACCGCTTTAATTCTCGGCGCCTTCGCACCATCACTCATCGCGCCACTCGCCTTGCCATTTGGATTCATGCTGGTCGTCGCCTTGGGCACATCGGGATTTTTCCTCTTGCGCCGGGAGACACAGGCCGCGCCTGACCTGGTCCTGTCCAACCCGCTCGACCTGCGATCGGCATTATTCTTCGCTGCCCTTCTGGCGACGGCACTCTTTCTGTCGAGGGCCGCTGCCGACATGCTGGGACCGACAGGGATTTATGGCATCGCCCTTGTGGCGGGCGCCGTGGACGTGGATACGGTCAGCCTCTCGATGGTACGGATGAGCGCTACAGGACTCGACACCGAAACCGCAGCCATCGCCGTCGCCCTGGCCGCGATCGCCAATACGCTCCTGAAAGGTATAATCGCCATCGTCGCTGGCGAAGGCGCCTACAGGCGGCGATGCATGGCTGTCGCGATGATCATGGCGCTGGCGGGCGCAGCGGGCCTGGGCGTGGCAGGGTCCATGGGACTGATCTGAGACCGGGCAGCTGGTTACTGTGCCACGAAGCCTCCATCCACCGGGATGTTCGTACCGGTGACGAAAGACGCACGCGGCGAGCACAGCCAGACGATCAGTTCGGCCACTTCCTCCGGCATGCCAATATGCCCGATCGGATGCATCGGATCGAGCATTTCGTGGGAGGTCATCTTTCCATCGCTCGATTGCTCTGCGAGCGAGTCCAGCATCCGCGTATCGATCCCGCCAGGGCAGACCGAATTCACGCGGATGCCCGCCTTGCCATATTCAAGCGCGGCATTCTTCGTCAGGCCGTTCACGCCATGCTTTGACGCCACATAAGGGCTGAGGCCCGCAAACCCGACAAGCCCGGCAACCGAGGCGAGATTGACGATAGCCCCGCCACCGGATTTGGCCATCTGCTGTATCTCTGCCCGCAGGCACAGGAAGACGCCCTTCAGGTTGACCGCAATGATCCGGTCGAAATTCTCTTCCGTCTGCTCTGCCAACGGTGCAATCACACCTTCGATCCCGGCATTGTTGCAGGCACAGTCAATTTTGCCGAACACCTTGACAGTCTGCTTGATCAGCGCATCGACATCCTTGGCCTGCGACACGTCGGCCCGCATGAAGAAGGCCTCCCCGCCTGCGGACGCGATCAGGCGAACCGTTTCCTCGCCGCCTGCAACATTCACATCCGACACGGCGACACGAGCGCCCTCAGCAGCGAACTTGAGAGCTGTTTCGCGCCCGATCCCTGCTCCAGCACCCGTTACCAGGGCGCTTTTTCCGTCGACCATGCCCATGACGTGTCTCCTTGCTCCAGTTTCAGGACGCTTCGTAATCATCGACGGCATAGTTCATTTGGCTCAGCCCCTCGATGAGATACGTGCTCGCGAGCGGTGTCTCTGAGAGATATTTGGCCAGATTCATATCGGCAACATCGGCGGCCTGATGGCGCGCTGACGACCAGTCTTCAGGCCTGTAATCACCCCGCCCGACCCACATCAGGGCGAGCAGGTCACGCTGCGCATCGACATTCAGGATATTCACGGCAGAGCTAAGCTCCTCGAGGAAGGGGTCTGCCTGATCCTGTTGTTCCGTTTCGAGAAGATCCTCCTCGTCTGCGAAAGCCTCATCGCCTGAATACTCTTCGCCTGTCGGATCAATGTCCTCTGTGTCGAATTCACGCACAAGCATGGCTATCTGCATCGCAGTCGCCGGGTCCAGAATAAGATCGAAGTTTCGCACAAACATGGGTCGCTCCTTTTTCCGCTCAATCGCCGCGCAGGTGGACCGCGACTGCCTGCGGGCCCTTGTTACCCGGCTCTATCCTGAACGTGACGTCATCGCCGACCTTCAGGTCCATGAAGCGGGCGTCGGTCACGGAACGGGCCTGAAAGTAGCATTCCTGCCCATCTTCGGCGACAATGAAACCTGCATCCTCCTCGGCCAGGAATCGCGCGATCTTGCCAGCGATCCTGGTCAGATCCGTGGTTCGGTCGACCCTGTCGTCATGCTTGAGCTTCTTGATCTGCCGCTGGGCGGCCTTGAACGCATCCCGGACGCTGACCAGGACATCCTCATGCGCATGATTGTCGTCAGCCACGTGCGTGACGGCGATATCTTTTCGACCCGGCGCAGTGAGGTGGATCCGGACCGACGCAAGGCCGCCCGTATTTTTGTGCCCGCTCGGCCCCTCAACCAGGACGGTGCAGGAGTTCAGGTCCGGGTCGAGTTTTTCGAGCTGGCGGATTTCTTTGTCGATCCGCTCCTGCAAATGCCGGGATGGCTCGATGTTTCGATACGATATCTCTGGTTCTATTTTCATCCTTGCACGAAAGCATGGCTTGCCGGGGAGCAATTTGATCCTTGTCATTCGCGCAACATTTTCCAAGAGAAATGGCCAAGACGTTTCAGAGCTACACGCGCTCCACCTCTTGTCGCTTTGATTGAACTCAACAAAGCATTTCCCTTTTCTCAACCAGGGATCCATCTTCGTCTGGACCCGCGCCCCTAAGACCGGCATGCTTGTCCAACTGGGTGTCGGTTGGATTGGGTGGGGGAGAGGCAGGCAAAGCCGGATCGCCCGCCACGCCTTTCGGCCTGCCAAACGGCGTCGAGAAGAGCCAGGCCCAATATGCCAGCCTGCTCCAGGCCTGGTTCCTGAAGCACAAGCGCTACCCGCATCCGGCGCGCTCGCGCCGCCAGCAGGGCAGTGTCAAGGTCTGGTTCCGTGTCGATAGCCAGGGCAATATCCTCGAGCGCCGGATAGACACCGGTAGCGGTTTCTCCATTCTCGACAAGGCCACGCTCGACCTGCTCGACCGCGCTTTGCCGGTACCGACCCCGCCGCAAATACGACAGGCGACCGACCTGACTTTCACAGTGCCCATCGCCTATTCTCTGAACGAGGCCGTGGCGATGCGCATCGCCGCACTGGTCGCGCTCGTCGCCGGATGCCAAACTGCATTCATGACGCATGAAACAAAGACAAGCTGCCCGCGAAACCTCAAATCCCCCGCCGGTCGCAGGAGCTCGGCTGGGCTGTCTACATGGCTCACCGCCAGTTTGCTGCTATGGGTGACAGGCTGCGTTCATACTGATCGCCCGCAGCGACCTGCGGGCACGATCACGCAAGTTGCCGGGCAGGTTAAACCTGACGAACCGACACCGCGCGACATCTCATCGCCGGAAGCGGCCGAGCCGCAGCGCGATGCCCTCGTCGACGCAATAGCCCGCCTGTCCGAGCATGGCCTTGACCCCGAGGCCTATGGCCTGTCACAAATTTTGGACCTCTCGGATGATCCCAACGCGCAGGCTAAAGCGTCCCGCGATGCCTGGCGCCTGGCAGCCACGCATCTCGCCTATGGTGTACTGGACCCCAAAACGCTGCACCGACGCCGCGTCGCCGAGATTGCTGACAACGCGATGCTCATGCAAATCGATGCGCAAGGCGGCCCAGGCGCACTTGCTTCTGCGCTCGACCGCCTCGCTCCGCAGCATCCGGAATACCTCGCCCTGCAGGCGGAACTGGCCCGCCAGCAAGCCGCAATGGCACAGGAAGCCGACCCCACCGCCCGGGCCTCTCACGCCGCGCTGATCGACCAGCTGCGCGTCAACCTGGAGCGATGGCGCTGGCTGCCGCAAACGCTTGGACCCCGCTACGTCATCGCCAATATCCCTGGGTTCGATGTGACCGCCATGGCACTCGATGCTGTCCAGGCCCGGCACGCAGCCATCTTCGGCGCGATGAACCGGGAGACGCCGACTTTTTCTGACAGCATCGAATATATCATCTTCAATCCCTGGTGGGATGTGCCCGACAGTATCGCCCGGGCAGACAAGCTGCCGCAGTTCCGGCGCGATCCCGGAATCATCGGTCGGCTCGGATACAAGATATTCGACAGGCAGGGGCAGGTAATCGATCCGTCAGGCATTAACTGGGCTGATGTTAAGGCGTCATCCTTCCCCTACCGGATCCGTCAGGCGCCCGGACCAGCCAATGCGCTCGGACAGGTCAAGATAATGTTTCCGAATCCGTACAATGTATATCTCCACGATACGTCCGACCGGGGCCTGTTCGACGCGGACCAGCGAACATTTTCATCGGGCTGCGTCCGAGTGAAGGAACCACTCGATCTTGCGGCATGGTTACTCGAAGATACGCCTGGCTGGGATCGAGCGCACATCGACGCAGCGGTCGCTGCGCGAAAAGAAACGCGCGCCAACATGCTGGCACCGGTGCCTATCTATATCGTCTACTTCACGGCCGTTGACGATTCTTGCGGCGGTGTGCGGTATCTCACCGATATTTATGGGCGTGACGTCACCATCCTTGCGGCCCTGAAAGAACCCGTCCTGCGCTAACGCAAGCCTGGTGCCAGCAAGCGCCTGATCCAAACAGGTTTCAGACGTCCAACCCCGTCCACTCATCCAGCCCCAGCGCGATGTTGAGGTTCTGCACGGCTGCGCCGGACGCGCCTTTGCCGAGATTGTCGAGGCGGGCAACGAGGCGGGCCTGGTCATCGGAACCGAATACATAGAGTTCAAGCCGGTTCGTGCCGTTGCAGGCTTCCGGTTCCAGCCCGGTGAGCGTGTCGCTCTCGGACAATGGCACAACCCGCACGAAGCGTTCGCCCTCATAGGCATGCGCCAGGGCTTGATGCAGGCCAGCCCGCTTGGGCTTGCCCGGCAGCGCCCAAAGCGCCAGCGGTATCTCAACGATCATGCCCTGTGCGAACCGACCGACGGCCGGCGCGAACACGGGCAGGTTGGCGAGCCGACTATACCGCATCATTTCCGGCGGGTGCTTGTGCTTCTGCGAGAGGCCATAGATTCGGTAGTTGTCGCGCGTGGGGTTAGGTGCATCGGCGTTCTCGAATTCCGCGATCATCGCATTACCGCCGCCCGTATAACCGGACACGGCATTGACGGTCAGCGGATGCGATACGGGCAGCAGGCCGCGCGTCACGAGGGGGCGTGCCAGCGCGATGACTCCAGTGGGATAGCAGCCTGGATTGGAGATGCGCGTCGATGCCCGGATCGCCGCGCGCTGGCCCTTGTCCATCTCGGGGAAGCCATAGGTCCAGCCGCCAGCCGTACGGTGGGCCGTGGACGCGTCGATGATGATCGTATTCTTGTTGGTGACAAGCGACACACCGAGGCGAGCGGCGTCATCGGGCAGGCAGAGGATCACGGCGTCAGCCATGTTCATGAGACGGGCGCGCTCATTGACGTCCTTGCGCCTGGTCGGATCAATCGAGATCACGTCAAGATCGCTACGCTGGCGCAGCCGGTCGGCAATCTGCAGGCCGGTCGTGCCGGCTTCGCCGTCTATGAAAACCTTCGGCAACATGGTCGCCTCCCATCACAGGACACTAAAAAACGGGCGCCTCGTCTCCGAAGCGCCCGCCGGGTATCTGAAAACCGGAATGCGGTTTTAGCGCTTAGAGAACTGGAAGCTACGACGGGCCTTGGCCTTGCCGTACTTCTTGCGTTCGACAACGCGCGGGTCGCGGGTCATGAAGCCGAATGGCTTCAGCACGGCGCGAAGGCTTGGCTCGTAATTGACGAGTGCGCGCGAAATACCGTGACGCACAGCACCGGCCTGACCCATCAGGCCGGAGCCCTTGACGGTGGCGATGACGTCGAACTCGGAGTCACGACCGGTCTCGATCAGCGGCTGGGCGATAACCATGCGCAGGACCGGACGCGCGAAATACGTTTCCTGGTCGCGTCCGTTGATTGTGATCTTGCCGGTACCAGGCTTGATCCAGACGCGCGCAGTGGCTTCCTTGCGGCGACCGGTGCCATAGGCGCGGCCCTGGGCGTCGATTTTAGGCTCGATCTTGATCGCTGGCGCTTCTGCAGCCGGCGTGCCGGACATGGCACCAAGTTCCGCGAGGGAGTTTGCTGTATCGGTCATATGTATCAGGCCGCCTTGATATTCTTGCGATTCATCGATGCGAAATCAACGGTTTGAGGCTGTTGAGCCGTGTGGGGATGCTCGGAACCGGCATAAACGCGCAGCTTGCCGAACTGGGTACGGGCGAGCGTGCTTTCTTTCGGCATCATGCGCTTCACGGCCATCTGGATGGCACGCTCAGGATACTTGCCGTTCAGGATTTTCTCAGGTGTCGTCGACTTGATGCCGCCCGGGTAACCGGTGTGACGGTAGTAGATCTTGTCCGTCAGCTTCTTGCCTGTAAATTTGGCTTTATCCGCGTTGATAATGACGACATGATCGCCCGTATCGATGTGCGGCGTGAAGTCGACGCGGTGCTTGCCGCGAAGGCGTTTTGCGACATAAGAAGCAAGGCGTCCGATGACGACGTCGGTCGCGTCAATCACGACCCACTTGTGCTCCACATCTGCTGGTGCGTTATAGGTTTTCATCGCTCTAATCAGAGCCTCTCGCTTTCGGAGTTCATGGAATGCAATTCAAGCGCTGGCGTTTAAGCGCCGCTTCTCCCCTTGTCAACGCTGGGGTTGGCCTTGCCCTGCTTTTTACGGCATCGGCCTGTTCGAAACAAGGCAAGCCGGCCCAGACTGAGGCTGAAGCCCCTGCAATCTCTGCAGGGACCGTACTTCCGGCCGTCTGGTCGACCCGCCCGCTGGAGGGCGAAGTCGCCTCGATCGCGCTGTCTGGCGGATTGCGCGGCATTCTGGCGGTCGCCTATGAAAAAGGTGGCCTGCAATTCTACGATATGGAAGCCGAGAAATTGGGTGACAAGTCCAATTTTCGCCTGAAATCACTGGCCGGTGGTCAGTCATCCGTCGTCGAAGAGCGTTCGATCACCGTCTTTCCGGGAGTCACACGAGAAGGCGAGCTAAAGGGCTATATTTATGGTGAGGGCCTGCTGGCACCCGCCCAGATTGACCTTCCCGTCAGCACCGAGCGGGTCATCGCGGGCATATGTTCTGGTCCGGCCACAGGCGCGAGCCTGATGCGCCTCGCCTACTGGACCGAAACGAACGATCGCGTGCTGCAGAACGGCATCATTCGGGCAACCGACGGAGACCTGAAATGGACGGCGGGTGAGTCGACCTTTACCGACTTCCCCGTCAAATCCTGCGCCTTCACCAGCGATACGCTCGTGGCCTCGCCGCGCGCGTCGACAGCGGCCTCGCTGGTGCGCGGCCCACTCGATGCCCTCGTCTCGCTGGAAAACGGCAAGCTCGGCATCTCGACCGACATGGGCATGACCAATGCCGAGATCGACGTGAAGGACGGGATCACCGTCATCGCCCCCGACACGCCAGTCGCCATGGCCGCCATGGGTACGATGATGTCAGGTGGCTATCCAGGCGGGCTGATCGTGATTGCGGGTGAGACCGCACCCGGCGAGCATCATGCCGTGTTCGTGGATCCCAGCGCGCTCACACTGTCGACCAACTGACCGCAACCGCGGGCGCGCCAGACCAGGCGCACCGCCGCAAGGGTCACGATAACGCCGAGGGCCTGGTGCAACAGCGCCAGGTTCATCGGAGCGGCGTTCATCAGTGTCACGATGCCCCAGACGGCTTGCAGGCTGACAAGCACGGCAAGCCCCGTAAAGCCGCCCTTGAGCGATGTCTTCCGGAATAGCCAGGCTGAGGCGAGCGCCAGCGCCCAGATCAGATAAGCCAGGATACGGTGGTTGAACTGGGTGGTCGCGCGGCCCTCGAACAGGCTGCGCAGGCCGAGGCCTTCGCCGAGATACGATGTCGGCACGAACTCGCCGGCCATCAGGGGCCAGTCATTATAGGTGCGTCCGGCATCCAGCCCGGCAACGAGTGCACCAGCCGCCATCTGGAGGATGATCAGTCCGAGCAACCCCCACGCGACGGTTTGCACTGGCCCGGATACGGGCTCGCGCGCCTTGGCGCCCAGATCGAGCCACAGCCACGCGGTATAGCCAATGATCAGCAGTGCCAGCATGAAATGAGTGGCGAGGCGGTAGGGAGCGACATCAACGCGGGTGGTCTCCCCAATGCCACTCGAGACCATCCACCAGCCGATCGCGCCCTGCAGGCCGCCGAGCAGGATGAGGATCACGAACCGTGTGGCGAGCGCGCGGCTGAGCCAGCCCTTGATCGCAAAGAGGGCAAAGCCGAACATGGCGACAAGACCGATCAGGCGCCCAAAAAACCGGTGCCCCCATTCCCACCAGAAAATCTCCTCGAAGTCGCCAAGCGACATGCCGGAATTCTGTAACCTGTATTCGGCCGTCTGCTGGTACTTCTCGAACAGGCTGGCCCAGGCGGCGCCGGAAAGCGGCGGTAAAGCGCCCTTGATCGGGTCCCACTCTGTGATCGAAAGGCCGCTATCTGTGAGGCGCGTGGCACCGCCAATCAGGATCATCGCATAGACAAGCACGCCGACGACCACGAGCCAGTTGCGCATCCAGCGTGTGGCATTAAGGGATTTGCCTGATAGGGACATGACGCCTAAATGGACTATCCATGCGGCGCGGCAAGAGGCAACCATGTCGCAGCGCCGATCGCCCCAGCCAAGGAAAGCCCCGAATTGCCATGCGCAAACCTGTCGCCAGCCTCATCCTGCTTGCCTTCATCGCGCTGTGGATTTTCCTCGTCGGGACGTTTTCCGGCATGATCGGAAGCTGGCCCCGCTGGGGCCAGCTGGTCTTCTATACTATCGCCGGATTTGGCTGGATCGTGCCGCTGAAGCCTCTGTTCGCCTGGATGAACAGCGGCCCGCAGGAAGAAGCCGACGACTAGACGACTACTCGTCGTGCCGACGCGATGCTTCCCGGAGGCGTGCCATTATCACGGCTGGATCGTCGGGCGTCTCCATATCTTCGGGTGACGGATAGTCGTCGTCGTCCTCGTCTTCCGCCTCAGCGTGCAAGTCGCCATCGACCTGGAGCACCGGTTCGTCGCCGGTGTTCTCTTGCGTCATCGCGTCGAACAGATCTGTATCGCCCTGCGACTTGAGACGGCCCATGACGGTCTCGCCTCCGACGAGCGTCTGGCCTGGCCAGACCAGCAAGCCGACTTCCTTCGGGACGAATACATCACACCAACCGCCGAGCCTGCGCGTTCCGAAGGGACGACCGAGGCGGACGATATCCCCCGCTTGCGTCGCCAGATCGATACGTGGCCCGAAACCCCCGGACGCAAGGCGGACGCCGACCTGCTGTCCACGGCTTTCGAAGGTGACAAAGGCACGCGTCAGGCCGTCATCGTCAGCACGGGCGGCAAGCGGTACAGTGTTCTCACCGGATTCGAAAATCAGTGATTCCACGCTGCCCGCGATGGGCGTGTAGACTTTGTTCGTGGCCGATGGCGACGAGGCGATGCGGATACGTGTTGTGCCGGATTCAGAAAGGCGCAGTTCGGACGGCGCGTCGGCGCGACCGACCGACACGACGACACCATCGCATGGCGCAACAATGCCGTTGGCAAGATCAGGCGGGGTGCGGTGTGACCAGCGCGCCGCCATCAGCGCGATCACGACGCCGGCGAAACCGATCCAGAACAGCGGAGACCATAGCGCGCCGAGCAGCAGCGCAACGAGCAGGGCGCCAAGGGCGGCGGCGACACCTTCCCAATCCACGCCGACATTCATCCACGGCGTGCTCTTGCTATCAAGATCCTCAGACATTCAAACAGGCCCCTTCCCCGGGCAAACTCTAGTCGTCAACACGTGCCAGGTCGGCATTTTTCGCCTGACGGTCCCACATATCAGCATATTTGCCGCCTTTGGCCAGCAGGGTTGCGTGGTTGCCACGTTCAATCACCCTGCCAGCCTCGAGCACGAGTATCTCGTCGGCCGACTTTACCGTCGACAGCCGGTGGGCGACCATCAGCGTTGTGCGCCCTTCTGCCGCTTCCTCCAGTGCGTCCTGCACGGCTTCCTCGGTAGCGCTGTCGAGCGCCGACGTCGCCTCGTCGAGCACCAGGATGGCTGGATCGGCCAAAACCACCCGGGCGATTCCCACGCGCTGCTTTTCGCCGCCGGACAGTTTCAGGCCGCGCTCACCCACACGGGTGTTCCAGCCCTCCGGCAGGCTTTCGATGAAATCCAGTAGCTGGGCGCGTCGCGCTGCGTCGCGTAACTGGTCCTGCGTGGCCTCCGGACGGGCATAACCGATATTATAGCGGATCGTGTCGTTGAAGAGGACCACGTCCTGCGGGACAAGGCCCAGCGCGTTGCGCAGGGATTCCTGTGTCAGCGAGCGCACGTCCTGGCCGTCGACCAGTACGCACCCCGATTCGACATCATAGAAACGGAACAAAAGCTTGAGCAGCGTCGATTTGCCAGCCCCGGATGTGCCGACAAAGGCGATCTTGTGTCCCGGCTTCAGGTGGAAGCTGACATCGCTGACGCCGACAGCGCGCCCCTCATGCGAAAAACCGACATGCTCGAACCTGACGTCGCCGCGCGGCGAGACGAGTTCAACAGCATCTGGCGCATCGGACACGTCCGCCTTCATGGAAAGCAGGCCGAACAGCTTTTCGAGGTCGACTGCGCCCTGCTTGATCTCGCGCCACGCCCAGCCAAGGATGTTCAGCGGCGCATAAAGTGACAGCAGCATCAGCATGACAGCCGTGAGGTCGCCAATCTGCATCTTGCCGTCAATGACATTCCAGGCCGAGAGGACCAGCACGGCCAGCAGGCCGACATTCATGACCAGTGCCTGGACCGCGTTCAGGATGTACATGCTGCGCACGGTTTCGACGTAATGGTCATTGTACGTGCCCATGGCAGTATCGAAACGCCCGGTCTCGCGGCGCTCGGCGGCGAAGGATTTCACGGTCTCGAAATTGGTGAGGATATCGACCGCCATGGCCCGGAAATGCGTGTCGGCTTCGTTCATGCGGCGGCGCTGGCGCACCCGCCATTCGGTGATGATGACTGTCGCAATCACGTAAATGAGGATCGTCGCGATGGCGATCAGGGCGAGGCGATAGTCATAGGCCACGCCCAGCGCGATGGACGCGAGGATCAGCCGGATAAATGTCGGTCCGATATTGAAGGCGAGAAAACGGATCAGGTAATCGATGGCGCCGGCGCCGCGCTCGATGACGCGATTGAGCGCGCCCGTGCGGCGGGTCTGGTGGAAGTTCAGAGACAGCAACTGGGCATGACCGAAGGCATCCACACTGGCGACACGCTGCGCGTCCTGGCTGACCGGCGCAAAAAGGAAGTCGCGCATCTGCGGAAGGCCGGCAGCCAGAAAGCGCACGCCGATACCGATCGAGAGCCAGAGTGCCGCCGATGCGAAGGCAGGCGCGACTCCGGCCTTTGGTGCGGCCTGGTTGATCGCATGGCCGAGAACGAGGGGCGAAACGACTTCCAGAACCGAGGCTGCAAGCGTCAGAATCACGGCTATCGCCATCACCGGGCGCCATTTGGCGAGTTCCGAACGCCCTAGAAGCTTGAGGATTCGCAGGATCGACACGCCAATACCGCCATCGGCGCTGTCGATCTTGTCGTGATTGGCGGGTGTTTCAGTCGTTTCAGGCGGTTTTGTCATCCCGGCCATATGGGGCGGAATCGTCTGAAGACAAAACGCGTTCTGACTGTCACGTAAGGTCACAGACATTGAAACTGGCAAGATGCCGTCTCAGTGGCTATCTGAACGGGTCGTTCAATCAGCCAGGTTCCACCATGACAAAGCTAAAATCCATCTGCGTCTATTGCGGCTCCTCTGATGCCGTGAGCCCGGGCTATATCGCGCTCGCACAGGAGCTTGGCCGCGAACTGGCCAAGCAGGACATCCGCCTCGTTTACGGCGGCGGCGGTGTCGGCCTGATGGGCGCCTGCGCCCGCGCCGCGCATGAATCGGCCGGTGAAGTGCTGGGAATCATGCCGCGCTTCCTGCTTCAGAAAGAGCGCGTCTTCGAAGATGTCGAGCATCGCATCGTGGACGACATGCACACGCGCAAGCAGATGATGTTCGACGAATCAGACGCGTTCATCGTACTGCCCGGTGGTATCGGCACGCTGGAAGAGGCAGTCGAGGTTCTGTCATGGGCCCGGCTCGGGCTTCACGCCAAGCCGATGGCCTTCCTCGACGAGGACGGGTTCTGGGAACCTTTCTTCGACCTGATGGAAAAATCATTGAAGGCGGTTTCACGCCGGAAAGTTTCCGGTCGCTTCTCGTGCATTCGGACTCACCGCAAACCGCAATCAGCGCGCTGAGTGACCGGACGATCGTACTCGACGCCTAGCCAACGCCCTGGAAGCCGGTCACGTCCTCGGCCGGTTTCTTGTTCAGGTCCATGCCTAGCGACAAAACGATCGATGAGGCGATGAAGATCGATGAATAGGTCCCGATAAAGATACCCCAGATCAGCGCGAAGCTCATGCCGCGCAGGACAGTGCCACCGAGGAAGAAGATCGCGAACAGGGCCAGCAGCGTGGTGCCCGAGGTCAGCAGCGTGCGTGACAGGGTCATGTTGAGCGACTGGTCGATGACCTGCCGATCCGGCATCTTCTTGTATTTGCGGCGTTCCTCGCGTACGCGGTCAAATACGACCACCGTATCGTTCATTGAGTAACCGATGATGGTGAGCAGGGCCGCGATGGTCGTCAGGTTGAACTCAAGCTGGAGCAGTGAGAAAAGACCGAGCGTGATGATGACATCATGCGCCAGCGCGGCAACGGCGCCCACCGAGAACTGCCACTCGAACCGGAACCAGATATAGGCAAGCATCAAAGCAAGCGCGACAACAAGGGCCAGGATGCCGGATCGGAAAAGTTCGCCGGACACTTTCGGCCCGACGGAATCGTCGCGCAGGAAGTCTTCATCGGTGAGGCCGAGCTTTTCCATTAGCGTTTCTTTGACAATGTCATTGGTGACCTGCTGCGCGCGCTCGGCCTGCGCTTCGGGCTTGAGCGTTGTGAATTCATCACCCAGTTTCGACGGGTCGGCGGCACCGAATTTGACAACGATGATTGCACGCGCATCCGTGCCGACAGCGCTGTTCACTTCCGCGGTATAGGGCATTGCTGCGCGAACCGTTTCAACGGTCACCGTTTCTGTCTGCTGGATCTCCATCACCGTGCCGCCGGCAAAGTCGACGCCGAGGTTGAGGCCGCGCATGGCGAGGAAGTAGATCGAAGCGGTAATCATGAGCAGGGACAGGAGCGCCCCGCCCATGCGCAGGCTCATGAACTTGATCTTCGTGCTTTGGGGCCAGTACCTGAGTAGCATAACGTCTCTCCTGCCAGCCTAGAGGGCGAATTTTTTGGGCTTGAAGCCCTTGAGGTAGATGACCGTAAACCAACGGGTCAGCACGAAGGCCGTGAAAACCGAGGTGATAATACCAATTGCCAGTGTCACGGCGAATCCCTTAACCGGACCGGAGCCCAGCAAGTACAGGATCGCGGCAGCGATGAAGGTCGTGATGTTGGCGTCGAGAATGGTCGATAGCGCGCGCTCGTAGCCCGCCTGCACAGCCGTCAGTGGCGACCGCCCGGCACGTTGCTCTTCCCGTATGCGTTCGAACACGAGCACATTGGCATCCACCGCCATACCGATGGTGAGGATGATACCGGCAATGCCCGGAAGGGTCAGCGTGGCCCCAAGCCCGGAAAGGGCCCCGACAATGAGAATGATGTTGGCCGCGAGTGACCCGACCGCGAAGATTCCCATCAGGCCGTAGGCCAGGATCATAAAGAAGGCGACCAGTGCCAGGCCGATCAATGACGCGCGGACACCGGCCCGGATCGAATCCTGTCCAAGCGTGGCGCTGACGGTGCGCTGGTCAAGGAACTGCACCTTGGCCGGCATTTCGCCTGCCTCGATGATGGCCGCAAGATCCTGCGCTTCTTCCAGCTCGAACGTGCCGGTGATGCGCACGCTGCCGCCCGGGATCGGCTCGTTGATGCGCGGTGCCGACATGATCGTATCGTCGAGCACGATGGCGAAGAGCTTGCCGGAATTGTTGCGTGTGGTCTGGTAGAACTTGGACGCACCATTGCCATTGAGGCGGAAATTGATTTGTGGCCGGTTGCCATCGTCATAGCCTTGGCTGGCCGTCGCGATATCGGCGCCGGTCACTTCAGGGATATTGCGCACCAGGAGCGGGCCGGTTTCTGGACCTGTCAGCAGGCGGTAGCCCGGCTTGACAACGCCTTTCTCGGCAGCCGAGATCGCTGAAGGGCTGCTTTCGACCAGGTTGAACGTCATCTTTCCGTCTCGGCTGAGCAGGCTCTTCAGGCGCGTTGCATCCGGTTCGCCCGGCGCTTCGAGGATGATTCGGCTGTTGCCTTGCGGCGTGATAGAAATCTCGCTGACGCCTTCAGGATCGACGCGGCGCCGCACGATAGTCATCGTCTTGGCAAGGGCGTCTTTCATCAGGGCTTCTTCCGATGTCGCTGGAACCGTGACCTTGATCACCGCAGGACCGGCCGCTGCGATCTCGTAGGTCTTCGCGCCGCCGATAGCGCCTTCGACGCCGCCATTCAGCTTGCGAACGCGGGCGAGCGCCTCATCCATCGGAAAGTTGCCCTCAGCATCCGGACGCGTGAGGTTGATGTTAAGGGTGCGGCCATCAAGGGTCGGCAGGTGGCCGATCAGCGTCTTGCCATCCTTGTTGCCCAGCGTATTGCGCACGTCGATAGCGAAGACTTCCAGCCGGTTGGCGACGACTTCGTCCGGGTTGATTTCCATCATCAGGTAGACACCGCCCTGAAGGTCGAGGCCGAGATTGACACCCTGCTTGGGCACGCCGGCGGGCGTACCGGACATGTTCACGACGTTCGGCAGGGCCATCAAGATGCCCCACAGCATGATGCCGAGGATCAGGCAGATCTTCCAGACTGGAAACTGAAGCATGTATTCGTCCTTAGGCGGGAAAGCGGCCGAGCGCGGTAGACCTAGTCGTTGGCGGCGACCGGCTCGCTCTTGCCACGCACTTCAACGACCATGGCCTTGATCACGCGCACCCGGACATTTTCGGCCAGTTCGACAGTGACTTCTGTGTCGCCAACCTTGGTGACCTTGCCGATCAAGCCGCCTGATGTGATCACGGTGTCACCGCGCTTGACGTTCTCGACCATTAGCTTGTGCTTCTTGGCGCGTTGCTGCTGTGGACGGATCAGCAGGAAGTAAAAGATCAGGATCAGCGGCAGGAAGAACATGACCTGCGTCAGGACGCCTGGACCTGCTGCTGGCGCTGCCTGCGCAAGTGCCGGAAGGGAAAAACCCGCGAAAATGGCGAATGCCGCGGCGAATTTGTTCTGCATTGTGGTCAACTCCCTGTAACCCTGCGTCGCGGCAGCCCCCTCAGGGTGCCTGCGAAAGTCATGCCCCTATAGCTGTGGGCGCTGGCCTTGGCAAACAAGCCCTGCAGGCCGTGCGAATCTGTCCTAGAGGGCGCGTGAGCGTCCTTCTACCAGCGCCGGAAGCGGATGGGCGATGGCCAGACGCTGTTGCGTGCCATCAGCGCCCATTCTCAGCAGGACCTGCGAATCGGCGGTTTGCAGCGGCGCAATCAGGACTCCGCCCTTGGCCAATTGCTGCAACAGGACCTCCGCCACCTCGTCGACCGCGCCCGTGAGCAGGATCCGGTCATAGGGGCCGCGTTCAGTCCACCCGGTGAGACCGTCACCATGCCGGACAGCGACATTCCCAAGGCCGAGGTCGAGCATGCGCCGCCGGGCCGCGTCGCAAAGACGGCGGAAACGGTCCATCGCGAAGACATCGGCGCCGAGTTGGGCCGCGAGCGCAGCGGTATAGCCACTGCCGACGCCGATCAGCAGAATGCGCGCCTCTCGCATCTGCTTGATCTGGAGGGCCTGCAACAGCTGGCCGGTCACCGCCGGACGCGGCACGATCTGGCCGCAGGGGATAGGCAGGACACAGTCTTCGAAGGCGAGCTTTTCGAAGCCCGGCGTATCGACAAACGCGCCCCGGTCGATCGTCTCCATCGCCTTCAGCACGCCTTCATCAGTAATCCCCTCCTGACGCAGGTGCAGGACAAGGCGCGCGGCGCGGAAGGGATCGGCGATCAGGTCGGCCATGTCTCGCGCAATTCCTTGAGATAGGATTCGTGCGTCAGGTCGACATGCAGGGGCGAAACCGAGACATAGCCATCATAAATCGCGCGCAGATCGGTCCCGGCATCGGGCTTGGACAGTTTACCCTTGTAGCCGATCCAGTAATAGTCGTTGCCGCGCAGGTCTTCGCGGCGGTCTGTATGGATGATGGTTTCATCGCGAAAGCCCTGACGGGTGATCTGGATGCCGGCAACGTCTTCCGGTTCGCGATCAGGGAAGTTGACATTGATGACAACATCCGACGGCCAGCCCTGCTTGATCAGGGGGCGCAGCGTTTTGGCCCCCCAGGCCCGGGCCGTTTCCCACGGCAGCGAGCCGCGCTCGCGAAAGCTTTGCGCCTGGCTGAGGGCGATCGAGGGAATGCCTAGCTGCATGCCGAACATGGCTGCCGCGATGGTGCCGGAAAAACTGGTGTCCTCGGCGATGTTCTGGCCGCGATTGACGCCTGACAGCACAAGGTCCGGCGCATCCGGCATCAGGTCCTGCATGGCCAGCAGCACGCAGTCGGATGGCGTGCCCGCAATGGCCCAGGCCTTGGCGCCGACCTTGCGCGTGCGCACCGGCTGGGTCAGCGAGATGGCGCGGCCCTTGCCGGACTGCTCCTCTTCCGGCGCTGCGATCCAGATATCGTCGGACAATTCCTTGGCAATGTCTTCCAGCACCGACAGGCCCGGCGCATTGATGCCGTCATCATTGGTGAGCAGGATTCTCATGCAATGGTCTCCAGCCCGCCCATATAGGGCCGCAACACGTCCGGCACGGTGATGGAGCCGTCTTCGTTCTGGTAGTTCTCGATCACGGCGACCAGCGTGCGGCCGACGGCGAGGCCGGAGCCGTTCAGCGTGTGGACGAATTCCGGCTTGGCGCCCGCCTCCTTGCGGAAGCGCGCGTCCATGCGGCGCGCCTGGAAGTCTCCGCAATAGGAGCACGAGCTGATCTCGCGATAGGTGTTCTGGCTCGGCAGCCAGACTTCGAGGTCATAGGTCTTGCGCGCGCCTGCCCCCATGTCGCCGGTGCAGAGCAGCATGCGGCGGAAGGGCAGGTTCAGGCGTTTTAGCACTTCCTCGGCACACCCGGTCATGCGTTCGAGCTCTGCGAGGCCGGCTTCTTCATTCTCCACGATGGAGACGAGTTCGACCTTGTTGAACTGGTGCAGCCGGATCATGCCCTTCGTATCGCGCCCCGCGCTGCCCGCTTCCGAACGGAAGCAGGGCGTATGCGCCGTGAAGCGCAGGGGGAGGCGGGAAGCGTCGAGGATCTGCTCACGGACGAGGTTTGTGAGCGGGACTTCGGCGGTGGGGATCAGAAAGTGTTTCGATTCTATTTCTTCGATTTCCGCCAAAATCTTGGCGTGGTCTGCACCATAACGGTCGATGAGATAGTTCATCGTCTTTGCGTCGATACCGGTGACTGTAAATAGATCTTCCTCGAACTTCGGCAGCTGGCCAGTCCCAATCAAAGCTTGGTCTTTCACCAGAAGCGGCGGGCTCACTTCCTCATAGCCATGCTCGCCCGTCTGCAGGTCGAGCATGAAGGCCGCCAGCGCGCGCTCCATGCGGGCGAGAGGCCCACGCAGGGCGACGAAGCGGGCGCCGCTCATCTTCACGGCGCTGTCGAAATCCATCTGGGAAAAGCCGAAATCGCTTTTCAGCGCTTCGCCAAGGTCGGCGTGATCTTTCGGGTTGTTGATGCGTTTCGGTTCGCCCCGGCGGCTTTGCTCGACATTGCCCGCTTCATCCTGGCCTTCTGGCACCTCAGCCAGTGGCAAATTGGGCAGCCCCATCAGAATCTCATCCAGCAGGCCTTTGGCGGCAGCTTCCTGTTCGCCAGCGGCCTCGATCGTCAGCTTGGCTTCGGCGACGAGGGCCATGAGGCGCGCAGCCTCTTGCTCATTCTTCTCGGCCTTGGCCCGCCCGATCAGCTTGGAATTTTCGTTACGGACCTTTTCGGCCTCCTGCTTGTCGGTAACGGCTTTGCGCAGCGCTCCGTCATGGGCATGGATCTGGTCGACGATATCGCCCAGCCCCGGCTTGCGGCGGTTCCAGGCGGCGCGGAAGGCGTCCGGATTGTCTCGGATGGCGCGGATATCGAACATGGAATGGTCCTGCAATGGCTTTTGCTACAGGCTCTAATGCGCCCCGCGCGCGGCGTCCACTATGCGGTGGCTTCGGCGCTCGCCTGCGCTGGCGCAGGGGCTGCTGCCTTGGGCACCCGGCAGATCACCTGCGTGCCGTTACGCTTTTGCGAGCGGACCTCGATGGAGGGCTCAAGTGCCCGCAGCCGCATCATCATGACGAAATAGTTGCGCAGGCCGAACCAGGCCGGCTGGCCCCTGTGCGGCACCGTGGTGAAGTCTGGAATGGCCGACAGCGCCTTGACGATCTTTTCGCGGGCAATCGGCTGGTCGGGTGTGCGAGAACCCAGCTGCATCACGAGTTCGGCGGCACGGGTGAGGTGCGGGTGCGCGTCCGTCGGACGGGACGTATGAGTGTCCATCTCGTCCATGACGGCATTGCGCACCTTCATCATGAAGGGCGAGCGGCGCTCCTGCACGAGGCGCGGTGCGGGCACGTCCGGCGGCGGGCTGCGGAACCGGTACCATTTGCGCGGCGTGCGCTCATAGTTACACGCGGCCTTCAGGGCCGACATATGGACCACAGCATCGGCATGCTGGCTGTAGAGCTCGTAAGTCGGGTCGGTTTCCTTGCCGCCGGTTACGACACGCAGGCGGGGAGACTGAATTCGATTCACCACAGGCACAAAATCTGAATCCGTGGTCAGGACGATGAGTTCGTCGAGATCCTTGACCTGCATGGCCATCTCGATGGCGTCCATGGTGAGGACGATGTCGGCTGAACTCTTGCCGGCCGAAATCTTGTTCTTGGCGAAGGCCCGGCAGTTGAAGGCCTCGAACCCCGCTGCCTCGAACACCGGCCTGTGCACGTCGTATTGCAGGTTCCAATAAACGCGCTTGGATACGAACTTGCGCCGTTTCTGCCGTTCGGACAGGGCACCATCTTCAAGCCAGAGGACCCAATTGGCCACTTTTTCAGTGAAACCCGCGCCGGTTGCCGCGAAGATATTGTCGAAATCGACAAGAAGAACGCTGTTCACGCGTGACAAAAGGGTTCTCCCTGATTCGCCGATTGAGCGAGGCCCCGGTGTTCAACATTCGCTGCGCGAATGCAACCGTGCACCGCATCAATTCTGCCTATCTGTCGGCGGCTGCCGCGTCCTCGACGTTCTGTTTCTTCTCGATGAGCTTCACACAGAAAATCGAAATTTCGTAGAGAAAATAGACCGGTCCGGTCAGGAGGAGCTGGGAAATCACGTCCGGCGGCGTGAATACGGCGGCAAACCCCAGGATCAGGACGATCGCATATTTGCGTCCGCTGATCAGGGTTTGGGCCGACACAATTCCGATCTTGGCCAGCAGGGTCAGGATCACCGGCAACTGGAACGAAATCCCGAAGGCCAGCATCAGCGCCATGACCAGCGACAGGTATTCCGACACTTTGGGCAACAGCTTGATCGTCGCTACACCGCTGTCGATCTGTTCCTGAGAGATCGAGAAGCGCGCCAGCATCGGCAGCATCAGGATGTAAACGAACGCGGCCCCCGTCGCGAACAGGAGCGGGGCAATCACGAGGAACGGCCAGAACGCCCCGCGCTCGGTCTTGTAGAGCCCCGGCGCGACAAAGGCATAGATCTGCCACGCAATGACCGGGAAGGACACGAAAATGCCCGCGAACAAGGCAAGCTTCACCTTGGCGAAGAAGAATTCCATCGGCGCCGTGAAAATCAATTCCAGTGGCGCGCCGCGCAGGGACTCGGCCTTTTCGGCAAAAGGCGCGAGCAGGAAATCATAGATTGGCTGGGCCACGAAAAAACAACCGAGCGAAGCGATGCCCAGCACGGCCAGCGAAATGATCAGCCGCGAGCGCAGCTCAGTCAGATGCTCCAGCAGCGGCGCACGGCTGGCTTCCACTTCGTCTAGGATTTCAGGCTGTTCGTCTGTCGGCGGGACCTTGTTCACGCAGCATCGTCCTTGGACTTGGGCTCAGGCGTGGGGGCTTCAGCCTCGGCAGCTTCCTGCCTCATGACGGCAGCGTTGATGTCGCTTTCCATATTGACCAGGTCGGCCTGGGCATCGGTCATCGCATTGTTGCGCTTGAGGTCATCGATCTCCTTGCGCAGGTCTTCCAGCTCGCTTTGCCGGGCAATATCCTCAAAGGCAGCCTGGAATTCGCGCCCCATCGAGCGCGCCTTGGCCACCATCTCGCCGGCCTTGCGCATCATCATTGGCAGGTCTTTTGGTCCCACGATTATGAGCGCCGCAAGGGCCAGGACAAGGAGTTCGGAAAATCCGATTCCGGGCAGCATTATGCGCCCTCCACCAGGAACATTATGACGAGGCTTTCGTCTCGTCTTTCTTCTTCGGGGTCACGTCAACAAGGTCTTCCTTGTCGACGGCCTTGGGCTCATCGTCGTCTGCGAGGCCCTTCCGGAACGATTTCACGCCCTTGGCCATGTCGCCCATGATGGAAGAAATCCGGCCACGACCACCGAACAGGAGCAAAGCTACCACGATGACGAGGACGATCTGGAGTGGTCCGATTGAGCCCATGGGGGCCTCCTGAATACGTGTTTCGCAATGCAGCATAGCCTTGCGTTCCGGCTGGAACAATGGGGCGAAGCTGTTAAAGGAGGGGCATGCGTATCGCCACATGGAATGTCAACTCGATCAAGGCCCGCCTTCCCACCGTGCTGGAAGTGCTGGGCGCAATCGATTGTGACGTCGTTTGCCTGCAGGAACTCAAATGTGAGACCGACGGCTTTCCCTATATGGAACTGGAAGAACTCGGCTGGAACTGCGCCGTCCATGGGCAGAAATCCTATAATGGCGTGGCCATTCTGTCGAAATACCCTCTGGACGATGTCCGCAAGGGCCTGTCGACCATGGAAGACGACCAGTCGCGTTATATCGAGGCGCTGGTCATGGCCGACAGGCCGATCCGCGTCGGCGGCATCTACCTGCCGAACGGCAACCCTGCGCCGGGCCAGAAATTCGACTACAAGCTGGAATGGATGGCGGCCCTTGAGGGCCACGCCCGCGAATTGCTGAAAACCGAAGAGGCCTTCGTCCTGTGCGGCGACTATAACGTCATCCCGGGCGTCAATGACAGCTGGGACGACAGCGTCTGGGCCGATGATGCCCTCGCCCTGCCGGCGTCGCGGCAAGCCTTTCGCCGCCTCAGGAATCTCGGCCTGACGGACGTGTTCGAGACCTGCGACGGCCGCGCGCACCAGTACACATTCTGGGACTATCAGGGCGGCGCGTTCCAGAAGGATCACGGCATCCGCATCGACCACCTGCTCTGCTCGCCGCAGGCCGCCGACCGGCTGACCGGCGTTGAAATCTACCGCAAGGCGCGCGAGCTGGACAAGCCGTCAGACCATGTGCCGGTCATCGGGATTTTCGAGGGCTGACGCCTATTTTTTGGGCGCACAGGACCGATTATAGTCAGCGACGTCCTGATTGTACTGGCGTGCATTGGCCTGCAGCGCGAACTCGGCCTGGGCGAACGCGCGCCGGGCGGCGTCAAACTCTGCCTTGGCCGAATCTGCAGCCTCGGCATTCGAAGACGACGCGAGACGCATGACCTGCGCATCGTCATACTGCTCGCCAAGCGCCTCGGCCCTTGCTGCCAGTTCATCGCGCGTCGCAGTGGCCGCTTCAATCTCGGCCTGTTTCGGCGCCAGCGTCGACTGCATTGCCTTGCACCGCTCTACCTGCTTGGGCGACAGCGTGTCGGCGACCGCCGGCATGGCAGCCGTCAGGGCAATGGACGCGAGCAGAATTCGGATCATGACCGGATGTCTCTTTTTTCAGATTGTCTGCCTAATGCCGCAACCCGGCTGAAGCAAACCTGAATAGACGTGCCACACGGCCGCCCCAATTGCGCAGAGCCCACACCGGGACGCGGCAGTAAAATGGCACACATGATTAAAAATGATCAATCGCTCACTCGGTCGCATTTTCGCCACGATCAGCGATACATTTGTGATCGTTCGCTCACATAGCGAATGCACAAGGAGAACACAGATGACTGCCCTTACGTCCGAAACGCATGCAATGGACCGGTCAGCAGGCCCTTCCCCTCATATCGCCGTGACGCTCGACCAGCTTGTTGCACCGCTCGAGATGCCTGGCGAACGGCATGCGGCCCGCTGGGCACCGAAATGGACACTGACCTTGCCCATCGCTCTGCTGGCCGCCTTTACGTTGCCAGCCCGCACGGCGTGAGCATCAGGCACTCCTGTCCTGGTCCCGGAGGCGGCGATTTGCCATGATGGCATCGATGATGTTGAACACGGCCGCGAAATCGGTCAGCAATTCGCGCACTCGTTCCGGATCGTCGAGCCGCTTGAACATGCTGCCCGGTTCGAACAGGTCACTGCCCTGTAGGGTGATGAACAGCTCGCCACCGTCGAAGCAGCCCTTCAGCTTGCCGCCATGGAAGGCCTTTTCCATGTCGACCAGTTTCTGCATCAGGTCGGGGGTCAGCAG